>Ga0116229_10006274_pt1 | contig 19186 bp, 17 predicted proteins | sample S1TSphgellanicum_3_FD_87313 | JGI IMG/M metagenome (GOLD analysis project Ga0116229, IMG submission 87313) | Host-associated microbial communities from peat moss isolated from Minnesota, USA - S1T2_Fc - Sphagnum magellanicum MG | ecosystem: Host-associated > Plants > Peat moss > Unclassified... | reverse complement strand
TTGCCGCGCAGACGCGTCTGGATCTGCTCCACGCAGCGCAGAAAATTCGCACCGGCGCGGTCCATCTTGTTGACGAACGCGATGCGCGGCACGCCGTACTTGTTCATCTGGCGCCACACGGTTTCGGACTGCGGCTGAACCCCCGACACCGCGCAGTACACGGCGACCGCGGAGTCGAGCACACGCAGGCTGCGCTCGACCTCGATGGTGAAATCGACATGCCCCGGCGTATCGATGATATTGATCCGGTGCTCCGGGAAGCTCTTGTCCATGCCCTTCCAGAAACACGTGGTTGCCGCCGCGGTGATGGTGATCCCGCGCTCCTGCTCCTGCTCCATGTAATCCATGACGGCGGCGCCGTCATGGACTTCGCCGATTTTGTGGGACACGCCGGTGTAAAACAAAATGCGCTCGGTCGCGGTGGTTTTCCCCGCGTCGATGTGAGCGGATATACCGATGTTCCGGTAGCGCTCGATGGGCGTAGTGCGCGACATGATGATTTCCAAATCAGACACCAAGCGCCCCCGATGGGCGCCTGGGTAACTCTCTATATATGGTCTCGCCGGTGAATAACCAGCGGCGGGGCGCTACCAGCGATAGTGCGCGAACGCCTTGTTGGCCTCGGCCATACGGTGAGTGTCCTCGCGCTTGCGCACGGCGGCGCCGCGGTTCTCGGCGGCCTCCATCAATTCCGCCGCAAGCCGATGCGCCATGGATTTCTCGCTGCGCGCGGTCGCGGCCTCGATGACCCAACGCATCGCGAGCGTCTGGCGGCGATTCGCGCGCACTTCGACCGGCACCTGATAGGTGGCGCCGCCGACCCGGCGGGATTTGACTTCAACGACGGGTTTGACATTGTCCAGCGCCTGCTGCAGCACAGCAATTGCCTCGCCGCCCGCGCGCCCGCTCTTGTCCCCGATGCGGTCAATGGCGCCGTAAACGATCTTTTCGGCCGCCGACTTCTTGCCGCGCTCCATCACCATGTTGATGAACTTGGCCAACATGTCGTTGCCGAATTTCGGATCCGGAAGAATCGTGCGATGGGGGGCTGCTGCTCTGCGGGACATGTAAAACCTTTATTTCTTGGGGCGCTTGGCGCCGTATTTGGAGCGGCCTTGCCGGCGGTCGCTGACGCCGGCGCAATCGAGCGCTCCGCGCACCGTGTGATACCGGACTCCCGGCAGATCCTTGACGCGGCCGCCGCGGATCAACACGACCGAGTGTTCTTGTAGGTTGTGGCCTTCGCCGCCGATATAGCTGGACACTTCGTAGCCGTTCGTCAAGCGCACCCGGCATACCTTGCGCAGCGCGGAATTCGGCTTTTTCGGCGTCGTCGTATACACCCGCGTGCAGACGCCGCGCTTCTGCGGCGAGGCCGCGAGCGCAGGGACCTTGGATTTCCAAGCCGGCTCATTGCGGCCGGTACGAATAAGTTGAGTCGTCGTCGCCATAATTACCTTTAGAAGACCGCACCGGTGATGGGGCGCGACCCGTCGCTGTGACTGCCTTGAGACCTAAGTTAGGGGGCCTGGGACCCCGCACTTGTGCCCGGAGACAAAGGCCGGCGATTGTAGGAACCGGCCGCGCGAGTGTCAAGGTAAATGCTGCCCTGCACACCCAAGGAGCGGCGCAGCGAGCAGTCGAATCCGACATCAGTAGCCGCGCTCTGCCTACATTGAACCACCCAGCGCAGGTGCTAGCGTGCGACGTCCGATGGATGGTTCCGCGCAGTCGCCCTCTCGCCTCAAAGATACCCTGCGCGGGCTCGATTGGCTGAACTTCTTCCTGGCGGACGTGCAGACCGGCGTCGGTCCCTTCCTCGCCATTTACCTCGCCAAGAACGGTTGGAACGAGCAACTCGTCGGTACCGCCCTGTCGGTGGGCGGAATCGCCGGAATCCTTGCACAGACGCCCGCCGGCGCGTTGGTGGATCGACTCCGATCGAAACGGGCACTCATCGGCGCGGGCGTGCTCGCGCTCGCGGCCGGGGCGTTGCTGATTGCGCTCATGCCGAGGCTCTGGCCGGTGATGATCGCGCAAGTGCTGATTGGCGCAAGCTCCAGCATCTTCATACCCGCCATCTGCGCGATCTCACTTGGCGTGGTGGGTCACCGGCTGTTCGACCGCCGTCAGGGCCGCAATCAGACTTTCAACGCCGCCGGCAATGTCACGGCCGCCGTGTCGATGGGCCTCATCGGCTACTTTTTGTCGGATCGGGGAATCTTCTTTTTCGTGGCTGCCTTCGCGGCGCCGACTTTGTTCGCGCTCGCACAGATCCGTGCGGGCGACATCGATTATGACTTGGCGCGCGGCGCGCGGCCGGCCGTTCAACCCAGCGGCGCGCCGCCGGCGGTCGGGCTGCTCAAGGACCGCGGTTTGGTGATATTTCTGATCTGTGCCGTCCTGTTCCACTTCGCCAACGCGGCCATGCTGCCGCTGCTCGCGGAAATGCTCGCCAAAGGACAGGGCCGCGCCTCGATGATGTTCATGTCCGCGTGCGTCGTGACCACGCAGCTCGTCATTGCATTGCTCGCCTCCTGGGCGGGCGCGAAAGCGGGCGATTGGGGCCGCAAGCCGCTGCTGATGATCGCGTTCACCGTGTTGCCGATACGCGCGATTTTGTACACGTTGACGGACAATCCGCTCGTGCTCGTCGCGATCCAGATCCTCGACGGAGTGGGTGCCGGCATCTTCGGTGTGGTCTCGGTGCTGGTCATCGCCGACCTGACGGAGGGCACGGGGCGCTTCAATTTAGCGCTCGCCGCCATTACCACCGCGGTCGGCATCGGCGCGTCCTTGAGTCAAGTGATCGCCGGCGGCGTTGTTCATCATTTCGGCTATCGCACCGGCTTTCTGTTTCTGGCCGCGATAGCCTGCTCCGCGCTGGCGGTGCTGTATTTCAGGATGCCCGAAACTCGCAAGGCCCGGAATTAACGATCAGGGCGGCGTTTCAAGTGTTCTTGAAACGCCGCCTGATTCCTTCATCGCGCTTTACATCAAGCCAGGTCGAATCGATCCAGCGTCATCACCTTGTCCCACGCCGCCACAAACTCACGCACAAACGCAGGTAGCGAGTCGTTGCATGCATAGACTTCCGCGAGGGCCCGAAGCTGCGAGTTCGAACCAAACACCAGATCTACGGTGCTGCCGGTCCACTTGAGTTCCCCCGTCCTGCGATCGCGCCCCTCCAACACGTCCTCGGAACTGGTCGACTTCGCCCACTTCGTGTTCATGTCGAGCAGGTTCACGAAGAAATCATTGGTCAACGTTTCCGGCCGCTTGGTGAATACCCCGAGTTTCGACTGTCCGACATTCGCGTTGAGCACACGCATGCCGCCGAGGAGAACCGTCATTTCCGGCGCGGTCAGGGTCAAGAGATGCGCCCGATCCACCAAGAGCTCCGCCGGCGATCGCCCACGTGTCTTCCCGACAAAGTTACGGAACCCGTCGGTGGTAGGCTCGAGCACCGCAAATGAGTGCGCATCGGTTTGCTCCTGCGACGCATCGGTACGTCCCGGCGTGAATGGCACCTTGACTGGCTGCCCAGCGTTCTTGGCCGCTTGCTCGACCGCGGCGCAACCGCCCAGCACGATCACGTCAGCGAGCGAGACCTTGATCCCGTCCGACCGCGCACCGTTGAACTCCTTTTGGACGCCCTCGAGCGTCTTGAGCACCGTCGCGAGCTGCGCCGGCTGGTTCACTTCCCAGTCCTTCTGCGGCGCGAGACGAATGCGCGCACCGTTTGCCCCGCCGCGCTTGTCCGTGCCGCGGAACGTCGAGGCCGACGCCCAGGCGGTCGAGACCAGTTGCGAGATCGAAAGCCCGGAGGCGAGTATGCGGCTCTTGAGGGCAGCGATCTCTTTCTCCCCGATCAATGGGTGAGTCACGGCGGGGACCGGGTCTTGCCACAACTGCGGCTCCTTCGGAACCCAGGGCCCAAGACATCGTGTGACGGGCCCCATGTCACGATGGGTCAGTTTGTACCAAGCCTTCGCGAAGGCATCCGCAAACTCCTGCGGGTTCTTTTGAAATCGCTTCGATATCGGCGCGTAGATCGGATCCAATTTGAGCGCCAGGTCCGTCGTAAACATGATCGGAGCGTGCCGCTTCGACGGATCGTGAGCATCCGGCACGGTGCCCTGTGCAGATGCCTCCTTGGGGGTCCACTGCGTCGCGCCGGCGGGGCTCTTCACCTGCGTCCATTCGTAGCCGAACAGGTTATCGAAATAGTTGTTGTCCCATTTCACCGGGTTGGTGGTCCAAGCACCCTCGAGGCCGCTGCTGATCGTGTGATCACCGTTGCCGCTGCCGAAGGTGTTCTTCCAGCCCAAGCCTTGCTCCTCGATGCCGGCGCCCTCGGGTTCGGGACCTACGTACTTGCCCGGATCGGCGGCTCCATGGGCTTTGCCGAATGTGTGTCCGCCGGCAATGAGGGCAACCGTCTCCTCGTCATTCATGGCCATGCGACCGAAGGTCTCTCGAATGTCCCGGGCTGACGCGAGCGGATCCGGCTTGCCGTTCGGGCCTTCCGGATTGACATAGATGAGGCCCATCTGGACGGCGCCGAGATGTCCCTCGAGTTCGCGATCCCCGCTGTAGCGCATGTCGCCAAGCCAGGTGTTCTCCGGTCCCCAATCAATGTACTCAGGGGGCTCCCATACATCCTCCCGTCCGCCGGCGAAGCCGAACGTCTTCAATCCCATCGACTCCAAGGCGAGGGTACCGGCGAGGATCATGAGGTCGGCCCAGGAGATTTTCCGACCGTACTTTTGTTTGATCGGCCAGAGCAGCAGACGTGCCTTGTCGAGATTGACGTTGTCGGGCCAGCTGTTCAAGGGCGCGAAGCGTTGCGTCCCGGAGGCGCCGCCGCCGCGGCCATCGCCGATGCGGTAGGTGCCCGCACTGTGCCACGCCATGCGCACGAACAGCGGTCCATAGTGGCCGTAGTCGGCCGGCCACCAGTCCTGCGACGTGGTCATCAATGCGTAAATGTCCTTCTTCAGAGCCTCCAGATCGAGGCTCTTGAACTCCTCGGCATAATTGAATTCCGGTTCCATGGGATCTGAAAGCCGGGAATTCTGGTGAAGAATCTGCACATTCAACTGACTGGGCCACCAGTCCTGATTGGACCGGACCCGAGCCGCCGGGGGCTTGTGAGCCCCGCCCGCCACCGGGCATTTCATTTCGCTAGCCATGTTCTCTCCGATTGAGCTGTGGGTGTTTCACTTGCCAGAGGCTAGTTAGCGCCTCGCGAACGAGGAAAGCCAATCAATCTTTTGAGGCCGAACGATAGAGAGCTTCTATCGGATCATTCGGTCGTAAATCCCACGTTATCAATGTAGTACAGGTTCGCGCTGACGTTCAAATTGTCGAGCAGCGAGAATTTGTACATGTTGGTGCGCTGCATATCGATGGTGGTGCTCGCCACGGTCTGCGAGGGGACCACCGTGTAGGTGCCGGCGCCGCCGCTGCCGGATTGAAAGGCGAGAATGTAGGTGTGCGCAGCAATCCCAGGACCGGTCAACCACGCGGTCGTCTGCACCGACATGCCGGGCTCGACGCTCTTGACGTTAAGGGTGCTGCCTGAAATAGAACCGACGAATGCGCCCTTCCCAATGGCCAGGTCCGGATTGAGGGGCACTTTATAATGTCCCCACTTTCCTGCCACGGCGGCCGGACCATACGCACCCGGCAGAATCACCACTTTGTTGTTGTAAACGTCGCCCTGAGGCAGTCTGGAGATGATGTTGAGTCGCCACGTCTGATTGGCGATCGTGGGCTTCAGATCAAGGATCATGTACTTGAAGGCGCCAATGTCCGCCGCCCACTCCGGTGCCGCGGGAGCGCCGGAATAAGGTTGTGCATATCCGTAGGACGTCTTTGCCGTGACCGAGATGTCATAGGCGCCATCTTCCGGAACACCGGCGGTGCTCTTGTAGTTCAAGGTCACATCGGAATAATCCCCCGCCCACGAAAAGACCCCGTTGTGATACACCCAATAGGTCATTTGCTTCTGTTGCGGTCCTTCGAAACCTTGCGTGTCGACCGCCGAGACGGTGTACGCATAGACGGTAGCCGGTGCAGTGAATCCCGGCACCGTCGCGTTGGTCGCCTTGGTATCCGAGTAACTCGTCTCGGTCGAGGTGGCGTAGGCGACCCCATTGCGGTAGATCTTGTAGTACGACACAGGGTAGGTGGTTTCGGCGGCCGCACTCCACGACAAGGCAACGCCGTTGACCGACTGCGCGGTCATCAGGAGCGAGCCGGGTGCATCCGGTCCGGCCGTGGTGGTCTCCGTCGCCGCGGCCCGCGCGGCGCTTCGCTCGTTCGATGCGGCGGCGACGGCGAGAATTGAAATGGTGAAAAACAGCAATGGTCGTTTGATCATCAAGATTTACCCCTTATGACCGGCTTGCGAGATGCGCCGGATCGATCGACAGCAGTCGGACGCGGCGTATTAATTCCGAGATAGGGGGCACGCGCAAATGTCTTGCGCCCGCGACGTCAGCGATTTCCTTACATTTGCGGAATATGTCTCAATGCGTCCGCGTACGTTCGCGCGGGCGCGCGCGCGCATTTGATCAAGAGACGGCTGCCGCCGGGCGCAAGACAGTTAATTTCGCGAGCGAAATTTTCCTCGGTACATCACCTCGACGCAGGGATTTGCACCGAGGCCATAACACAGCTCCGCGGGGCGCTCGATGCGCCAAAACGCCGCGTCCGCGCGCTTTCCCACTTCGATCGTGCCGATGTCACCCTGCGCACCCAAGGCGCGCGCCGCATTGCGCGTGACTCCGACAAGCGCTTCCACCGCCGTCAATCCGAACAGGGTGCAGGCCATGTTGAGCGCCAACAATATCGACGTGCACGGTGAACTCCCCGGATTACAATCGGTCGCCACCGCGAAACGGACTCCCGCCTCCCGCAACAACTCGACCGGGGGCGGCGTCGTCTGCCGCAACGTGAAATACGCCGCGGGCAGAAGCACTGCGACGGTGCCGGCCGCGGCGAGCGCGCGGGCGCCGCCGGCGCCCACGAATTCCAGATGATCCGCGGACAATGCGCCCTGGGACGCCGCCATCTCCGCCGCTCCCATGTCGCTCAATTGGCCCGCGTGAAGGTGCGCGGGCACACCGAGAGTTTTGGCCGCGCGAAGAAATTTTTCCGCTTCAGGCACAGAAAATGCGATGCCCTCGCAAAACGCGTCGACCGCATCGACCAAATCCTCGCCAACCAACGATTCGAGCCACGGCCCGCTCACGCGGTCCACGAAACCGCGGCGGTCCGCGGCGAATTCCGTCGGCAGCGCATGCAAACCTAAGAAGGTCTTCTTGATCGAGACCGGCAATTCCGCGGCGAGATCCCGCGCGACTTCCAGCATGCGCCGCTCCGCGGCGAGTTCGAGTCCGTAACCGGATTTGACCTCGATCGTCGTAACGCCCTCTGCCATCAATTCCTGGGCTCTGATGCGGGCGGACGCGCGCAGATCCGCGCCCGTTGCCGCCCGCGTGTCGCGCACGGTCGATTGGATGCCGCCGCCGGCACGCGCAATCTCCTCGTACGACACGCCGCAAAGTCGCCGCTCGAACTCTGCCACGCGGTTGCCGCCGTACACCAAATGCGTGTGGCAATCGATCAATCCCGGCGTGATCCACAATCCCTGTGCTTCGTGAACGGCGAGTCCCTGCGCCGCGGCGCGGGCGCGGCCCTCGGCCGCCGCGCCAATCCACGCGATGCGTTCGCCTTTCACCGCCAGTGCGGCATCTTCGATCTTGCCATAGGGCTCCCCACCCGCGACCATCGTCGCGATGTTGGCGCCGACCGATACATGGTCCCACTCTCTGGAAGATTCTTGCACCGTTGATCGCCTGCTGATTGCCGTTGCGCGGATTGCCGTTGCAAGTATCATACGGCAACCTCAGGTTCCCTATACAGGTATAGTCAGGGTATGGTCAAGATGAATTCATATCGCTTCGACAGCGCTTTTTTGTCGTCAGGGTGGGCCCGGGACGTCACGATCTCGGTGTCCGATGAGGGCTTCATTACGGCAGTGAATATCCACACCGCGGATGCACAGCCCAACTCGAGTACCAGTCCCAGCCCCAGCCCCAGCCCCAGCCCGAGCGGCAGCGGCGGCTCCGGGGGACCGGCGGCCGAGCGCATTCCCGGCATCGTCGTTCCCGGCATGTCCAACGCCCACAGCCACGCGTTCCAGCGCGGCATGGCCGGCGACACCGAATACCGCCTGTCGGCGCGCGACAGTTTCTGGACGTGGCGCCGGGCCATGTACGCGCTCGCGAACCGCATCGAACCTCAAGATCTTCAGATCCTCGCGGCACAGTTGTTCGTCGAAATGCTCAAAGGCGGCTACACCTCCGTGGCGGAATTCCATTACCTGCACAATCGACGCGATGGATCGGTGTATGCCGGCGAGAACGCGCTGTGGGACGCGATCAGCCAGGCCGCCGACGCCGCCGGCATCGCTCTGACGTTTCTGCCGACGCTGTATCAGACCAGCGATTTCGGCGGCAAGCCTTTAAAGCCAGAACAGTCGCGGTTCGCATCGACAACCGACGCTCTGCTGCGCGCCGTCGAGCGTCGGATCGGCGCGGAGCGAGGCAGTCGCTCGCCGACAATGCGCACCGGCCTCGCCTTTCATAGCCTGCGCGCCGTCCCGTTGGCGGCTATCGAAACGGCGACTCTGGCGCTGCGTGAAATTGACGCGACTTTGCCCGTCCATATCCATGTCGCTGAACAACTGCTGGAGGTTCGGGCTTGCAAACGCGAGACCGGACGGCGTCCCATCGAATTATTGCTCGACAGCGGTTTGCTCACCCCGCACTGGTGCCTGGTCCATGCCACTCACGCGACTGCGCGGGAACTCGAAGGCATCGTTGCCGCGGGGTCGGCGGTGTGCGTGTCCATCAGCACCGAGGCGAACCTCGGCGACGGGTTCTTCGATACCAGCCGTTTTCTCAAATTGGGCGGCCGTCTCTGCGTCGGCTCCGACAGTCAGTCGACGGTGAATCCCGCCGAGGAACTGCGCTGGTTGGAATATCAGCAACGTCTGCGCAAGAAACGCCGCGCCGTGCTCGCCACGAACACCGAATCCCATGTGGGGTCGCGGCTTTGGCGCGACGCCGCGCATCAGGGGGCGGAGGCGATCGGTCAGCCTGCGGGCCGGATCGAAGTCGGGCGCCGCGCGGATTGGGTGGTGCTCGATGCCGCGCATCCGTCGCTCGCGGGCGCTTCGACGGACAGCGCGCTCGACCATCTGTTGTTTGCCGGTGCCGACGCGGCCATTCGCGACGTCATGGTCGCAGGGTGCTGGGTGATCAAGGAACGCCGCCATGCGGCGGAAGAGGAGTTGCGCCCGCAATTTTCAAACCTGATGCAGCGGCTGTCGGCGGGCCCGCCCGGATAGCAGGGTTTGTGTCGGCGCCAGGGTGGTTTGTCGATCGCCCGACCTCACGATGAAGCCCGCGCCCAAAATAAGTTGACTGTACCTGTCTATACAGCTTAATCTTGCCCCATGAGCCGGGCCAACGTATCGCTGCAGCCGCTGTATCTCCAGGTCAAGCGGCATATCCTCGAGAACATCGGTTCGGGGAAGTGGAGCGCCTCCACGCGTGTGCCGTCCGAAAATGACATCGTCAAATCCTTCGGCGTATCGCGCATGACCGCCAACCGGGCGCTGCGCGAGCTGCGCGACGAGGGCGTGCTGGTGCGCGTCGCCGGCGTCGGCAGCTTCGTCGCCGATCAGCAGGCCCATGCCCATCCGCTCGAGATCCGCGGCATCGCCGAGGAGATACGCCGCCGAGGCCACGTGCACCGTGCCGAGATCATCTCGCTGGAGAAAATTCGCGCGGCCGCGGAGCTCGCCGGCGATTTTGGCGTCGCGCCGCGCACTGAATTGTATTATTCGGTGATGGTGCATTTCGAGAACGGCCGTCCCCTGCAACTCGAAGACCGCTATGTCCTGCCGACGCTCGCACCCGAGTATCTGAAGGTGGATTTCACTCAGACCACGCCGCACGACTATCTGGTCAAGGTCGCTCCCCTGCAGGAAGCGGAACATGTGCTGCGCGCCGTGATGCCGGATGAACGCACCCGCAAGCTGCTGACCATGAAGCGCGATGAACCTTGTTTGCTGATGATTCGACGCACTTGGGCCGCGGGGCAGATAGCCTCGGTGGCCCGCTTGCATTACCCCGGCTCTCGTTACGAAATGTCGGGGCGCTTTCGCCCCTAAGCTCTCGCCCCTAGTAGCCCCTGAGGATCTACCCCATGCTCGCCCCCTTGAAACCCCGTGTCATCCGCGCCGCGCGCGGCAATAAATTGAGCGCACGCACCTGGATGACCGAAGCGCCGCTGCGCATGCTGATGAACAACCTGGATCCGGAAGTTGCCGAGAATCCGGCCGAACTCGTGGTGTATGGCGGCATCGGGCGCGCCGCGCGCGACTGGAACTGCTTTGATCGCATCGTCGAGACGCTGAAGACCCTCAGCGAAGAAGAGACGCTGCTGGTGCAGTCCGGCAAGCCGGTCGGCGTGTTTCCGACGCATCCGGATGCGCCGCGGGTGTTGATCGCCAACTCGAATCTCGTGCCGCATTGGGCGACGTGGGAACACTTTCACGAACTCGACCGCAAGGGTCTGGCGATGTACGGCCAGATGACCGCGGGCTCCTGGATCTACATCGGCAGTCAGGGCATCGTGCAGGGCACCTATGAGACGTTCGCCGAAATGGGCCGGCGTCACTTTGGCGGCAAGCTTGCGGGTAAATGGATACTCACCGCCGGCTTGGGCGGCATGGGCGGCGCACAGCCTCTGGCTGCAACCATGGCGGGCGCCAACATGCTGGCGGTGGAATGCCGCCAGAGCCGGATCGCCAAGCGCTTGGAAACCGGCTACGTGGACGCGCAAGCGAAAACCCTGGACGACGCGCTGGCGATGTTCGAGGCCGCGAACCGCAAATCCCAGCCGATTTCGGTCGCCCTGCTCGGCAACATCGTCGATGTGCTGCATAACTTGCTCGAGCGCGGCATCCGCCCGGATGCCGTGACCGATCAGACCTCCGCGCACGACCCCGTCAACGGCTACCTGCCGCAGGGTTGGACGGTCGAACAATGGGACGAGCGGCGCATCACGGATCCCGAGGCCACGGCGGCGGCGGCGACGGCTTCGATGGCGAAGCACGTCGAGTACCTGCTCCGCTTCAAGCGCATGGGACTGCCGGTGTTCGACTACGGCAACAACATCAGGCAGGTCGCGCGCGATGCGGGTGTCGCACACGCTTTCGAAGTCCCCGGCTTCGTACCGGAGTACATCCGCCCGCTGTTCTGCCGCGGGATCGGACCGTTCCGCTGGGTGGCGCTGTCCGGCGATCCGGAAGACATCTACAAGACGGACGCCAAAGTCAAAGAACTGATCCCGGACGATCCGCACCTGCACCACTGGCTCGACATGGCGCGCTCGCGCATTCATTTCCAAGGACTGCCGGCGCGTATCTGCTGGGTCGGGCTCGGGCAGCGCCATCGCTTAGGGCTCGCCTTCAACGAGATGGTCAAGAGCGGCGAGCTCTCCGCGCCCATCGTCATCGGCCGCGACCATTTGGATTCCGGCTCCGTCGCGAGCCCCAACCGCGAGACCGAGGCCATGCAGGACGGCTCGGATGCGGTGTCCGACTGGCCGCTGCTCAATGCGCTGCTCAACACTGCCGGCGGCGCCACCTGGGTGTCGATCCATCACGGCGGCGGCGTCGGCATGGGCTACTCGCAGCACTCGGGGGTGGTCATCGTGTGCGACGGCAGCGACGCCGCGGCCAAACGGATTCGGCGCGTTCTGTGGAACGACCCGGGCACCGGCGTCATGCGCCACGCCGACGCCGGCTATCAGATCGCCATCGATTGCGCGCGCGAGCAAGGCCTCAATCTACCGATGATCGAGCACGGTTAAAGTGGCTGAGATGCTCGAGTTGAGTGCCGGCCGCCTGTCCCTGCCGGCACTGCGGCGCATCTACGAGCAGCCGGTGCAGCTGCAATTGTCGGCGGATGATCGCGGCCGCATGGCCGAGTCCGGCGCCTTGGTCGAGAAAATCGTTGCGCAGGGCGATGCCGCCTACGGCATCAATACAGGATTCGGGCTGCTCGCCCAGACGCGCATACCGGCCGATGAACTCGATCTGCTGCAGCGAAATCTGCTGCTGTCGCACGCGGCGGGTGTGGGGCCTGCGTTGCCCGACGCGGTCGTGCGCCTGATCCTGGCGCTCAAGATCAATGCGCTGGCGCGCGGCCATTCGGGCATTACGCTGGGGCTGATCGACGCCTTGCTGGCGCTGTTGCAGCACGAGATCTACCCGGTGATTCCCGCTCAAGGCTCGGTCGGGGCGTCCGGAGATTTGGCGCCGCTCGCGCACATGAGCACGGTGCTGCTCGGCATCGGCCGGGTGCGCGTGCGCGGCGCGGTGCTGCCCGCGGCGGAGGGATTGCGCTTGGCCGGCCTTAAACCCGTCAAGTTGCGCGCGAAAGAGGGACTGGCGCTGATCAACGGCACGCAGGTGTCCACCGCTCTCGCATTGGCGGGGTTGTTCGGGGCGGAGGACGTGCTTGCCGCCGCGGTCGTCGCAGGCGCCATGTCGGTGGATGCGTTGAAGGGCAGCGATGCTCCCTTCGATGACCGCATACATCGAGTTCGCGGGCAACCGGGCCAAATCGCCGTGGCGCGCGAGTACCGCGACTTGCTCGAGGGCAGCGCCATCAGGGCGTCGCACCTCGATTGCACGCGCGTCCAGGATCCGTATTCATTCCGTTGTCAGCCGCAGGTCATGGGCGCCTGCCTCGACCTCATCCGCAACTGCGGCGTGACGCTCGGCATCGAGGCCAATGCGGTCACCGATAATCCGCTGCTGTTCGTCGACGCGGGTCACGTGTTGTCCGGGGGAAATTTTCATGCCGAGCCCGTCGCTTTCGCCGCGGACACCTTGGCGCTCGCCGTTGCGGAGATCGGCAGCCTGGCGGAGCGCCGGGTCGCCGTCCTCGTGGACCCGAAGATGAGCGGACTGCCCGCGTTCCTGGTCGAGAACAGCGGCCTCAATTCGGGCTTCATGATTGCGCAGGTGACCGCCGCCGCCTTGGTCTCCGAGAACAAAAGCATGGCCGCTCCCTGCAGCGTCGATTCGATTCCGACCTCCGCGAATCAAGAGGACCACGTCAGCATGGCGACTCACGCCGCACGGCGCCTCGGCCCCATGATTGACAATGCGGCCGCCGTGGTCGGCATCGAATTGCTGGCCGCGGCGCAGGGCATCGACTTTCACCGGCCGGCGCAATCCTCGCCGGGTCTCGAGCACGTGCACGCACGAATTCGCCGCGACGTGCCGTACTACGCGGCCGACCGGTATTTCGCGCCGGACATCGAGACGGCGAAGTCCTGGGTGACCTCCGGACAATTTGCGTCTCTGGTGAGCAGAATTCTGCCGACACGAGCGACGGCGACTTGATCCATGAGGAATGACGGGTTGAGATTATTCGCCGCGATGATGCTGGGTGTTGGCGCGTTGCGCGGCGTCTGCGGGGCGGCCGAACTCAACCTCGCCACGCTGACTTGCGACAAATACGAAAACGAAGTGTTGCCCGCGGCGGCCACGAATCCCACCATCGACTCGCTCAACACGGTGATGTGGCTCTTCGGCTATGCCGTCGCGAAGTCGGGGCAGCACGTCCTGTATCCGGAGGCGCTGTCTCCGTTTGGATTCGCGCTGGACGATGAGTGCAAGAGCAATCCGCGCGAAAGCCTGTTGGACGCCCTCGCCATCGTGAAACCGGAGCCCAAGAACCCGATGGACATCAGCACGCTGCCCTGTGCGACATTCGCACAGCGGCACGTGGATCTGGCGCGCGGCGATCCCGACAGCGCCACGACCATCATGATGTGGTTGTTTGGATTCTCCGTCGCGAAATCCGGCAGCCACTTATTCGACGCGGATGCTCTCGGCTCCTTTGAATCCGCGCTGCTCGCCGACTGTACGAAGCACCCGCAAACGACCCTGCTCGACGCACTCGCCGCCGTCAAGGCCGTGAAACCCGCCAAATAGCGGCGGCCGGCGGTTACCCTGACGGGTCCTGAATCGACATCGATGCGAATCGAGACTGCGCGCCGCGTGCCACGCTGCAGTCCACGGTGTAATCCGCCCCATCCACCCGCCATTGGCCTTTGACCATCAACGTATTGACCTGGTCCCAGTAGCGCGCGGTCCAATTGGACGGCGTCATGCCCCGGCCGATCAATGCCGCCTCGGACTCCTCTTTGCACCAGTCTCGCAATTCCGTGGCCGAATTGATGGGCGTATCGTCTCGATGCGCCATCGCCGAGGCAGCCGCACCCAGAAAAGCCAGTCCCAATGAAATTTTGCTTGTAGTCAATCGCACGGTGATTCTCCCCTTGAACCGACGGCCTCGATATTGAGCGTGTTTGGCGGATGACTCAAGCACGCCGGCCTGAGGCTATTCGCATCAAGGCATGGAACTTTTCGCGGTGTCCCGGCATCCATGTATATACCTCGTGCAACAAGGTATAGGACCATGCCCACCAAGAATCCCGCCTTCATGTCCGGCGTGCCGGCACTGATCGTTCTGCGCCTGTTGTCGGAACGGGAGATGTACGGCTACGAAATCGCCCGCTCGATCAAGCTGGCCACCCATGATGCGCTCAGCTTGGGAGAAGGGGTCCTTTACCCGGCGCTGCACGCCCTGGAATCGCGCGGCCTGTTGCGCGCCCGATCCCGCCGTGCCGACGGCCGGATGCGCATCTATTACAGCCTGACTGCACGGGGCAAGAGGCATCTCGCTCGTCTCACGGAGGACTGGCGGCGCATGAGCCGCAGCGTGGACTCCTTGCTTGGGGGGGCGGCCCATGGTTGACCAACGCTTCAATGAACTCCGTGAACAATTGCTGCGGGAGGGGGTGGGTGCGCGACACGTGCGGCGCGCCGTGTCGGAGATCGAGCAGCATTTTCGACAGCTGATTGACGAGCGCGTTGCGCGAGGCATGAGTGAGCATGACGCCCGAATCGAAGCGCATGGTGCGTTGGGCACCAACCGGATCTTGGTTCAGGGCTACGCGGCACAGCCGGAGCTGCGCACCTGGTCGCGCCGCTGGCCGGCGATTTGGTTCACGCTGATGCCGCTGGCGGGTTACCTCGCGCTGTCCGTGACCTCCATGGTCGTTCTGGTGACCGTCGTGCACCACATGACGAACACTTTGCGCCACGTACACATCGCGCCTGCAATGTCGCATGGGATTGATCTCGCGGCGCGAGTGTTGTTTCTTTGGTTCTTTCCCTGGCTCGTGGCTGCCGTGTTCGCCTTTCTGGCCTACCGGCGGCGGGTCGCACGACACTGGCCGATCGCTGCCATCGCTGCGGTCAGCGTCTTTGTGTCGTTTTTGAACGTCAGCCTGGTGCTGACCGGCGGCGATCCTCCGGGCCAGGTGGGCGCCGGCATCGGCGTATCGATGGATTCATTGCCGGCGCAAGCAGTGCATGCCGCCATCCTGGCGGCACTCGCGTACGCACCGCTGTGGCTGGCCATGCGTCGAGTCCGGCAAACCGGCACTGCTGCGGACTGAAGGTGCGTCGCAGCGAGCGCGTATCGCGGCCGCTGATTTTTCTTGCCGTGCTACTGCTGCACGTCATTGTGGTCGTGGTCATCATCCGAGCCGCGGCGCGGCCGTTTTCATCGCCCGCCAACGCCGATGAGTTTCTGGTTCTGTTGGTGCTTCCCCGTAAGCCTGCGACTCCGGACGTTGTGGCTCCGACGCAGCCGTCGCCTGCATCCAAGCCGGCAACGGCGCGGCGCAAACCGCCGGTTGCGGGTGAATCGCCAAGCGTCGTGCCGGAACAGCCGGCGAGTTCCCCTCCGGACTGGGAGCATGAAGCCGAGTTGGCCGCCCGGAACAGCATTGCCGGCGCCGAGAAGGACAAGGATTATCGGGACTTGGCGGGGATGACGCCCGAGCGGCTCGCATGGCTCGCGCAAAACCAGATGGAGCGGGCGCAGCCGGGGATTCCCTGGAATCATCCGCGCGTCGAAATCATCGACGGTCTTCCCATCATCTGGATCAACGATCACTGCATCTCGGTCCCCGCCATGTTCTTTATGGTTTTTTGTAAGATCGGACACATCGAAGCGGACGGCGACCTATTCAAGCACATGGGTGATGCTCGCGGCCCCTAGCCCCCGAAGCCGCGCGTATTGGTGCGCCAGATTAAGACAGCCGTTCGAGGCGGACACCGGAAAGCGCTCGGCTTCCTCATAGTCGAGCTGGCGCAACGTCGTCGCTATCCTTTGCGGCGTACCGAGATCGCTCCACCTGCACTTGGGCACGGGCAACACCTTGAGCTTCGATTCATTTCCGTGCAGCAAAAATCGCGTGAAAAATCCATGCTGCTAATCCCGGTCCACCATTGTCGGTGCTGTGCGGCGACGATCGTGCAAATTCTGTGGGCTTGCACAACAGTCGCGGCGCGTTGCAGCGCCTCCTCGAGCAGACTCGGCCCGCCATGCAATGAATAGAACTGCTTCGGAACCGCGACTCCCTGTAAGTTCCTGGTGAGACCTTGCAATCGGCGACCCTCTCCACCGGCCAGCACCAGTGCCCAAGTGTCTCTGCATTCCATGGTTGTGATACGCATGGCTTTTTCTGCACCGGATGTCCGTAGGGTAATAGCGGACACCGCTTATTACTGTAGGCAGACGCCGACACTCGTATCTTTCCTACGCTAGTTCGGGACTCCCGTCCTATCCGGTTCGAGTGCTTCGTGGTTAAGTCCGATTCATGGTCACGCTGCGCCAAACATCGCTGGTATCGGTCACGACGATCGCCTTTTGTGGCGCAGCGTTGCTGAATACCGCGTTCGCGGCTCCGCCCGCTCGTGCCTCCGGTGCACACGGGATGATGGCGGCCGGCACGACGTCGGCTCCGGCGGCCCAGTTGGATCTGCGGCCCCCGTCCGACGCCTTCGACAGCGTGGCAAGAGACACCGCCCGGTTCCCGTCCTCACTGCATCGGCAGTCGTTGAGTGCTCTCCAGCAGACTGCGGGCCAAGCATCCCCGCTTCAAATCCTCGGATCCGAGTCATCCACCACACGAACGCCGGGTCGCCTCGAGGAATTCGCAGGGCGCGTGCGTCGCGAAGGCTTGCCGATCGCCCGACTCTGGCAAAATAAGTCGTCCGTCTTGAGTCTCGGACTCAATCAACGCGGCAAGCCCGGATTGTGGTTCGTCCAGAAACTCCGCTGACCGGAATTGACTGAAGCGGTATCCACCACCAAACTTGGTGGATGAACGCAGATAATATCGACGACTCCTTTCCGCAGTCTGGCTGCCGCCGGCTGGTGCTGCCGACGCCCGTTGCGACCAACGGCTCGGGATCTCCGGACCTCGAAGCGGAACTATTCTCGCAATTGAAGCCCGGCACCGTGTTCATGATGGGCGACAATCCGGCGCTGCCGCGCATGCCGTCGAAACCTCGCGTGCTCGACTTCTTCAAGTGCCGCATCACCGATATCACCTATCGCCATCTGCTGACGAGCGCCAAGCGCGCGCTGGACGCGGGCCAGGACGAAAAGATCGTGCTGGCATGCCTGCTGCACGATATTTCCAATGGCTGCCTGATTCGCACCGACCACGGTTACTGGGGCGCCCAAATGATCGCGCCCTATGTGGACGAGGAAATTGCGTGGGCGGTCGAGAATCATCAAGCCCTGCGTTACTTCGCCGACGAGTCCGTGGGCTACCAATATCCGGAGTCTTACGTGCGGTTCTTCGGCGAGAACTACGTGCCGCCCGAGTACATTCGCCTCGCCGCTGAGCGCGCCAAGCGCCATCCCTGGTACATGAGTGCGCGTCTCGTGACGATCTACGACACGTATTTTTTTGACACCGCGGAGACCGTGGAACCCGACGTCTTCGAGGACATCATCGGACGGCACTTCCGCGAGCCGAAAGAGGGACTCGGTTTCGACGGCTCGAGCGTGGCGCACATGTGGCGCACGGTGATCTGGCCGAACAACGCACTTTAGTCAGAGGAAAGTGCCGAAGCGTTAGCCAACAATCGAGCTTGGGACCTGTCCGTACAGACCCGCAGCACCGCGGAGGATCAGGAAATGCTCGACGCCTCACACGCCTCGGCCTGGCACTGGACGAAGGTGGGATCCGAGCTCAACCGTAGGCGGTCCACTCTCGAACGTAGTAAACTCTTGATGGCGACCTGCCTCATGTTTTTTCAGGTGCCGCTGATGGTTCAGCGCGTGGATCCGTTTGGCGCACTGCTTTTCCTGGGCGCTCTGTACATGAGCTTGAACGTGGTGCGCGTTCTCTCGACGCAAGTGAACGCCGCAGGCATATCTCAAATGACATCGCGTGGCCGGATCCGGATACTCTGGGACGATGTCACCGCCGTTACCAGACGGAATCGGTCCATTGTCCTAACGAGCAGGAACGGCAGCGTCATCGTTCCCAGTGAAAGCTTTTACGATACACAAGCCGCGCTTGGGTACCTTAATTCTCACTTACCGGAACATTTGCGCGAACAATGAAATTCGGCGCAGCTTCTGCCAATCGTTTCGAGCTGTCGCGGGCAGGAACGTCCTGACAGCCGTTCGAGCGATGGCGCCCGAAGCTTTGACGGAGCGACACTGCGACAGCACTTTATTACCGCCCTGTTTTCGCCCGCTCAGTTCCCAAGATTCAACAAGGCCGCATTCCCGCCCGTCGCCGTGGTATTGACCGTCAACGTGCGCTCATTCGCGAACCGCGCCAGATAGAGCGGGCCGCCCGCTTTGGGTCCGGTGCCTGAGAGCCCGTTGCCGCCGAACGGCTGCACGCCGACCACCGCGCCGATCATGTTGCGATTGATATAGGTGTTGCCGACGCTGGTCTGCTCGAACACGTCCCGCCAGAACGACTCCAATCGGGTCTGCACGCCCAGAGTCAATCCATAGTTGCTCGCGCGGATCGCCTTCAACACCTTGTGCACATCGGCCGCCCGATACCGCACCACGTGCAGGATGGGCCCGAACTCTTCCCGGGTCAGCTGCGCAGCGTTCTGAAGTTCGATCAGATGCGGCGCGAAGAAGCTGCCGTACCGATGCGCCTCGCCGAGCGTACACGCTTTGATGATGCG
>Ga0116229_10006272_pt1 | contig 19192 bp, 10 predicted proteins | sample S1TSphgellanicum_3_FD_87313 | JGI IMG/M metagenome (GOLD analysis project Ga0116229, IMG submission 87313) | Host-associated microbial communities from peat moss isolated from Minnesota, USA - S1T2_Fc - Sphagnum magellanicum MG | ecosystem: Host-associated > Plants > Peat moss > Unclassified... | reverse complement strand
TCCGTGTTGTTATGTTGTTAGTCACTGGCCAGTATCATGGCTGAGTCTTCCTGTTGGCTTCCGGACTTGCAACAGAAACTCAGTATGTAATTAGTTTGTTCAACTAGTCCATGCACTTTGAGATAAATATTATGTACAACCAATAAAATGCCATAACTTGTTTAAAATGCAAGATCAAGTTTATTATTTTTTCAATAAAATTATATTTATGTACCTTAAAAACTTAACCTTTTTAAAATAGGGCAACACCCATGAATCAAGTTATAATCCAATTTTTAAAATACTAGGTTGGTACTTCAATTAAGTTTCAATGGTAGTTCCAAGGAAACTTGGAACCTTCAGTCCCAATACCCTAGAACTTAATGTTATAACTTGACTTGAACCTACATCAATTCAAGAACCCACAAATATTTGTTTGGATCTATGAAGCTTGTTTTAAATATAAATTCCTCCTATCACAAAGGTAGATTAAATGAATAAAAATGTCCCACAATACATGGGTAGAAATGTATATGTTTTGGGCTAAGATCACCAAGGTGTGCAACTTAAAAAAGGAATATTACACCTATTTATAGGTGTAGGTGTTGAAAATTCAAACTCAACAAGTTGATTTCCTTTAGTTATTATTAGTGAAAAATAATTGTGTTACATTAAAAAAATCAATCCATTTAGTTTAATTAGTTTCATTTTTGGGTTCAAGCTTCTTGGTTGGGTTTTTTTATGTTGTGGGTGATTGTTGTTCATTATGTTATTGCAATGGTGTTTGTTTTGGTTGATAGACAAAAACCTAAAATGGCTTTTTTGTATGTAGAGCTCCATGTGTCATTGTGGTTTGCAATAAAGTTTTTGCCTTTGTCTTCTCACGTTCATTGTGAAAAGTGCATCACAATTGTATGCATGTGTTGAAATTTTGAGTTTCAAAAAGTAAGATCCCTCTCACTTGTGAAGAATAGGTGTAATATCCCTTGTCATTTCTAAGAAGGATCATCACTAATATAATGTTCTCACCAAATATGTTAGGAATTTTGTATAAGTTGAAATCACATTGTACAAGTTGAAATTAGATGAAAATTCACTAGTAAAAAAAATTTAAGGGAAACATTTTCAATTGGTGATTTTTCTTAAAACATCACCAAATTTGATTTAATGTTTTTGTTAAAAAGTAGATCCGATAGGTCTTAAGGGTTGTTTTACTGAGTCCAAGTCATAGGTTGAAGTAAGGGTTAAGGTCATGGATTTAAATAGGGTTTAAGGTTCCTAGGCTTATCTTCCCTCACAATAAATACATTATCAGTAATGTGATTTTTAAAGGACAATTAAAAACAAGGTCTTCCCTATGTAATAATGAATTTCACAAGCATAATCTCCTTTAGTAATGAATCAAAACACTTGGAAAATACATGTGAAATATTGTTTAGGGAAGATAACCTCTTTTCCTATTATTATGGGTTTTATATTTTGCCTTGGTGAACAAGCACCTCCACCTTTATTTCTTCTTTCCACATTTTAAGTCCTTGTTTCTTTTCTTTTCAACAAATTGCCCTTCAAAGGTAAAATGGGGCAAAGGAATAACATTATGGGATGGGAAAGGATAAAGGAGGTAGGAGGAAAGGAAGGGATAGGTGACTAACGAGGCAAATAATGAGAGATTTAAAGGTGGGCAAGAATATAAAAAGGAAGAAAGTATAGGGCAAGGAAGTCCTTTGCCTTGAACGCGACCTCAACATTGTCCTCACATTTAAGTTTGAACCTAAAATTGCAAGTTCTTATAAAGTTTGGACACATTGGATGCAATACAATTGGTCAAAACAATTCAACTTGAACCTAACATTGACAAGTTTTAGTTTTTGTGAATATTCCTTAAACCTTGAATTAAAAGGTCTTCCATTTAAAAAAATTTAAACTTGAACTTGATGTTTCTTCAAAAAACCAAAAAGCAACCAACATTATTAGATACCTTAAAAACCTATTAAGGACATAAGGTAATGACCTATTAAGTAGGTAGGGTATGAACCTATTAGGGACATAGGGTAATGACCTATTAGGTAGGTAGTTAATGTAGGCATGTAGGGTATGGACCTCCTAGGTAAGGATGTTAAGTTACATGCTTAGGAACAATCTCCAAATTACAACCTTGGCAAACATGCATTATAATGTTCAATTACACGATGGGACAACATTCACATAAGGTTTCTACACCAGACAATTTGGACTTTTAACAATTTCAATGCAATACAACAACACAAGTGAAAGCATGGTTAGGTGGCTCTCTTTTGGCATTATTAATGTCCATTTTTAACATTATCTAAAATTCTTACATTTTGATAATCAACAACTTAATTATGCATCCAATGTACATTTCCCCATGCTCACATTAAAAAATACGAATAAGTCCAAGTGTGTATACCACTAAACATATACTCATTCAAAAAATCAATGTAAAAATGAAGTATTGAATGATAAATGGATTAATATGACCTGATAGTGCAATATTAAATATATAAAATCATATGTTTTCCTAAGGAAAATTTCAATTGATCTTATTCTTGAACACCTCATTTGATGTTATCCTATTTTGTAAAAGGAAAACAAACCTACTATGACATTTTCTTTGAAATCACATGTCAAACTTTCAAAGTTTCAATTGGTTCAAAAGTCCACACCGAGTCCATTTAAAAATAATAATCCATCCATAATTTTTAATGTGATTCCCAAAAACAATTATTGCAACATTGATGATTAAAAAATTCACAATGTTAACATGAAATATGACTTTAAATTTCAAGTTCTTTCATAATTAAAAAAACCACAATTATGATAATCCAAATCATCTCGTTAATTGTGCTTTCACCCTCACAAAAACAAAAGTTCCCCTATCTATGCATCCTACCTAACGTTGAATGTCCATCCACTCCTCAAATCCTTCTAAACTCCTACCATTTTTTCACAACCATCACCACCAATTTCCATTTTTTATTATCATCCATAATTGCATTACGATGAAAATTCTTCACACCCATAATACCATCTCGCCATTCTTTTAAATCTTATGCCTCAACACCACCTTTCACACACTAGATCTAACAAATCCCTAAACACATACTACTATTTTGGCCTTTTGCCCTAATCATGAACCTATTTCCACCGGTTCATCACATTGCCTTAAATCTTCTATCACCAAAATGATCATGATTGCTCCACAATTGGACCACTATTACCACACTCATAAACATTTGTGACATTATCACAACCACAAACATTGAAAGCACACAAACTTGAAAAGACAACACATCAAACTTTTAATGCCCTAAATTGTGATGCATTCACCCATGTTCAAATCTTTATCAATTACCAATGACATGCCTACTATCCACAAAACAAAGAACCCAAAATTCCAACTATATGCATATTGCTTCTCACAAAACAATACAACACATTTGAAACTCCAAAAAGTGGAAAAACAAAAGACCAATTAGCATGTGCCTTCAATGACAAAAGTCAACATGGGTGTTTCTTTAACAATAATCTAAGTTTGTGCACACCAAAATCTTTCTTCCAAAATGAACATTGTTGTGAAGAGTGATGCAAATCACCCAAAATGCAAAAAAGATGATAAAAATCCCAATTACAAAAATTGAGCTTTGCAACATCTCAACATCTTCTTCCTTTCTTTCTTCCATTACACAAAACTTTCATACCTATCAACAAGGAGAGATTGTCACCACATTGCCTCTTTTCAAATGATGCACAATGTAACAATGTTTTAGCATTGATTGTTAACCTTAAAAGGAATGTCATATGTTACTAGTTATCACCCCCAATTCAAAACACAAGATGAAGAACTATAAAAACCAACTCCAAATTCCTACATCTTAAGAGGGGCTAAAAAAAACCTTGAAAAACTTTGTAACCAAGGTTTTTTCACTTGTGAGTTTTTCAATGCATTGCCTAAACCATGTTGAGGGGTTGGTTGCATTTATTATTTTTTTGTTTTCCCCCTTCCATTAGGCAATTGGATATATTGTTGATGGGGGGTTTTTTATTTTAAATAATTGCACAACATCGAAATTAAAATCCCAAACATATGATTTAAAACATGCATAACCATGGATACATACATGTGCACAAGTCAATTTTTGGCCTTGCATAAATGAATAAACTTTGACCAAAGCCAAAGCACCATCACTTCAATGGAGTAGAACCTAATGATTTAACCTATCCATAACAATCAATCCTTAGTCATTAAGGTAAGTTTGTTGATTTCATTACAATTTGAAGGCATTAAAAGGTGTCTAAATTCACTTCAAGGCTAACAAATTCCTTAGTGAACAAGGTCGCATTCCTTACTAATGGCCAATAAACTAGAACCCCTTTCACACTAGATTGGGTTCCCACGACAAATAAGAATAACTACAAAGACTTAACATTTTGCAACAAATACTTGGCAAAAAAATTGCTTATGATCATTATTTTAAAAAACCTTCATACTTAGGAAACTACACCAATTAATACTTGTTTGATGAAAAAATGATACCTATAGAGAAGAATGTTTGCAACCAATTTCTAGTTCCACTTGAGGCTTTTGGTATTAAAAACATGTTAAAAGGATTAGGTATACTATCACATCAATTTACAAAAACTAATATGTTATAATATATCCTTATGATCATGCAAACAATATTCCCAACCTTAAAAGGTTAAAAAAAATAGAATTATGACATGATATGTGGTGCCAAGGTCAAATGACCAAGGACTTAAAGTCTACACTTAAAAGTTCAATTAAGGAACATAATTTAATAACAATTTCATTCTTATGTAACATATAATCAAAAGTGATGCCTAATGAAAAGATTCTTGATGATGCACATTATCCTATGTGTTTTAACCATGAAATATTTATCTTTTTCATTCCACCTCCAATATGATAATTCTTGCATGATTGATTATGTCATTCCATTTTTCTTGAAATGCATGCACTTTGAAATGAATTTTCATTTATGAAACTAATATATTAAATTAACATGGTTCATGTTTGGTTGAAAGTTTGTCCTTAACAGGGATGATTATATTATACTAACTTAACATGATCTCATACACATGTGTTCAAAGGGTTTTTGTAGAACCAAGAAAAATACTTCAATGGAACAAATCTATAAACTTGTATAACAAGGAATAATTAATATGAATAACATCTATAAAAAATAAATTTACCGAAATAAGTTTGGGGAGAAGCAAAAATAATCAAACTTGCATGAATTTCAACCAAGTTTCTATTACAAAGGTATGTGCCACGAACAATGAAAATGATCAAATAGATCAAATTAAATTTACAATAGAATTTGGCAATAGAACAATGCACAAAGATTTTCTTAAAAATAAAAATAAAAAATCCATAAAATGTACTTTAATATTCCAACACACTAAGTAAATAATTTTTTAAACACACTTAAGAAAAATGGAGGAAGAGCTAAAAAATGTTTAAGAATCTAAATCTTAAATATTAATTTCAAAGTCGTTGTCAACCATATTTGTAAAAGGTGCACTATCCAATTAATAGGGCAATGTTATCTTAAAGATTTGTTAATATTGCTTTATAAACTCCTAATGTCTGTTAGAAGTTGGTTGTCATCCAAAATTCATTAATGTGATAACTCTATCAAAGTTGTAAAATTGCCTTCATTTATTAGTGTTGACTAAATAAATAATTTCATCATGGAATTTCAAAAACTCATAACTTCCTTAAATAATATCCAGATTGAAAATAGTCTATCTTGTAGCCCTTGGAAAAATTGTTTCAACACCACATCACTCATCCCGATTGGAGTTATTTGACCTTTAAAATTGTCAAAAAGATAAAGTTTGGTAAAAAATTCAAAAGGAAACTTTGATACATAATTGTTTTAAATAGACTTTAAATTGAGTATTTTGAATGTCCATTTTGTAACCATTCGAAAGAGATTTCCAACACCATATTACTCAACTGAATCAAAATTCTTTTTCTTAAATTAAAAAAAGAAAGTTTGGTAGATAATTTGATAAACATTTTGGTATGACTTTTTGGTGGTCTACAACTACTTTAAGTAGGAATTTTCAGTAATTTTCAAACTATTTTTTTGGTAATTATTTTTTGTGACTATTTTTGTAGCTACTATAGAAAACTAATCAAAATTGTCAATGTAATAATCTTGTTGAGGTGGAGATTTGGCATTTTGTAACACATAGCTCTTGAGCTAGAGGTTTTTGAGTAATGACATAGATATCCCAAAAGACATACTATATTAACTTTTGTCCCATTGGTGGAGACACTAATAGCTTGACTATTTGAACAAAGAGTTATGTAATAGTGTAAATGGAAACTTTTCAATGAGGGTTTTAAGTTTCTTTCAAGCAAAATTTCAAATGGACCTTATAGGGAAAATTGTAGATTATTAAACAAACGTGTAATTAGTTTTGTGTTAGTTAGTTGAATGCAACCACCATGAAGGTACGTTAGTGTTTTGTTTGGCAAATGATGAATTATGGGGATTTCTTGATCAACTAACAATTTTATGGTGGGTGTAGATACGTGAAAACAACTTATTTTCAAGGTCAAATTTTGACTTTTCACATATTATAATCATGATGATCCAAATGTAGGTGTGTGTCTTTATGAACTTAATTGAGTGTCCAACCTATTTCTTCTTGCAAAAACAATGCAACAAAACATTTTACAATGTTAGTCTTGGTTCTTAAACATGTTATTTTGATGAAGCTAGGATGATGTCACACATCTTGCAAGTATATTACCAATTGATTGCTTGATTAGGCCCATTGTATCAAACTAACAATCAACTTGCTCCTAGGTTAATTGGCTCACGACTCACTTGTTGAAACAAGGTAAAATGTTGACTATCTAATGGCAAATTCACATTGAACATTTTTGATGACCCTTCTTAAACCTCTTGAACATTTTTGCTTTGCACATTTGTGAAATCTTGGTAAGATCTTTGGATGCTTTAGATGATATTGACCAATCTTTGGCCATGGGGTACACTAATGAAGTGTAGAAACAAATGTACTCATATACAAAATAATGCATGTTATAGACATGTTATCATGGAATGAAAAATCAAACATTAAAGACTCAATGAGTCCACATAGTATAATCTAAACATGCAACCTACAAAACTGAAAGCAACGAGGTATATCCAGGTTGACTTTCTATTATGTGGCAATATGATCTCAAACCCTAAAAAAAACTTTGGTGTTTTTTAATGTTTAAAGTAACTGTTTGGGGCAACTCTAGTGGAGGTGAATTTGATGGTTGGCCTATGATTGGACCAGTTTGTGTCATGGTCGATGGAGATGATTCCAACAATGTCAATGCCTACAATTAGGAGAGGTGCTTATCTTTCAAAATAAAAGCTAACTATAGACCCTTGAGACACAAGTGTAGCTTAGGCTAGTGTGAACCAAAAAGTGGCCACCAACCACACATTTTACCCATAGGGTATGGAATAGCAAAAAGACCATGCACCAGTCTTTGTACTCTAGTCATGGAAATATTGCAATAACAGGGTCAGATAGCCTAGACTTTTGAGAATATCCTGAATATTCATACCCTTGGTCATGAAGAATATTCTCAAAAGCTTGGGTTACCTGAACCCTGAGAGTGAAATATTCCCATGACGTAGCTAGGATCCAAAGACAATAGGAGTCGTTTCTATATTCAAGGCTTTTGGGGGAATATTCTTTGCAACCAAGGGTCCTGGACCCGGTCACAAAGAGTATTCACCAGAAGCTCTGGACTTTTACTCATGGATATAGGAATATTCCCATAACCAAGCTCTCCTGACCCTGGTTATGGGAATATTCCACACCATGGGTTATGACCAGTGATGCATGATCTTTTTGCTATTCCATAGCAGGGAGCTAGTGATCCCCATTAGGGTTCAAGAGTCTGCCTCTTCCCCAAGGAAGCTAGTATATAACTTGGGGATTGGTTTGGAGAATGCGGGGGAAAAGAAGAAAAATGAGTGTTTGTCAGCTATTTGGTCCACTTGTTAGTATACATTAGGCTTTCTCTGAGGTTTAGGGGTTAACATTGGACTAAATAATCACCTATTGCCTTGCTCAGTTACCCTAAACCCTAGACATGCCAGAGCAGCAAATCAGCTGACTGATATGCTACTTACTGCCAACTTATTGTTTGGAATTGCAAACACTCCATCAAGAGGTCAGACAAAAAAGCTTGAGCATTTTGTATGGATCACCAGTGCAAGGACTAGGTAGTTCACAAATGACCTTAGCGCTCGCCCAAATGACCTTAGTTCTGGTAATGAAAAAAGAGGATCCAAGTCTTTTCCTATAACCTCCTGAATATGACTTTTAGCTTTATACGGTGATTCATGTCATATCCAAATGAAATTTTGTGACAATATGAAGTTGACATGTTGAAAATCATCCTAATTATCATAGGCTACAATGTGAATAATTTCACTACTCATATCACAATATTATACTAGATGATGGAAATTAATATAATTTCAAAACTAAAAGAAAAAAATCATTTTTCAAAAAAAAAAAATTGTTTTGTCAATGTGGAAACTGACCCTAGGCTACAGTAAGGGCCTGCATGAGCTGGAGTCAAGGTGGGCCCAATTCTGGTAACACCTGCAGCTGAGGGCAATACATGGTGTAAAAATTGATGGATTTTTTATTTTTATATTATTTCTTGCAATGATTGTTGAATACCCGCTGGGTATCACAAGAGTGGAAAAAAACTGCAAGGCATTTCAGAAAATGAAATGCATGCACATGTGAGGGTTTCATTTCCTGAAATGCCCCATGGGTTCTTCCACTCTCAAAGGGTGCATCCAGAAATGTTACCTGGTCTCTAAGAACAGCTCCACACATACTCAGCATTTGGCACTGCAACAATATTTCTCCCATCTAAGATTATTTATTTATGATTCCAATCTCCACCCACAAACATGACCCTAGCATTGTAGACCACTCAATACATCTAATGAATCAAGAGCAAGTGTTAATCTGTGTTGTGAGTTTTGCCAACCTCAGCATATTGAACAAAAATGTTTAGGCACAACTATTTTATTGAGCCTGATGAGGAAATTTTTACTGATCTTCATCCAAAATATCATGTTAAATGTATTGGTAGAGTTGGTCCAAGTCTATATTCCCAAATTGTCAAGTCCACATCCAATTCATCAATTCATCAAACCCAACCTGCCAAGTCCATTTCATCCAGTGATCTGCCCCAATGCACCAGGAACTGTCCATAATTAAATATTTTACATGCTGCCCAAAAGCCTGGAATCTGTTCCTTCCTTGCCCAATTTTTGGACTGAGACATCAAGACTGCTCCCTCCAAAGCTGAAAGCTATTGAGGCTCATGCAGACTGGAGCTTGCATCCATCATTGACCCAATTTCATTAGTGGCCTTGCCTGGAATTTGTTAGTCACTGGAGAAATTCCATGCAAGGTCACTATTGAAGATGGGTAATTACTGGATGTAAGCTCAATGAGCTCTGCACGGGCAGCTTTTGGTCTTGGAAAGGAGCAACTTTGAAGTTCCAATTTAAAAGTCTTACTTTAGGGCAGTGTGTTGAGATCCCAATAAAAATGGCTTATTTTGGGGAAGGGCTTTGAAATCCCAGTAGAAACCCAACTAGGGAAGGAATACATATCAGGCATATAGGGCAGCTCATAAAAACTAATTGTGAGCAGTTTGTTGCTCATCTGTGTGGTGCATAGGATGAAGTGGACTTAGCAAGTTGGCAATGTGGCCTTGGTGAACAACTTGGCAATGTGGACATGGCAACTTGGCAATGTGAACTTGGTGACTTGGCGAAGTGGACTTGAAGAATTGGTGAAGAGGCAGGTGAAGAAGAAATGTCAACTTCCCCCCCCCTTTCATTTCCAAAATGACGCTGACTTCACACTCAGGTCTGCTTTAGACCATGAATTAGGGTCAAAAAATCTTGGGGCCAATAATAATTTGAGCACTTCTTGGCTCATTGTTTGACCCCAAGTTATTAATAAAATATTAGTTGTATGGGGCCAATGAGTTCATGTGTAAAGCCATTAAGTTAAAAAAGTAGGGACTAGGGCTTCAACCCCTCACATTCTTTCCTTCTTGCTATCATCTTTGCTTCCTTTCTCAAACTAAACAATAAAAGTCAGATCAACATGGATCAGCATAGACACAAGGTTCTTGAAACTCTTGTGTTTTTCATGACCATATCCCAAATAAAAAAAACAAAAACCCTTTCATCATTCACAAACAAGCATAATGATTGAACTAATAGGAATGCTTGATTTGAATTCCACCTTGGCCTTGACTCGTTGTATGTAGTGTTGGCCTCAGTCTTTTGTCTTCCTTTTTCTTTGTGCAATGGAGTGGGTGCCATTATGCAGGATAAGCCACCAGGTGAGCCTTGCAAGCAAAACTAGCAGTCCACCTGCAGGGTCACTCCCATTTCATTATGAACTATGGAAGGACCCTTCCAACCACAAAAGCAGCAAAAGAGGGATGGGCCTGCCAAGGCCAGTTCCAGAGTGTATAAAGCCCTTGGCTGGATTTTTAACACTACCAACAGCTGGTTTTGTGAAACTGAATTTCCCTCCCAGCTCCCAGGAGGCAGTTCCGGTTCTTCATATAAAAAATTATGCTCTCTCATCAAGGATTACATGTCTTTGTTGAGCTTTCATTGAGCATTTCACCTGCTTCATCGAGCAGGCTTTATGCCATGCAATGCCCTCAGGTTGGGGCGTTCATGAAATGACAGGCCTTGTGCTTCTGACCTTGGAGGCCCATTATTTTGGGAATTCCCCAGCCCGGGCATTACCTTACACATAACCAATATAGTATGCCATTGATCCACAATATTACATATGTAACTGGTTTTTGTGTCCTATTCAAGCACTTTTGCATGTGTTTTCCTAGATGGGACAAGCTTTACTTTTGGTACTATGGATATCAATTTTAATGCCAATCAACAATTAAGAAAGGTACTTGAAATGTGGATTGGAGGTGAAAATTTGGTTCCACTTTGGAATAGGCCTCCAAAGAACCTGTTATTACTTACTGGAATCGCAGGTGAGACATTCCTGGGTGGAACGGGCCTGTTCCAAAGTACATTTACCATCCATCCTTCATGGTGCACCGGTGGGAGATGAATGATATGATGAACTTAAACATGTATAGATTACAAGCCATGTCCACTTAAACTTACTCCTTAAGAGTGGGAGGGAAATTATTTCTTAGAGTATGCCCAGTAGCAGTAATAGAATGGCCTGTTCACTATATTTTGGATGAAGCAGTAAATTATTATAGTACCTAAGCTGGTTAGGTATTAATTTATTTTATTTTTTTCATTTGCAAAAAATTCTGAAAAATATCTACCTGCCATCCATGATTGTTCTAGGGATACCCATACCACTATTTTACCCATACCCTTAAGTGATGTTTGACGTCAAACACCTTGCTCTAAGGTTTGTGGAACCAAAATCCTATATATCTTGTAATGTGAGGGTATCTTTTCTTTTAAATGTCATGTATACCCCTTACCCTGCGAGTACTTCTCTTTCTAATCATACATACCTTTACCCCAAGGGTATGAAAAATCATTGTACCCTCCCAACACTGGAATTAACACTACACCTTTATAATGTGCTAAAAGCTGATAGATAGAGAGAGGCTCAAATGGGGGCTGGCACTGGGCGTGCTCTTACATAATTTGCCTCGCACTACTATAATGCATAATCCCTCCCGCTCATAAGGAGTAGGCCTAAGATCCCTCCTCATTTCTATAATGGATATTCAATGATATAAGTGCCCTCCAAGTATCTCCCAACGCTTCATGGGAAAGAGTGGGCCAGTTGCTGGACTGGGCAGTGGGCAACATACAATCTTTCTAGATGAAAGCTTTGACTACAAAAATTCAATAAACTGACAGTATAGGAATGAAAAGGAGAGAAGGTGTGTGAGGGCAACATTGCCAGATTATTGAATATCCGAAGACGGGTACGCGAGTACTAGTCCTTAGAGCATCTCCATCAACGCTCAGGATGTGGCCCTGCACTGGAAATCTCGGATGAGGTTCATCAGTGAATCCAGTGGAAGACGACTGCCTGGGACCCTGGACAAAGCCCACTGCTTTCAGAGCCCTGGAGGCGGCTGGAACAGCCTAATAAACACAACACAGTCAAATTGTATTTACTGACTGCTCTCTGTTTGTGATGGGCTACATAGTTTGATTGGTCCAAGTGGGTTGCTATTAGTAAGTCCCAGTTTCAGTTTTATGGGTGTGGCGTTGGTGGAGATGCTCTTATATGCATCTGCTAATAAGTACATTTGTATGTTGCCAATGTGGCTCCACTTTCTATGCATCAGTGTAATTTGTGGTACCCCGGTGCTCAAGTCAATCACAGATACTTTGCATGTTTTTGAATTGCTCCAGAGCGTAATATACACTTTGCAGAGACAAAGCCTTCAGATGCTAAGTTGCATGGGATTGCCAGCTGGTAGTACATCCCATCCCTAGCAAGTGCCATTTCACCAACTATTTTGTACTTCTTGTCTTTGATTCTGAGTTTTTTTACTATGCAAAATGATGCAACCTGCCTCTGGAGTCTCTGACACCAAAACTCCCCACTCTCAACTTCGAACCAGGGTATTTTTTGTTCAATTTTGGGATGTAGCCAAGGTGGTGATTATCAATACGCTGATTTAGCCAAATTTGGCTATAAAAATGAAGGAAAATTTAAAAACATCAATGTATATTTTGTGCTCCCAACTTGAACTATCTATAGAAATTTGGCAATTTGAAATACTTTTTTATTTTTTTCGAATTTTTGCAAAAATAAAATGAAATAGTGACAATCTTTTTCCAAAGCTTTGAACCATAGATAAGCATGATAATTTAGGAAATTATTCATTTGTTGGTGGCCATCTCCAATGGCATCAATAAATTGGTCTTTACATTGTACTTTAGATGAAGTACAACCTTTAAACAATATATAACTAGGTTTAGTTCTAAACCTCTAAATAGTACAAAAGGGCCAGTAAATGCCTCCACTTAAGCGGTAATTGGGGGCTAGAGTGAACCAACACCCACTAGTGCACCAGTTGAGGATGAGGCCATTCAAGTTGTTTTGAGGATGAACCAAAAACTCATCCTCCCCTACCCAAGGTTTTTGGTCTTTTCAGCCTTTTCTCTGCCCCAAAGTTTTTCCTCCTACCTACCTCCTTCCTACTTGCCTCCTCCCTCCTACCTACCTCACCTCATTTTGCGCTCACTCCATCATCAACACTTGGGAAAGCTTGAAGTGGGAGGGCAAAATTAGTAGCCAGGACATTGCACTTGAAGCGAGAGCTAGAAATGAGAGCGCAAAACAAGAGCTTGAAGGTAAGCTCCTTCCCTTCTCTTCATTTTTTTTTTGTTATTTTCTTGCATAAGGTTCTTGCAACTTGTTGTCATCACCTTCTTTTCTATGTTGGAAAAGAAGAAGACGACATTAATGTGTCATCCTTTTCTTTTATGGTTTTGTTGCAAACAAGTAGAAGGCGACGACATTAGCTACCATCACCTTTTTCTATGGTGATGTTGCAGAGAAAAAAAAGACGGACATTGCACCGTTGTCTTCTTCTGTGGTTCTATTGCAGTGAAGAAAGCGACAACAGCTATTGTTATCACCTTCTTCTTTGTGTTTCAAAAGAAAAAGATGACAACAATGCACCATCGTCTTCTTCTGTGGTTTTATTGCAAAGAAGAAGGCGATGGCAACAACTGCCATTGCCTTTATTGTGTTTCAGAAGAAGATGATAATGGCAATGTGCCATCATCTTCTTTTGTGGTGATGTTATAATGAAAAAGGCAATAGCAGTAAGCTATTGTCACCTTCTTCTCTATGTTTAAGAAGAAAAAACAATGGCAACATGCCATCATCTTCTTATCTAGTGGTGTTGCAACGAACAAACCAACAGCCATTGCCTTTTTTGTGTTTGAGAAGAAAAAAATGACGACAATGTGTCGTCGTCTTCTTTTGTGGTGGTGTTACAGAGAAGAAAAAGAAAACGACGACAACTTCCATCACCTTCTTTGATGACTTTGTTACAAGTTGTCGTCATCTTTTTTGGTGGTTTTGCTGTGAAGAAAATGACGACAACAATGACCTTCTTCTATGGTGGTGGTGTTATGAGAAGGCAATGGCAGTAGGCTACCATCGCCTCTTTTTTTCTTGGTCCTTTTGGTCTAGTTCATTAGAATTAACAATTAAATGGTGGTTTTTTTTAATGTTGGAGGTTGTAATGGCTAGAGGAAGGAGATTGAAAAAAGGTGGTGGTGATTTGGAATTTCAGAAGCAAAATGTTGTTTCATCGAAACATACAATTGGGAAGCAAAATGTTGATCCATTATAACTGGGACTTGAAGAACAAAATGTTGCTCCATCAAAACTGAAAATTAATGAATCAAACAATCTATGTGGCTTAGAGTTGACAATGGTGACGGTTTATAATTCAAATGATGAGATCATTCCTAATACATATTGAGAATTTTACTCAAAAAATGGTGGGTTAGATTGTTTTAGAATTTACATACATTAGATTAAATGAAAATTAAAAAAATTGTACAAGTTTTTAAAAGTTTAATTATATCCGCACCTTGCATCATTTGATGGAAAGTGTAGGATTTTTTTTATCAAAATTTTTTTATTGCAATACTTGAAAATAGTTAAAGTTTGTAGGAATTATATCTAATTGTGTGATTTTATGTTTTGTAATACCCGCATTCTATTTTCTGAACTTTTTATGTGTAAGGTTTTAGGGGTTAGAATTTTTTTTATTACAAAATAATGATTTAAAAATATATATTTCTTGGTTTAGGTTCGGAACTTGAAATTAACCAGGCCTTTTAGCCACCGACACTTCCTTGCCACTTAATATGATTCGAAAGGACAAAGAATAAACCAAGGTTGGGTTGAAATGGAAATGTAAAGTTGGCACTTGCATTGTCGCATATTTTGCCAAATGGTTGTTGATTAAACATTTGAAGGAGATGCATGGTTTGGTGGCAGAAAAAGTCAAACTTGGGAGGCCTTTAACTTCTACAGGAGGTCTTTGACATCAAGACCATGTTAAAATGAACTTTCACATCTTGGGAGATGCCATGGCCATGCAAAGGTAGAATGATCAAAAGGTTGTTAGTTGTGCTCATGCCAAAGCCCAATGCGGATGGGATAAGCTAATAATTGTTACAGACTAATGTCCACCATTACCAAAATCAACTTTGGTCAAATTAACTTCAGAGCAATTATTGCAGGTGTTAGGTTTTAATGCCTAGGGTGTGGAAAGCGTGCCTTGAGATGCAACATCACGAATGAAGAAGGATGAAAAATTTCAAAAGATGATTCGATCCACCCATTTTACATATGCACAACGATTAAAAATGGCATGGGATGTCAAAAATTGGGATCGAGAATCCACTAAAACAAATCGAACATAAGAATTGACTAATGTATTAGATTTCCATGAATATAAAATGATTCATGGAAGGTAAGAAAACATAATAATCAATGTTTTTTTATATAATTTTGTTTCATCCAAGGTGTGTTAGGGTTTAATTTGGTGGTTTTTGGGTGTTTATAAACTCCAGGGCATAACAAAGGAAGAGTTTGTTGCAAATGTAATTTAGGTTGAAATGCAACGTCGCCATTTGTACATTACTCGTCATGCAACAAGGGCTGCAAATGCAGTAACTACTTATCAAGTTAAACACATGATTGTAGATAATGATATGGTTTAAGGTTTCCACTTTATATAATTAGTTAGGTTTTTTCAACCCTGTCATTTTTTGGACTACCCAATTTTTAAACTTTGATCCTTTGATATATTATTTTTTAAAAAATTCTTTCATTTTAACATTTTTTGATCCACTCATGTTTGTACATCTTTTATAAATATAATAATTTCTTCTAATCACACTTGTTTGATGGGTATATGGTCAATTATATATGTCTTCTTTTTCATAATTTTCTTAATACTTTAAATGTAAGAATCAAAACTTAAATAGGCCCCTATGAATAGGTAACATTAATTTATTTAAGGTTTACAAAGATCAAAATGAACATTGTGCAATACTTACATCCTTTCTATTATAATTTCCATAAGGCCATTTCAAATATGTAATACCCACATTTAAGTCTCGTAAATAATTGTTGTTTTTTTTACATCCATTACAATACCCGCATATAAGTTTCGTAATAGTTGTTGATTTTTTTACATCCATTGCAATACCCGCATATAGGTCTCGTAAATAGTTATTAGTTTTTTTACATCCACTGCAATACTCGCATATAAGTTTAGTTGTTGATTTTTAACATCTTTTGCAATACTTGCATATAAGTTTCCATTGTAATATTTATGGGATTCATATGACATAATAATTTAGTCTAAGTATCAATAAATAATGTCATAATTAAGGAATTACTAAAAAAATATTTCAAATAATGTAAATGATTGATTATCATATTTAAACAATCACTTTTTAAATATTAATTAATTGATTATTTGGTTGAACCTTAATTATTCATATAATTAAAACTTAGATTAAAAAATCAAATCAATAATTTGATATTTAATTTATATTTTAATTAAATTTTTAATGTTGATAAGTTATTCAAATCATTATTTTACATAATTATTCATGATAATTAATTGTCATAAAACTAATTTAGGTATATAAAAAGACATATTTTGGGTACCCAAATCACTTATTTTGAAGTGACCTTACATGTGGGTATTGCATTTAAGGTTAATTTTTCACCTAAGGTTGTATAAATCACCTATGAATTATTTCAAAATGAACTTGCATGTAAGTATTACATATAGGTTTTGGTTTTCATTAAAATGCCACCCAAATTATATACTAGTTATTTCAAAATAACCCTACATGTGGGTATTACATTTAAAGTTGGGTCTACACCTCAAATTACCTAAATCACCTATGGGTTATATTAAAACGAACTTGAATATAGGTATTGCATTTATGACTAGGTATTCATATTTTGTAATACTCGCACACATACTTATTTTCGCAAATTAGAAATTTGGCCTTAACTTTTTGAATAATTAAATAAAATTTATAACAAAACACAAAAGAAGGTATATCTCTTACCATTTGGTAATATTTTCAAATTAAGTTTTTTCACTTTCTTTAAAAAAATATAAAATGACATTTGTTTTACATATGTTTAAGCTTAAAAAATTCTGCCCAAAATGCACCCCAATTTTATTTTAATTATTATAGACTTGTAAAAAAACATGTCAATTAATTTATGTGTCCTAAACTTTAAACCTAAACCATAATTCTAACATTAAATAGTAAATTTAACATTAAAACCTAGCCCCTTATATCATCAATGTGACTAATTTTGCATTATGTTCATTTTTATATATGTTAAATCATACTATAAGGTGAATAAATAATTTTGAAAATATGAATTTCATGATGTATTAGTGGGGAATCAAATATTTAAAAAATATTTTTATATTTCATGGTTAATGAATTATCACAATATGATATGGGTATTGCATTTAAACAAATATGGGTCAGGAAATATTGAACTTTAACAACTATGGAACATATGGAAACAAAAAATATTCATAATTATGTATAAATCTAAACAAATGATAAAATAAAAAACCAATACAATGAGCAAAGTCTAGAGTACAAACCTTAAGATTTGATATATATGAACAAAATTCTTAAACATTAAATCATAAGGAATAACCCTAAAAATCCAAATAATATCTTTCCATAAGCCTTATTACAACCCTAACTATACAAACCCTAACAAAAAAAAGTCCTAATGATATATGCCTTAAACCCAACAAATATACAAATTATACAAATTATATAATGCAAAAAAAAAAAAGGTTTAGAAAACAAATTTTAAAGTTTTTAATTACAAAGATTTACTAACAAAAAAAAACCTTAATCTTTAAAAAAATTAAATAATTTTTCAAAAAACCATATATATATATATATATATATATGTTTTTTACCTTTGTGTGATCTCTCCAAATTAATTTTTTCCATTCTATTTGAAAAGATATAGAATGAAATTATATTACTTCACATATGTCTAAACCTTAAAATTTCCCCCCCCAAATTTAGCTTAGTTTAAGTTAATTATTATAGATTTGTGAAAAACTCGTTAACTAATTTATGTGTCCCAACGTTAAACCTAAACCATAATCCAATAATACATACTTATAATAATTACATGAAAAGATGTATTGTAATGTCCATTCCATAAATAAATTAGGTAAACAAAATTTAGTAAAACATGCATTAACTAAACCAAAATGGCTACAATTATGACATTGTTTCCACTATAAATTATTTGTAATATTTACGTATGGGGACCTATGTTCATCATCCATGAATTAAGGTGAACCTTAATCAATTAATAAGTAGGATTGGGGGGTTGGGGGGGTGGGAAAAATGAGTAGGTAATTAATTAGGTATTTGGTTATGTAAAAAGCATAGGTAGGTAGGTGAACATAATGGTAGGTAAGAAAGGTGTGTGCATAGGTGGGTAAGTAGGTATATAAATAGGTAGTTGGGTTAGTAGGCGAGTTAATAAATAGAAAGGAAGTTCAAGGAGCAAGGTAGATAAGTTATTAAAGTAGGTAGGCTTGTACATAGGTAAATAGGTATATAGGTAGGTAGTTGGGCTAATAGGCAAGTTAGTAAATAGAAAGAAAGTTCAGGGAACAAGGTAAATAGGTTATTAGAGTAGGTAGGCTTGTAGGTAAAAAGAAAGTTACACTAGCAAGGTAGCTAAGTAGATAGGCAAGTTAGTACATAGGAAACAAGTTACTTTATCAAGGTGACTAAATTTGTAAAGTATTTATGTCAATAGGGTGGTTGTGTATATAGGGTTACTAAATAGTAATGTAGCTAGGTCAGTAAGGTAGGTAGTTAGTATAATGATTAGGTCAGTAAGGAAGTTAAATAAGTAGGGTATATAATTAATAGGTTGGCTAGGTTAGTAGGATAGGTAGTTTAATATAGTAGTTAGGTCAATAGGATAACTAGTTATTAAAGTAGCTATGTTAATAAGGGATAATTAATAAGGTACCAAGGTTGGTACAATATTTATGAGGGTAGGAAGGTGAGTAGGG
>Ga0116229_10006271_pt1 | contig 19195 bp, 20 predicted proteins | sample S1TSphgellanicum_3_FD_87313 | JGI IMG/M metagenome (GOLD analysis project Ga0116229, IMG submission 87313) | Host-associated microbial communities from peat moss isolated from Minnesota, USA - S1T2_Fc - Sphagnum magellanicum MG | ecosystem: Host-associated > Plants > Peat moss > Unclassified... | reverse complement strand
TTGTTTGTTGTTGCATTACATTGTTTGTCATTGCCATATTTGATGTGTCCTTAGGCTTGTCAAGATGGTATCAAGGTAATTGCCTTGCCAATCCCCAAAGTTATAGCAAAATACAACTAATGTGCCCTCTTTAACTTCATGCACTTTGGGGGTTAGGTAGGCATGTAGGAGCTTAGAGATGGGGACCAAGATGAGATGAAAAGGTTATGAACACCTCACATGCATGTCATTTGCACAAGCAAGACAATATAGGTGGTTAATGCAAGTGGAATCACTTTTGGATCATGAATTTAGTTTGGATTTGTTACATTTTCATGGAGTAGACTTGGGAGGAGGCCATTACCTTGCTCCCTATGGTATTTTTTGTGCTTTTCCATGAAGGCTACATTTAAATCTCCCAAAGGTGGGACTCTTGTTATTTTGCATTTTGAGGCCACCTATTTCCTTTGCTTCAAGTGTTTTTGGACATGCAATCATTCTATCTTGTAGTAGCTTTAAGAGCTTTCCAACACCATGTCATACGCCCCCATTAGAGGTTATTTAACTTTTTTTTCATGAATTTTTGTGTTTAGGAGTCAAATTGCTGATTTGACTTTCAACCCTTTCATTTTGTCTTGCTTTAGCCTTGATTATGAGCCCAAGGATGAGTTCTGCTTGTCACCTTGTTGCTATTTATCATTACATTGTTGTTCATTTTACTTACCTATTTTTGTGATGATAGTACTTCCCCTTTTAATGTGTACGTTGCTCGCAATTGGAATATTGTGGATGCTATGATGATGGTAACCTTTGCACTTAGGTTAATTTGTTTTATTTTTGGTTTGTTTGTTGGGTTTTGCTTTTGCTTTTGTTGTATGGTTTTTTTATTATTTGCAAGGGTTTGTTTGCATGTTTTGTTTTGTTTAGGTTTTAAGTTTAGGGTAAATCAAAGTTCGTTGAATTTTTATTGTATTTGTTTGTGCAAGGTCATTTATTGCAAATTGCATTTTGATTTGAAGTGAAAAAATAATTTCAACTTGCACTCCTTAAGCTCATCTTTGTAAACAAGCACAACATTTGACTTTCATTTGCAATTGCATATATTCATCGGCATATTTTTCTTGCATTATGCACTATTTTGAAAAGAATGAACAATGAACTTGTAAATGCTTGTAATTGCTTCCATTGTTTGCATTGTATGGTTTATTGGAACTAAATAATCATAACTATCAAAACTAGAAAAAAATAGATTGTTTGGGTTTTTCAACCTTGGTATGTAAGCAAATCTTGAAAATATGGAACCAATCCATGTGGAGGAGGATTATGAAATTATCATGAATGAAAGTGAGTTTGCATTGGGGGAGGGAATTGAAGAGAAAAGGTTTGTTTGATGTTTGAGACATTACCAAGTTCACAATCAGAAGATGATGAGACATTGCATTTAATCATGAAAAAATTACACAAGCAAAAAATTAATTAGAAACTTCATGGTATAAATTTTGTGTTGGGCATTTTACTATGTTAATGATGGGTCTAAAGTGAATGTTAATGTCCCACATGCGTTTTGCAATTTTTTATGATAGTTTAGTTTCTTCTACAATTTTTAACCAAAGGACAAGATTGAGAAAGACATGGTGTTTTATTCAAGAGTGATGGTATAATTACATTGAGGAAACATGTGGATGTAGACCATGGATTAATTGCAAAAACAAATGATGCAAACAAGTGAACAACAACATGAAAAATCTAATATTGGAAATACAACTTGCAAAGAAAATGCTTGTAGCAAATCAGAGTGCAATCTTTAACTTTTTTGGGGTCATAGATCTTTAGAAAAAGGATAATGTGCACAAATTTTTTTTTGTGGAAAACTTGGTGTCTTCTTGTTAAAAACTATCTACACATTTAATCTATTGAGAATATTTAGTTGAAGTATTTGGCAATGCAATTATGTTTTCATGTTTTTTTTCTAGGAAAACATTTAGTCAAAACATGTTATTAGACCCAATTGAGAAGACAAAACAAACATACATCTTATTAGTTTTAACAAATCATGTTGTTGGTATTACAAGTTTTGATCTTTGGATATCCAAAGGAGAACATGACATTTTTACATTGGTTGTGAATTTTTTAAGAAAACATTGAGTCACACAAAAAGAATTACAATTGGCTTCCTTGAAACATTTGAAGCTTTAGGTCAAACATTGGCAAGAAATTCACAAGATCTTTTAGAATATTATAAATTAATAAAAAAGATCTCTACTTATGTGAAAGAAGAAAAGTTAAATTTGAATAACATAACAATTTCTTTGAAATCAACAATCAATTGTGAAACTTTAGGTGAAATGAAAAGTTCTTAAGGCATATGTTTTAAACATGCCTTCTCAAACTCTTGTCAATATGCAATTGCTAAACCAAGAATCTAGACAATTAACATATGTTTCCATCAAATATACCAAGCAAATTTGCAAAAAAATTATATAACATGGTCTATTTTTTTTTTTTTTAAAGGAAGAGAAGAATGAGTGAAAACTTGCATTATTACAGGTTTTAAGCATTGAAAATTAAACACACTAATCAAAAGGGATCAGCATTCACAAGCTCCTTCAAAGGTCCATCCATTAGTGCTTGCAAACCATCCATTAAAGAACTGAATCAGCCAATTATTAAAAACCAAAATATCATCTTTCAAAAATCCTCATATGAAAATAGACCTATTATTATTACCTAGGGGCCTATAAAAATCCCTTAAGCTACTATACTCTATAATGAATCTAAACATGAGATCCTTGCCTTGGTAGGCAAGGCCCAAAAAAGTATCAACATACCAACACCAATTTTTACATCTGTTTCAACTGATTTCATACCTCCAGTTTCCACTTTTAGCGCAGTTATTTCACGTGTACGGGTGAAACTTGTGACCACCACCAACGTTATCATGACTTAGCCGCCCAGTTCCAAAGTACAATAAGAGTCCAAGGGACTAAGATCTAAGATCCCTCCTTCCCACTCTTAATGAGTAGGCTTAAGTACCGTAGTAGTACCTAGCCTAGTTGGACAACAAGATACCTATTTTTAATTTTTATTTTGGAGCCCTTGACATGTGGCAGCTAAAATAATAATTAAAATTTATTATAATGAAGCTAGTGTGCTTGTGAGTTTCTTTTAGATTTCAGCATTGCAGGCAGGTATTTTTCAGGATTTTTTGGAAATTGGGAAATAATTAATTAATGCCTGCCTAGGCTAGGTACTATGGGAATATCCTTCCACTTTTGTAAGAGGGATATTTGTGGATATGAGGTGACTTCCAAGTACATTAGAGAGTTTCTCAGAGTCGATTTTGTTTCGGGACATCTGGGACTTAGGTGGACCCTTGGTTTCAAGTGTTTCCTAAACATCCTTATGTTCTTGGGCACCTTGGAATTTTGAAGCAAGGAAGGGTCCAAAGGGGGATTGGAACTTGGAACTTTGGGAGGGGGTTGGGAGTTGGATTTTGGCCTTCAAACTCAAGGTTCTTTCCCAAGCTCCCCTCCCCACCAAGATTAGGTGCACATTCCAAAAAGAAACCCAAAAAGACCCCCACAACAAAAGGATAAAAGAAATTATAGCATACTTAGAGTAAGCACCAAATTGGAATGCCATGGATGAGTGACTATGTGACTACCTATTTTGCATCCTTCAAGCCCCAGAAATGGGGGAAAAAGGAACGAAAAATTCTAGTTTCATAAAACCCAAGTGATTTTTTTGAAGTGGGGATGGGAATGGAAATCCACACCCTTTTTCATCTTCTAAATATGCCTTGTTTATGTTGTTGACCTCTGTCCATGGGAAATCACAAGGTGAACCTTATCACAAGCCTAAACAGGCACATATCGTTAGGGGATTGAGATGTATGTTATCCTTAGGAGCACGAGAGACCTTACACCTACCAATTGAGAGCAAGAAAAACCTTACACCTATTGCATTTTAAGAACGTCTGTTGTCCATGAGTCTTACCCACCTTAAAGCACAAGCAAACCTTCTCATAATGAAGCCTAGATATACGTAGATCATGAGCAGTCCAAGGGCTCTTTTGCACACTATTTAAAGCAAGAGGGACATTACACCTACCTAGTCTACTAGGTATTTAGGTGTAAGGTAGCTCTATTTCCTAGGCATAAGAAGATCCCTATCACTCTTAAATATCAAGCATTAGATCCTTTCTCTTTTCTAAGAAGCATATTCACAAATGTAAGGTGCCCTCCAAATTCAGTGGGAAATTTCTCCATGCTTTATGAATTAGTATAGTTAATGCTTTAGGTTCAGAGTAAGGCACCCCATTGAGGGCTGACCCAGAGTGTAAGGAGCAATTTATAACCATAATGCCTTCCATGCAAGCCTTACCCTTGGTAAAAAAAACCTTTTAAACTAATAAAACATAGGAAACTCTAGTTGTCAAGGAGCCTCATAAGTGTAAGGTCTCACAAATAGGGGCCTTATGGTGTAGGGTAAAGGCCTAGGTTGATAGCATTCTCAAAAATAAGGGGCCTAGTATGAGGCGATAGTTGAGTCCAGCTCCACATTTTGGAAATGTCTCTCACCCCTGGGCTCTCTATCATTCATAAAGCATGAGGCAAAAGGTATATGGCCTTTAAGCATGTATAAATCACGAGACAAAAGAAAAGGAGGGTTCTTAAACCTATTCCTTAAAAGTTCGAGGAATCTTATACCTATAGTTTCCCTAATTTCCTTCTCTCTCACTCTTAAGGAGAAGGCATAATATCCCTCCTCTTAGAAAAGAGGAATACCAATGCATACAAGGTACCCTGCAAATACCAAAGAAAAATTCTTGGATTGATTTGGGAGGCTAATGCTTCCTTACAGGCAGTGCTCAAGATTGAGCAAAGTTCTGCCCTACACTTGCCCTAAGGCACAATGGAAACAGGTTTTTAGGTGAGGAGAAGGGTCTAAGTTTAGACCCTCCCCTTCCCCTACATATAGCACAATAATTTTTAAAAATGTGTTTTAAGTTTTAATTTTTAATTTTCTGTTTTTTGGCGAAATTTCGCCAGGGAAATAAAAACGCTTCATGGGATCCAAAACGAGGTGCCATGTTGGAGTGAAGCAATAGGAAGGAAATAGCCAGTTGGCCAAATGGATCCGTTCGTTCGTTCGTTCATTCATTCATCCATTCAGCGCACTTGCCAGTTGCTGTTGCATTTGCTTTGTGGTTGCCGCTGTCGCTGCTTCTTCTTCTTCTGGTTTCGTAATGGAACAGTTGCAATACATCTATTGCAGCAGCAGCAGCAGCAGCAGTGTTGTGCGTGCGTGAAGTAAGATATTTGCGTCCGTGCTGCTGCTCTCTGTAACTACTACCACTGTTGCAGCAGCCACTCATCGTGCTCAGGAAGAACAACAGTAAACCAACAAAAAAAAAAAAACCAGGCCTGCAATGTCGCTAGCGCCAGTAATTGTGCGATTCGTGAAGTGTCTTGTGAGCGAGTGAAGAAGAAGAAGAAGAAGAGGAAGAACCTGACAAGAAAAAGCTGAACGACAAGAAGAACAGGAACAACACTAATAAGGTTTTGTGTTCTTTTTGGTCCCTTGTTTTGTTTGTGGTGTGGAGAAGAGGAAGCAATAGGAATGATAGCGTGGCTCTGTTTTTGCTATGCTATGAAGTTTTCTGGGATCGGAAGCGAAGGCTGTTATCTATGCGTCAAATGTTAGGTGTCTTTTGAAGTAGAAGTTGTAGGAGCAAGAGGAGGTGGAGAGGGAAACCTGTGTGTGTCCTGTGGTTTCTGTGTCTTGTGAATCGAGTGGCTTTGATTTGCTGGTAAAGAAGAGCGAGAGCAAGAAGTAGAAGAAGGAGAACAACAACAACAAGAACAAGAAGAGGAAAATGCAGTAGTCAGGATGTGGAGATAGTGTGAAGATAGAAGATCGTGAGTTGAAGAATGCCTTGTTATGTTTCTCTGTGTCTGTGTCGGTGTCTGTCTTTTGAACCGCAATTTGACAATCGGATGCTTGCAGAGGTGGTGAAGAAAGAGAACTTCCGAGAGAGAGAGAGAGGGAGAGAGAGAGTTTGAGGGGAGGAAAGAAGAGCTAGAAGATCACGACAAGCGTGAGAACACGTTGAAAGTCGGGAGGAAAATTCTTGACTGGAATCGTTTCTCTCTCTCTCTCTCTTTGAAGCAGCGATTTTGTGAGGAGGGATTGACTGCGGACACGTGCTTGCTTGCTTGTTCAGATCGATCAAACAGGTTTGATCTGACGCATGAAGAAGAGCCGGAGGATCATAAGCTTTCGATCCTGCATGCGGTGAATAATCCAGCATAGATAGCTTTTTGCTTCAAGGAAAGGAAGAGCAAGAAGAAGAAGAAGACAGTGAGATGGGGGACAATGAAGGTCCATTGAAGGTGAACAAGAAGATGGAGTCAGCAGCAGACGAGGTTAGCTCGTTGTTGAGGTTGCGACGAATTGCAACAACAAAACCAGATGCCGCCACTGCAGTTTCTTCCACTAACTTCTCCAGTGCAACCGAAGAAGCAGCAGAAGAACCACCAGAAGAGGAGCCTGTAACACCATGCGGTCGACTATTCTGTGAACCTAATATGAGCTGCTACATCATGTGCATCCTTGGATTCAAGAATCTCATCAATTTGCCTGAGTTTAAGCAGGCACTGAAAGAAACACTGGTGAAACACAAGCGCTTCCACAGTGTCATGGTTAGCAGCATTCTTCAATCCCTTTTGTTGTTGTTGTTGTTGTTGTTGTTGTTGTTTGTTTTCCAGGAGTGGATCCCATTGCTTTGACTCCATTGATTGAGTATGGCATTCTTCCATTGTCTCTTGATTGCTTGCCAACATGGGTAGTATCTGAGTCTTTCACATTGCATCCAGAAGAACTGCAACAGAAACGATGCTTGTGTGTCTTCTCTGATTTTCTCTTCTTCTTTGTTGAATTTCATTGTCTTGAGTACTCACCAACATCATTGTGACTCAGTCATGATTTCACATTGCATCCAGAAGAACTACTGCAACCAAAACTCAGGATCCAGAAACTTTTTGCATAAATGTTTTGCATGAGATTGCGGTTCCGGAGTAGTATCTCCCAGATTGCCTTCTTAATACTCTGACCCATAGCAGGTGAAGATCTCAGAGGTGGAATCATGGCAGCTAGTCACTGCTATTCATCGAAGGTGATGGTCTCATGCTTTGTGTGTGATCCCACTCATGAGGATCTGATGACCAAACTTGTGCATTTCATGTTAGTTTTGGATTTGCTGGTACTGACACATGGATTACCTTCAAAGTGTCATTCTGGAGTTTTCTCTGCAATCTCATAGATATGTCTCTAGTAGTAGTTGCAGGGAGCTATCCTTTTTGCCTGTTTTCTGCAAATCGTTACTCATTAGACTTTAGGGTTTACAAGCTTATAGATGTTCTTGAGGATATGTCCACCTGTTGGTGAAACAAGTGGGATGGTTGTGATGGTGCAGACAAAAAATGCGAAAGGTATAGATGTCTGGGTGGCCACAGAGGTAGACATTGATGCTCATGTTTTTGAGCCATCTGGTTTCTTGGAGGAAGACTTGGCAGCTCCGCATTTTGTTGAAGCCTATGTTGCGGATCTTGCAAGTGCACCACCCATGAGCTTCTCCCGCCCCCTATGGGCGTGCCATATATTGAATGGGACATCAGGAGATGCAGCTGCACACATGGTTGTTCGTGTGCATCATTCTTTAGGTGATGGGACTTCTCTCATGTCTCTCTTACTGGCATGTACACGGCGTGTTGATCAACCTAACATGCTGCCCTCAGTTCCAGCCAAGCGGAAGAACCTGAAGGCTGATCCACCTTTTTCGCTACTGAGCTCATTGTGGAAGACTCTCATTCTTGTGCGAAATACCATGATTGGCCTTTCCTATTATTTTGCAACAATTTTGTGGATAAAAGATAGTGACACAAAGATCAAGGGTCATCAAGGTGTGGAAAGGGCCCCAAAGAGTCTTATGTATACTGTGATAGACATTGATGATATGCGCTTAGTGAAGGATGCTGTTAATGGGGTAAGTTCCGATTTATTGTTTCATGCCTGACATCCTGGTCAGTGTATCCTTTTATTTCAGAAAGAAAGACTGCAACAAGAGTGTATATGTCATGGATGGTGATTTTGGTATTGATGAGCTCTGCATCATTTTATTGCAGACAATAAATGATGTCCTCATGGGCATCATTGGAGCAGGCCTCCATCAGTACCTGGAGGGTCACCACAAAGATGTTGCTAATGCTGATGGTAATTTTCTCACTGTTGTTTTATTGAGTAAATTTGTGAGTTATAGCGCAACATGCGAGCCTATACTTGTTCTCATGAGACTGAGCACAACAGAACTGATACGTACTTGTTGTCATGAGACCATGCGAAACAGAATTGATCACTGTCCCTCAGGTCTGTTGAGTAAGTTAGTATGGTAGATAGCTAACTGGAGAAATTTGTATGAGCAACTTTTGCAGATGAACCAGAATCCAGAGGGAAGAACACAAAGACTGATGGTGTAACCCAAATCCAACCAACGATGCAAAATGGGGTTTCCAGTCACAGGAAAACCACATTGAATCTAAACCACCTACGAATACGTGCAACAGCGTTACAGAACACCAGGATGACACCAGGCCTTCAGGTAGGGCATCGGGCAGGAGGTAGCTCCTGGAGAAATGCTTTTTGAATTGTGCATGTAGTTTATTGAAACAAAAGGTTGCATTCTTCTCACTTCTGTTTTGGGGCTTGCAACAGGAGCTTGTAACAATGATGGAGGGTGGATCTCAGAAACAGTGGGGAAACCGCCTGGGATACTTGATCTTTCCAATTTCTGTCAAGCATTTTAGTGATCCACTTGATCATGTACGAGCAGCCAAGAGAACCAGTGACCGGATGAAGGCATCTCTTGAAGGCGCATTCACTTACTGGAGTGGGGCACTCCTGATGGCAATGACTGGGCCACCTGTACAGCCTCCATCTATCAATATTTTCTGTTTCTCTCTATGGGGTTCAATGGGTTTCTATGTTGCAATTGTTTCAGCATGTAAAAGTAATCTTGTCTCTGTGGATGACTAAGTCGTTTGTGCAGTTCTAGCAACTTTCTGTTCATATGAGATGTGTGGTTTGGTGGTCAGTTTGGTAATACTATTCTACAGACAAATGTTCTCACTAATGGTTAGGAAGATAATGGTGTTGATGCCTTTGAAGTACCTGTTTGCAGCAAGTAGCAAGGCTTACAGAGCATACAACATTACAGACCACAATGGCTGTCTCAAATGTGCCAGGACCCATGGAGCCTGTCATGTTTGGTGGGAACCCCATTGTCCTTATCTACCCTACTGCAGCTGGACAGCCATCTGTGAGTATAGCTTCACACTATCCATCCACTTTGAAACCTTTTGGTTTGTGGAGCGGGTTTCTGAAACTGAACAATGTTACCATGCCTGCAAGGGCATGGCATTTTCTGTATGATAGATAGTACTGATGATATGTGTTCATGTGGCTGCAGTCACTATCCATTCTCTTTCAGAGCTATGTTGGAAAGGCATGCTTGGTTGCCATGACAGCCAGAGACCTCATTCCAGACCCAGGTACCCTGTGTCAATGTATGGCTGATGCCCTCCAGGAGATGAAAAGAGCTGTTATTTCCAGAAGGCAAGATTTGAATTGATCTATAAAATTCTTACGGAGTTGTACCCATGTACCATATTTGCAGTTACATTTTCATAATCACTGTAGATATCTTATATAATTGATAGTTTGCTTGACCCTTACTTGGGCAGTTCTTACCAGTTGCATATTCAGCAGTAAGATGCATCTCTTCTTTTTTCTTTTCATTTTTAGATGACAAGAGTCTCTCTCATTCCTATAGGTAGGGCTGTGATTGGGTATTTGGATGGGACCCATGAGTACATTGTGTGTTTTCTTCCTGTGGTTCTACCTGGACCACCAGCCCATATGCCTGCACCATGTCTTGACATGAACTACCAAAGTAATGCTTCAGACTTTCTATTGCTGGTTCTAAGAGCCTTTAGTTTAAAGAACCACCGAATTGGTGGCAGCTTTCTTTAGTTAATGGTTGGTGGGATGTTATGCCTGAATTTTGTTGCAACATTTCTTGTCAACTACTGTGAAAAGCCATTTTGTTCAATGCATGCACAGACCTTTGTTAACTGATTTGTGAGAGCTGAGATTTTGGATAGTTCCTCATATACTCACCATAACTGAATGCCCAGTTATCACAGTTAGCTTGGAGGTGGTGGTACTTGTGAGAATTCCATAGTGGAACTGCAGGCACCTCTGACTGATTGTGGATGACAGTTGCAATTTTCAGATGAGAAGATTCAGGTTCTTGGTGCTCACCTGATTTAACTGTCCCATGAACACAAGATTTTACCCTTGATGATTTCAATTGCAATTCAAGAACCCTGCATACAGCTCTGGTGGTTGCAATTCAAGAATTCAAGGTCAGTTGTTTTGTTTATTGGAACATGGAGAACCTTTTGGACTTGTTTGTTTTCATATTGAGCCCAAGTCCATTCACATGGATTCAAAATCTGAGTCTCCTTCTGTAAGTTATACCCACTTTGATGTTGATTTGATAGATGGGCCTCTTGAGCAGCGAGCAATTTTGGGAAATGGAGAACATGGAAAACATGTATATTGCAGCTCTAACTTGGACATTGCTGTAATGGGTGTCAGGAAACTCTTCTTCAAATGAACCTAATTTCATCCCTCTGTAGCAGAACAAAAGGACCAAATAATTTGCTTGCAAACACCAATCCTCATTCGGTCCCTCTGTAGCTGCTTGCAAATATCAACCCTTATTTTGTCCAACTCTAGCTCCTCATGAAGGTTCTCATAAGCCATTAGAAAAACTTTGATCCTTGGAAAATTTTCTCAAAACTTCAGTCCAACAATCTGAATTCTCGTAACCTCGTACTCTCCAGATTTTTGTTGATCAACGCAAATCACAATCACAAGACGGTAACAGACAACACGCATTTCAACGCCATAGACCAAAGGAAGAACCAACGAACACACATGTTAGTACAATGGACAAACAAAACCACGGGAGCATACCCCCCCCAACAGCCGCTTGCATTAATCCATGGACAAAACACCAAGAACCCTCATTGTATATATCTGAATGCAATGCATAAAACGCCAACAACCCACATATCTCAAAGCAAAAAAGAAACCAAAAAAAATGCAAAGAGAAAATGCATTTTGTTCAATATATTGGACAGGAAAATTCCAAGAACGCACTCATGTTTTGTCTGCGAGCAGGGAAGATGATTCAACCCACAGAAAAAGAGTAGAAAAAGCAAACCCTTCAAGAGACCAGATTCTGCATCATTCACTTTGTCAACTTTTTAAGACAGACAAATGAAATAAGTAAGAACGACAACAACGCAACGTAGTAGTTAGTAGGTAGCAACTAGCAACTAGCAACTAGCAAAACCCACACATAGGAGGGATCTTTGTTGCACCAAACAATGCTTGGAAGGAGTGGACAACAACAAAAACCATATATTTTGGGCTCAGCAGGCACATTTCTCATCTGTAGTCAGAGATTCGAAGGGCAGGTCTGCCTTTCAACTGTGCCAAGCATTCATCATAGCCCTTTCCACTACCGGACTCGAACGCTAGACCTACTACTACTTACCCAGTTAGTCTACCACGAACCACAGTTACGATTGACGAGTAGGATGGGAACAAAAGAGAATATAAACAGTTCAGTGTTTAAATTGGTTAATTTTGTTTAGGGTTTAGGGTTAGGGTTACTTGCCATTGTCTGGGTAATTTATATTTGCAGAATAGGTCACTTAGCGTTGAGTGCGAATTCTGCGCTTGGAAAGAAAAGGCTGATTCTGCTGAGCAGCACAACAGCAAAATCGTGGGGGGGGAGGTAGGGGTTTATGATTTTGAATGGGTATTTGCTGGAGAAGTTGCTTTATGCCAAGAAATGCACCTCTACAACACATTCTGCTACCTTATATTCCTTTGTAGACGATGGTGTAGTCTATCACTAGGAGGCAGAATGCAACCCTCTAGCACACCAGAGGTGAGCAGGGGAGGGGGTGGGGGTTAGCAACCAGTAGAGTATGTCTTCTCAATAGTGAAATGTCCTGGAGATCCTTGCAAACTTTTTTTACAGGCAAACTTCCCCAACAATAGACTCTCTCTCTTCTCTCTCAAAAGTTCTATTGGGTTTGAAGGAGAAAGAAACACAGGAAATGAGACACAAATTTCAAATCTCATGAGGAGCAACAGAACCAGCAAAGTCTGTGAAACCAGGTGATGACTAGAACAGAAGAAAAGATATTTGAGAGATACATGATCTGCAGTACAACCAAAGAATGACAAGACTTTTGCTCATTCTATGAAGATTTGCATTGAAAGAACAGCAAACTCACTCATTGTATTAATGCTTGTATCCAGAGAATGGCAAAACTTTCACTCATTCTATGTTTAATACTTGCATCCAGGTTCATGGTCAAGGATATTGAAAATAAGTGTTTATTGTCTCAAAGCTTACACATGAAATTCTGTTTGAATGTTGCACTACTGTGATTAGGAAAAAAGAACATTGTACTAGATGAAGGGCACAGACACAGTCTCTTGGAGCAAAAAGTTTTCTCTATGGATGAAAGTACTGGGTTCTGCACTTGTCTAGTACTTGTAGTCCTTCACGTGAAGACTTTCAGTTCCAACACCTGATGCCCCTGCACTGCCACCATACTTGCCCAAAGTAGCCTCTGAGTTGGCTTTGGCACGGACATATAAAGCCTTCTGTGCAGCCTCTACATTCTCTTTCTTTCCTGCCCATGTCTTAAGTACGGTTGCTTGCAATGCACGACCAAAGGAGAACGAAAGTGTCCATGGCTTCACAGTGTTCAGGGCATTCATTGCATTCAGATTTAGAGTTGCTTCTTCCTCACTTTGGCCTCCAGAAAGAAAGACAATGCCAGGAACTGCTGGGGGAACAGTCCTCTGAAGAGCCCGCACAGTGAACTTGGCAATTTCTTCAGCAGACACCTTGGGTGCGTCAGACCCTGGAGTGACCATGTTGGGTTTCAATAGGCTTCCCTCCAAAAGAACTTTCTGATCATTCAGTGCCTTGTAGCATGCAGCCAATACCCTTTCAGTGACATCGGCACACTTCTCAATGGAGTGACTACCATCCACAAGAATCTCAGGCTCAACAATTGGCACTAGCCTGCAAAAGATGACAAAAAGAAAGACTTCTCAGAACCATAGAGCACCTAGGGTTTTCTGAGACAAAAGGGAAAGCCTTTTCAGTACCATGAAGCACCTAGGGTTTCTGAGACAACTGTGACACTTCAGAGAAAAGCCTGAGGTGACCTGAGGATCAATAACATGAATCCACAGAAGGCAGGAGAAAGCAATCAGAAGTGAGGGCACAGTCAAAATCTTACCCATTCTCTTGGCAGATAATGGCATAGCGAGCCAGACCCTGTGCATTCTGCTGAATAGCAAGCTCTGAGGGCTCAGTGACACCAATCTTCAACACAGCTCTCCACTTGGCAAACCGTGCACCAGCCTGATAGAACTGCTGGCACCGCTGAGCAAGACCATCATGACCCTGGGTGGTGGTCTCCCCATTGGTTCCAGCCAGATCGACTGTGCCTTTGTCAACTTTGATGCCAGGGACCACTCCTCCTTCTTTGAGGACTTCAACAAAGGGTTTCCCTTCCAATGTCTTCTGGTACAGAGTTTCCTCGAACAGAATCACTCCACTCAGGTATTGGGACACATCGGGAGCTGTAAACAGCAGCTCTCTGAGAGCCTGTCTGTTGGATTCAACATTCTCGACCTTGATGCTGGCCAGGCGTTTCCCAATAGTTCCTGTGCTTTCATCGGCTGCTAGAATGCCCTTCCCAGGAGTTGAGATGTACTTTGCTGTAGCAACAAGCTCTTCGGCATACTTGCCTGCATATGCTGACATCTTGCCCACACAGCTGATCTGTTGCTTGGGTGTTTGGATCTGAACAACCTCTGCAAACAAACAGTGACACAAATGACAAGACATCATCAAAAGCAAGCATTGACATAGATAGAGATACAAAAGCTGCATCCCATTCTGACAGAAGAACAATCAGAAGGAACAATTCAGGCAAGCTTGATCCATGCATCTTCACTCCCTCAAAACAGTGATGAACACAAAAGCAAGAGATGAACAAACAAGTTAGTTCTTGCTTCATTTGATACAAGAAATATCACAGCAAGCCAGGCTGACAAGCTTTCCTCCAGCTGCTTTTCCTCGAGGATCCACACACTGCTGCTGCTCACGTACATGTAAAACTGGACAGTGCTACTGATCAATGTCAGAACGAAACCCCGAAAAGCTCTATTCCCCCAAGATCAATTCAGACCAATGCACACCTAAATGCGAAGCTCTACTGCAGACCATGGAGCAGGAGACTATATATCTCTGCGGCGGCAAACATAATGCAACGGCCGCACAACACAAAACACAGAGCTCTATCTTTGACGCCTAACCGCGTATTATCGGACTGAAAGATCAGCTTCGGAACACAACCAGAAACCCTGAAAAGCTCTATTCCGTTCCGCCAGGGTTCAAGAAGTCAGACCAATGCACAAATGCGAAGCTCTGCTGCAGACCATAGAGACTAAGGACTCCCCAGCTCTCTCTGTGTAAACTGAAAATCACAGAAAGTATCTCTAGTCACGAGGATCGAGAAATTTCCATTCTCACGACGAATAAGGAAGCCAGAACAACAAGTTAAAACTTCTTCTTCGTCTTTAAGCCAAAGAAAGACTTCCAGCAAAGGACTTACAAAACGGTGAACACAAAGGACAAATAAAATACAATGAAGCACATGAGAAAACTAAGCTTAGAAATCATGAAACAGAGCCAAATCGATATCGCTTTTTTCGGTTTTTTCATTGCCTTCTAAAGCAGAGAAGGGAGCAGTAGTGAATAACCTTCGCGGAGCCACAAAATCCTCGCGAGAAGCTCCTCGAATGATCAATCTGGCAGCAGAAGATCTTGCAAAACACACACAAACCAGCTCTTCGCGAATGGGATCGGCCTCGAGAGGTCGCTCGCTCGGAGAGAAAGAAGCTTATCGTGATCGAGGTCTCAATATAGGTCTTAAAACAAACACTGACATACCCGTCCTCTTCTTGTACTTTTCTTTATCAGCACTTGGATTTGAGGACCTGCATTTGCAGACCTGGATCGATAGGTACCTATCAACTGGTCTGCGTAACCATGGGATTGAGCATCCCCTAAGGTAGACAGACAGCTAGGTAGGTAGATAGGTAGGTAGGTAGGGCTTTTTTTGGGGTTCAATTTTGTGATGTAACCACACTGGCAATCATTCAGGTCTCAAATCGAGACGTCAAAATACAGGTCTTGAAAAAACACTGACATCCCAATCCCCCTCTTGTACTTTTCTTTGTCAGCACCTGGATTTGAGGACCTATGTTTGCAGACCTCAATGGACATCAACAATGGTCTGCAAAACCACGGAGTTGATCATTCATCAAGTAACAGATAGGTAGGTAGGTAGGTAGGTCTCTAGTAGGTACAAGGGATTTGTTTTGTTTTTTTTTAAAAAAATTATGTGGCAATCATCCACAAAAGAAATTAGCCAAATTTGGCTATAGGTCATATAGCAAAGTCCAAAATTTTAAGAATTTTGGTAGCTAGGTAGTCGGTTCCATTGTTCTTTTTTTTCTTTTTTCTATTTCGTGATGTGGCCACATTGGTAATTATTCACAAGAGAAATTAGCCAAATTTGGCTACAGGTCAGAGAGGAAAGTATCCTGATATACCATAGTACCTTGGCCATTTCAACAGATGTCCATTGACTAATTAATTAATTTTGAAAAACTCATTTGAACAAATGGAATATTCTTAAATATTCACTATTATCTTCACAATATTTTTTGATTTGGAAGAAATGATTTTTGAAAATTTCAACATTTCAAAAAATAATACAATTAATGTCGAATTGGCAAGATACTAAGGTATCATGACAACCTGCCGTAACCCATTGTCTAAATATATGGTGATTTCAAAAAACATTTCCTCGAAATTTGGTGACTTTGTTTTGTTTTTTTGTTTGGCAAAAATCCTTTGTAAAAATCACATTGGATTTCTTTTTGGTAGCCAAAGTGCAAAAATTTGACCGAAAAAAAATAATAAATTTTTAAAAAAGTACCTTGAGTCAATTAGTTTAATTTTTAAATATTTAATAGGTAGCACATTTAATTTTAATTTTAATTACTTGGGCTCTGTACTACTACACATTATCAGTGACGATGAAATGACCAAAAAAAAAAAAGGGTTTACATTTGAAGACTTTGTTATTTTCAGATATATATATGATCCAAATTGTACAAAATATCCAATTATCATCAAGGGGAGATTCAATCAACCACCCCTATTTAATTCATTGAAATTTTGGAAACAATTAGGATGGATAAACATTAAATCAGCTAAGTAAGTGGGGATTATATCCTTGAATTAGGTATTTAAAGGGGAAATTTTTATTGAAAACTAGCTTAATCTCAAAGAAAAAAAAATGTTAATCTCTTGAAATAATCTCAACATATTCAAATGAAATAACACATATTTACATTTGCATGAAATTACATGTAAACTTGTGTATGAAATTGGAAAGACACCAAGATTCAATTTTTTTTGAAAAAACACATAGCTTCCAAAGAACATTGGAAAAAAAAAAAAAGATCCATAAGGACATTTTGAAACATTACAACTTGTAAAATGTTTGTTTTTAAAAAAATTCAAATTTGAAATTAACCTGCAATAAATTTGAAGTTTGGAATTATCTTTTTATACGACCTATGACTATAGCCCATCCCACCTAAACCAGCTCCAATGAAATCATTGTCACTGGAATTATTTAGTGGCCAATTTTTAATTTAATTTGGTCTAATCTTACTCACCAATAAATAGGATTACAAACCCAACCCTTGAATTCAAAGTTTAGGCACTAAGAAATCTTGGACAAAAAATTCAATGAGATAAAAGAGACAATTAGATAGCAAAGCTAGATTGAGCTTATACACAATAGGCCCATAGTGGTTAGGTTAAAGAGTTTTTTTTGTTATGATCTTCTTGGTTTTTATTATAAAAAAAAGACTCAGTTGCCTTTTTTTTAAATGATTTTTGTTCTGGTTAGAGAGAGAGAAAAAAAGATAAATGAATTCGACTGCATTAGTAAATAAGAGTCGCTTCCCCAAGAGGCTACTACTCCTAGTCAGGGTGGGTGGGCTTTATGCTAATCATTCCAATAAAATTTAATCCATTATAAGGCAATTGTGAGCAAAATAATTGGATAATGAGGAAATAAAAGATGGGAAATTTTTTTGGGGGTCCAACAATCATCATGTGAATTAGCAATTAAAGGAGTCTAAGATTCAAGTTTATGTTTCTTGAGGATGATTGTGTTTTGGTGTAATTGAATTTATGTATGATGTGAGGAGGTAGGGCAATCACTAAACAAGCGCAATGAAGTAAATGTGGCATTAGGTTCAACACAATTGTAGGACAATGCCTAGTAGGAAATTTTTACATTTCAAAAAAATTATTGTACTCAAACAATGATTACCATTTTAAATATCTTTCTTGCATAATTTTTTCAAAGAAAAAGAAAAGTGATGCAATGCTTACAATCTCCCCTTTCAACCCAAGTGTCCAAAGCTTCATTCCTTTTCCATGAACAAAGAGTAGTCCTTGGGCAGCTTCCTTGTGGAGAAAAGGCCTAAACCTAGCTCTAACCAAGTTGCCCATGAGAGAGAAAGGGGATTTGAAATACTCAACCAAGTTATCCCAGGATGAAAATGACTTGGAAGTCCCAAATTAGTTGTCCATTGGATCAACTTTCCTTGGGAAAAAAAAGACTTTCTTTGGGAGAATGGGATTTAGTGACAACCTCAACCAAGTTGTCTAAGTGGAGAGAGAGAGGACTTGAGCTACTCAACCAAGTTGCTTTGGAGAGAAGGGATTTGGTAGTCCCAACCAAGCAAGTTGCCCCAGGGAACAAGTTCCTTGAGGAGGGAGGAGGGATTTCACAGCCCCAACTAAGGCCCACTTTACACTTAGGCGTCAAGGCCAATGTTCAACTCAAATCAAGCATTCCTTCTCTAGTTGAAAGTTGAAATCAGCCCCAAGGGCTTTACACTAGGAGTCAGGGCTGAACACAGAAATTGTTTTCGATCTGCCCCGAGTTACTAATAAATGCTGAACTTTATGACCTTGTACTGGCCCCAAGGCTGAAAAAAAAAGGATACCATCATGTTTGGGAAGCCAATATGCAACCCTTGGGGCCAATGTCCCAGCATTTATTGGCCTTACTTACCAAGGCAAGGATATTGTGTTTAGATTCATTATAGAGTATAGTAGCTTATGGGATTTTGGCCCCTAGGTAATAGTAGGTCTATTTTCATATGAGGATTTTTGAAAGATGATATTTTGGCTTGTGTTGAAACTTGAAATTAGTTATAGAGTTATAATATATTGAAGGTTTTTGGTTTCTTTTAGAGTATTCTTTGAAGATTATATTTTAGCATGGTGAAATATTTGAGTTTCCACAATTCTTCTTTCACCTTCTGCTACTTTTCAATGTAAATGGCAAGGCCACAGTGTGACACACCCCTTGTTAATTTTTCTGATGTCAATGTTCTAGCATTTATTAGTAACTTGGGGCCAAACAACAATCCAAACATGCTCAAAGTTGGCCCCAAGTTTTTTCAGCCTTATGCTTCGTGCAAAGGGGGCCTAAGTTGCCCAAGGAATCATGTTTTGGGCAGAGGAATGCATGATTGGGGTTGTTGCCTATGGAACCCAACCCAAGTTGCTTCAAGAACCATGTTTTAGGCTCTAGTTTCCCAGCAACGCATGGTTGAGATACCATGTTCCCATTCTCCTTGGGGCAACTTGGTTGAATATTACAAGTCCTTTTTTTTTTCCTGAGGCAACTTGGTTTTTCCTCAGGCAACCACTTAATCCTTATTTCCTTGAGGAAGTTGGTACCTAGGGGCAATTAATTTGGGACTTCCAAGTCCTTTTCTCCTTCAGGCAACTTGGTTGAGTATTCTAATCCCCTTTCTTTCCCAAGGCAACTTGGTTGGGGTTATCATTTAGGGCCATTTTAGACAAGGGTCCAAGTAGCAAGGT
>Ga0116229_10006270_pt1 | contig 19196 bp, 18 predicted proteins | sample S1TSphgellanicum_3_FD_87313 | JGI IMG/M metagenome (GOLD analysis project Ga0116229, IMG submission 87313) | Host-associated microbial communities from peat moss isolated from Minnesota, USA - S1T2_Fc - Sphagnum magellanicum MG | ecosystem: Host-associated > Plants > Peat moss > Unclassified... | reverse complement strand
ACTTTACTAAAACCTGATGCCTGTCTTTTTTGCGTCTCTGGTCTGCAATTCAAGTGTATGTAACACATATCTTTGAACCTTCCTCCTAATCTTGTTAGGTCTTGAAGAAGAGGGATGATTGTCAATAACACCCTCAAGATTCTCTCATACTTCTCTTCTGAGGAAAAACTGCAGGCACCCCAAACACTATTACCCCTGCTGAAAGTAGGAATACAGTCACCCACAAACCTATGACTCTAGCTATTCTTCAAAAGAATAGCTTGCATTCCTCTTCCTACCATGGCATTGGGCCACAATCTACACTTGCATGCGAAAGACACAGCAACAACCAACCATGAATCCAAGATTTTTCCGACAGTTCTAAATGACCTTGTAAGTATTTAGAGGTTAAGAAGAACACACAATTTTAAATTAGAAAGTTGAAATGAAAGTTCTGAGACTCATGGTTTCAAACAGACAGAAGATTGATGCTGACAATTGTCAATGAAACAAGAATTGAGGAAGTTGGTACATACCAGATGTTGATGATACAGATGACTAGATCAAGGTTGGGGGAGGGGGGGCCTTGGAAGAGAAGGAAAAGAGATATGATAACATTTTCTTCACTTATCTGAGGAGTGGAGGATGAGATATCTCCTGACTATGGCCAGTTAATCCATGAGAGGTCAGCAGGTTATTGACAAGGAGTCTTACCTTCATGCATGCAATATTTGTGAAGAGATGTTCTTCATCCAGGAGGACAGCTCTTTGCAATGCAGGCACTCTTCTTGATGTTACTTTGACGTCCTCCTCATGAAGCCTGAAGTTAAATTCCTGCCAATCCAAAAAGAATTGCACTCTTTTTTGGGGCTATGAATCCAGACAGGAGAGTCCAAAAACAGCATCTGAGAGCACAATCAAAAAGCTTTAGTTGTGAAGATGTAGCAATGCTGAATGGGTTAGTGCTAGTTGAACAAGGTAAACTTATGGAGGGCTGGGGGAAGTAGCACCCCAGGGTTGGGAGGAAATCTTCTTTCTTCTGCAACCATAATTTTTTGGCAAAGTCATCCCTGCCTTTGCCAATACAATTGCAATGAAAAACTCAGTTGATGAGTCCACAGTAAAAAGCCTTCATCATGCAAGTTTTTCACAGGCTCTGCATCCCCTCCTTTCTGTAACCAGACACTAGGATGGTGATTCCAGACTTCAAGCGGAAAAGCTGGGCTCCAGATCAATTCAGATGTTCTTGTCCAAAGTCTGCCTCTTCATGGTTGTGCAGGCGATGTCCAGGTTGTGCATTACTGGACAACTAGCATCCAATGATGGCCATGGAGCCCCATTCACTTTCTACAAAAAGAAACTTGCTACTTTCTCTTTAAATCCAAAATAGAGTTGCATCCATGACATAACTCTGCAAAAAGAATATCATAATTCACGGATATGATACTATCCTGCAATGGGCACATCCTCCAATGACAGGATCATATCATAACAAAAAAGTTCAAAGAGAATTTTCATTCTGACAGAGAAGCAGAGGAATTTGACTGCAAAACTCTGAATTACAAAACCCACCCACCTCATCAAAATTGAGCACAATTTGAGCCATCTAGAATCCTAATTTGCAGCACATGGACTAGGACGCCACTTGTTGACAGGAGTTAAATACAATGTTTCTATGCACCAGGTGGACCTCCACTGAGCCCTGGTGGCATGCCAAGACTTTCTGCTAAATTCTTCATGCGCTCCTTCATGGCCTGCACATCCCATCAAATCATATTAATTCATTGAGGAAATGGTTGCAAGAGAGTTCTGTTCATGAGGTGAGCTTGATGCCAATAACATTGTGGACAATTTGAGCAGGAGGGGGAACAATTATGCAGAACAAATTCACATCAAATCAGCATGAGTTTCACATTACTGATAGAATGTACAACCCCAACAAAATGCAGTGATAAGAAGCCTTAAGCAGTAATCTCATTATATTGGGATGGCATTTTACTGCCTGTGATTGATTTCTAGAAATATATTCTTGAGCTTGAGAATAGTTAATGGGGACCCAAAGCCAAAAGGTTCCACTACTGCCAAAAAAAACCTGCAAATTGGCCTGAAAAGTATGTCACACTAACCTAAACAGGATTCTTAAACCAGACATTAAACTCTTAGCAACCTGAGATCACTTCACATGCCTTGTTCATCTTCCTTGCCCATGTTGACTTGAGAGGGTTACAAGAAAGAATTACTGACCGTAACACTTTTTGTGTGAGCATCCTTATATGCGTCATTTACTAGTATTGATAACTTCTGCAAGGAACAAGACATCATGACATCAAATGTGAAGCCCAGTTGCACAATCCAAAGTTAAACAGCATTCAAACTCAAAATTACCAATCTTCAGAGTAGTATGTCAACTTTTTCCTTGAAAGAAATGGCACTTGGATAGGATAGGACTGTGTTAAAAGCTTTCTTGTCCAGATTAAACAGGTTGGAGGCATATTCAGATTGTCACATAGTTTCATTGTGAGCCCCACAGCATTTACTGTTTTGAGGCGTTTCAAACCAACAGAGATCCAAGCTCCACACCACTCAACCTAGATGTGCAGCTCTTTACTACCATTCCAAGAAGACTTGATTTGAAGGAGGTGTTGATGGAAATGATGCAAGGTCCATGGAAGAAACAACTTACTTCAGCTCCTTCCTCTAAAGCAGCATCAGTAATATCAACACGGACTGGCTCTTGATTGCCAGAAAGGGTGACCTGAATCAAAAGATGATGATACTCTCAGTTGTTGAAAACTGAAACCCCACTTGCATGCTAAGTGCCAAAGCTTTATACTAACATGATACTGAAACTTTAGACAACTGTCCTCTTAAAGATATTTTGAGTTGCCTAAAAAGGTGAAGGGGCCAGACTGACCTTCACAAGCTCACCATCACAATACCCATCAAACTCAGCTCTGCAACAGAGGGGTCCACAACAATGTTGTAAAGTGAAACCACTGCAAGAACTATGTGACTAACAAAAATAAAACCAACAAAAGCAGGACCTAGAACATAACCAATCCAATCATTTGCTTGGATTAGACAGAATCTAGAGACAAAAAAATGAGGAATAGAGAGTAAACACCATACGCTGCAAGCTCTTTCTGGACACGAACAGCTTCAACCTGAACAACTTGCTGGGCTTTCCTCACAGTATCATACAATCCTTGCATGTTCCCAAACATCCCCAACCCTTGCTGCAAACAAACCCACACAATGTTAGGTCTCTCCTGAGGGTTCATCAGACAAAAGAGCAGTACCCACAAGCTTACATGGTCTCAACTAATACTATCATCTTTCAAGGCGTTTCAATGTGAGTTCAACACAAAAATCACTGCCTGTACAGCATACCTGCTTGGAAGCTTCTTCAGGGTTTTCGTTGCCCTTCTTTTGTCCCCAGAGACTAGTGATAGTCAAGGGGCGTTGAGGAGACCTCACATGCCCATTTGTCCTCTTCAAGGATATGTCATTGCTAACCCTAAAACCTGTTGTTCCATTTCACAGTGAGGAATCAGGAAACAACACCAAAGTAGCAACTCTTGCAGGGTCGTGAAATCAATGCCCTGACATGGCAAGGAAGGTTTCTCATGGTATTTTTCTCAGCTGTCATTAGTTCAAATTTTTTTCTCCAGCAGTTCGAATAGTGCAAAGTATCATCATAGAAACAACAGAAAGAGGGACATCAATCCTTTTGCTTTAAAAACTCTTACATTCCTTCACATTCAACATGCATGGCACAAAATTCAATGACCTAATTAGCTGACATGAAACCAGCTGAGCATAAGAAATCAGCAAACATAAGAAATTACATCCAGTTCCTTACCAATCCAGTGAGGCACACATGCGACCAACACAATGTATGCACACTCTTGACATTTCCTTCAGTTGAATTTAGTTAAGCTCATGAATCTCAATTTGCATTCAATATTCCCTCAATAAGTTCTACACTGTAATTCCCCAAAAGAGTGCACACACACACACACACAATCCGTAGAAAAACAGAACAAGAGGTCCTCGAACACATTCTTAGGTCCCTGGAATTCCTAGCACAAACAATCAGTCAGGAAACCCCAGTAGAGGGGGCAACCATGAAGAAACCGGGGCGGGGGGGGGAAGCAAGCAAGCCATTCAAGACCAATTCTCCAGGAGTGAGAAAAAATAACCGAAGTGTACCTGGAGATGATAAGATACAAGCTTGCCGAAGGTTTTGGAAACCCGATACAACCGCCACTGCACCACACGCACTAGCCATGGTTCCTTTCCCCCCCCTCCCCCCACCCCGACTCCCAACTGTGATCTCCTCTTTCTTGTTCGCTTCTCCCTTTTTTTTCCTGGTTTCTTTTTAGCAGGATACTGAAGCTATTGGAGAGAGAGAGAGAGAGAGAGAGAGAGAGAGATCACGACAAGCGACGCGGAACGACGACGATGACGACGACGACGACAAGAGGAAAGCGGGTCGCGAGCGAAGAGAGGAGTGCGGAACGGGAGAGACACCGTATCCGTATCCATACGTTGGATGAATACGTATAAGGGAAAGTCTTGGTGTAGAATAATAATAATAATAAAGTATTTAAATATTTTCAGTGAGAAATTCAATTTAAATGCTGCAATAATTAAATTATGAAGTTGGAAGTTGGAAGCCACACTTTTTTTTAAAAAATTCCTTTGGAAAAAACTTAATGGGAGTTTCCAAGTACCTCATAATAAAATGTGTGTGTTTGTGTTTTTTCTTTGTTATTTTTTTTTCAATTTTGTGATAATGCTCAAGTGGTGATCATCCATAATTCTATTTACCCAACTTTGGTGATATTTTAAATAAAATATTAATTGCCCTTCCATTTTGTAGGCAATTGTGACATTTTTTAGCAATTCTTTAAATGAAATTTTATTTTAATAATTTTTTTCAAAAACGGGGGAATTTGTGACAAAATATTCTTTTTTCAAAATACTTTTCTCAAAATGGTGAAAATTTGCCACCAAAAGAAACAACACTAGCCAATGAGTTTTTGTGATGAATTGGCTTGTGATGTTTATGATGTATTCATATCAATTGTAACCATTGGATTTTATTCGGTGCAATTTTGGGTGGTTGTAGGGGTGATTGTTCATAACATGATTTAGGCAAATTTGGCCATAAACAAAAATGAAAGTAAAAAAAAATTTAAGCATACTTTTTATATTGTTGACCACCTATTAAAACCTAATAATGTACACTAATGATTTTTGTTGCAAATTTAACACTAAGAAAACCTCCCAAAAAAAACCCAAAAAAAAAATTCCACTTATGGAAAAAAAAAAAAAACTCACCGCCTAATGAAATTTTTAACACAAAAGAAACATTGTGTATAATCTCTCATTTATCCACATGCAAATTGTTGCAAAGGTTTTTTTTTTTTGACTCCATGAAACCATCATCCAAGTTTCTAACAACCCTTTTGGGTTTTGATGTATTTATCAAATTCTAATATTTTCATTTCTTCATCCTCATTGATTTACATACATGTACTTGTCATGCAACAACATGATACTTGTTTGTGTGGATTTATGTTATTGTAATTGATATCATAATGCCTTTTCAAGTTAAATTAGATTATTCTAAAAAATTCTAGAAATTTATTTTTTTAAAATGTTAAATTTAAAAAAATAATTACCCTTGGATGTCAATGTTAGAAATGTAGGTTCATCAAGTGAAGATAACAAGTGAAGAAAAGAGTTAAAATAGGAACAACAAGACCATACACACAAGAGAGCACAAAATCCAAAAAATTGATAGAAACCCAAAAGCTTCTTCTGTCATTGCAATCCACAATAGCAAAGCACGAATACAATAATTCACAAGATCTTTTTATCCTTTAATTTGATGGAGTATTATCTTTCCCCATTTTTGGAAACAAATAAATAAACAAATAAATAAATAAATAAATATAGAAAAGGTCACATTCTAGTAGAGGTTTGGAGTCTAGAGAAGCTACCTATTTTTATTGCTGAAATTTCATAAATTAGTTTTGCTTATAACCAAACTAGATTTTGAAAAATAATAATAATAATAATAATAATAATAATTTGGCACCTTGATGTTGAAGTTAAAAAGATACTATGGTTACTTTAATATGTGACCTCAATTTTTAGAAACATTTATGAGAGCCCAGTTTAACCTTCTTGTCAACTCTTTAAAAATAATAATAATAATAATTTTTTAAAAAATCAACTTTCATATGGTTTTTTTTATATTAAAAAAATCAATTTGCTTACCTTAAAGAACTTAAGCTTGAACCTGAACCTTAAACCCTAAACCCTGAGTTTAACATTGCAAACCAGATAACTTGGCGATGTTGGTTCATACGCGGTTATTTCGCGGGTATTTGAATTTGATGATAACCACTGGTTTTGGTTTTTAAATGACTCAGAATGAGAGGATTGCTTGTTCCAATTTTTGAAAAAAAAAAAATTGTTTAAAAGTGCCTTAAATGCAAAAAAAATTACCAATGATTATTATTTTTTTCAATTTTCTGATTTTGAGTCAATTGGCTACCATTTCAAGAAGGATTTTAGCATTAAATTGCAACACGGTTTCTAATACCTGTCTAAATAGTATAAAAAAAAACTAGTTTAAAATATGTCACAAAACAACAAAAATTAGAGTCCAAATGTGGTGAATTTTTTTCAAAAAAGATTTTTCTGTTTTCGAAATTTGAGAAAAATTTCAAGAAAAGATGAGAATTATTGTGATTGAATATTATTGCTTTTTATTTTTCGAATTTTGGCGAAATTTCGCACCCCAAAAAAAACGCGGCCCCCTTCTTGAACCAGTTACCAGTGTCGAAAGCGGTTATCAAAAATGGGCACATGATAACCCCCGGTTCCTATTTCAGGGATATGAGGCAAGTGCTGTCACTTCTAGTACCCAGAGGTTCTCAGTCATCAGGTACCAGCTCAAATAACCGGTGGTCAGCACTGTTTAGGGGGTGGAGCGGTTATTAGAAACGGCGCTTGGTAACCGCCAGTTCCCACTTCACTTAGGCGGCACGCCTCTGTAATTTTGCAACTGTCGTTTCTGATAATCCGCCGGTTCTCACGTGACTGGGTTTGGTCACTTCTCAACCGTTGTTTATGATATCCCCCGGTTCTCACGCGCTTGGATTAGGTCACTTCTCAACCGTTGTTCTTGATGTCCTCCGGTTCTCACGTGCTTGGATTAGGTCACTTCTCAACCGTTGTTCTTGATGTCCTCCGGTTCTCTCGTGACTGGATTTTTCATTCCTCAACCGTTGTTTCCGATAATCCGCCGGTTCTCAAGTGACCGGATTTGGTCACTTCTCAACCGTTGTTTCTGATAATCCGCCGGTTCTCATGTGACTGGATTTTGGTCACTTCTCAACCGTGGTTTCCGACATCATCCGGTTCTCACGTCACTGGATGCGACCATTTCTTGGCCGTCGTATCTCATATCCTCCGGTTCTCTCTTTCCTGGATGCGGCCATTTCTCGGCCCTGGTACATGATATCCTCCGGTTCTCATCGGCGAGGTGCGGTTTCAAGCTACCGGAGGTTCTCAATGGCTTGAGGGGGCACAAAGGGTTCTGTGATCTCGGACTGCAGAAAGAACGACATGTGTCGCATGCGCAAAAGGCAGCTAACTTGGCAAGTTTGCCAACTCAAGGCCAAGAATCCAAGGACTTGGGTGGCTTTGTATTGTTCCTTGCAAATGGATTCTACATGAAGACTTGGATGTTCGGAGACAAGATCTGGATTTGGATTTGGATTTGGATTTGAGGAGACACAAGAAGAACAGCTTTCGAGTTTCAAGAGATTCTGATTTGTTGAAGAAGAGGAGATTTTGGTCCACAAAAATCTATTGTTTTGAGAATTTTTGCAAGGATGATGATGATGATGATGATCAACATTGTAGGACTACTGGGTTTGTTGCTGTCGTCGTCACTGGGTAGCTCCGTGATGCTTTTGTCGTCCCCTTTTGATCCCATTTTAGTGAAGAATCATCCTGCAGAGGTGATGAAATCCACAGAGAAGCTCAGTAGGAAGGAGCAAGAGAAAGCTGTAGATGATCATCTGATTGTTGCTCAAGAGAAAGCAGCAGCTGCAAGTGAGGTCTTTGACGAGGTGACTCGACTCTTGGAGGATGTCACTGCTGGAAAGCTTGCTGCTGCTTCCGATTCCATCCAATCCAAACCTGAAGAAAACTTCCAGAAAACAGGTACACAGAAGAAGAGATCTAAGGATTTAGGGTTTAGGAGAGATCTCTTCTTCTTCTTCTTCTTCTTGGGAATTTCAAGCGAAAACTTCGAATTCTCCATGATCTGACAGACAGATACACAGAGTTTGTCCAGATCAATGATGGGTGTGTTCGTTTTTTTTGGGGCCCAAAGGATTTATTTCTGAGTGTTTTGTTCTCTTGTTGTTGCTACAGAGAAGTGCATCCAGGAGACCATTGAGAAGAGCCGTGATGTTGCTGCCAATGTGGAACACACTGTGCTTGATACTGTTGATTCAGCAAAAGAAAAGATCTCAGAGACCGCAGCAACAGCCAAGGATACTGCAGCCAGAGTAAGCATTCATCAAGTCCTTTTGCACCATTCTATCTTCATTCACAGATTGAAGCTTTTGGCAGAGTCTCATGATTTCTTCTCTGATATTCTCTCTCTCTCTCTCTCTCCAAGGCTTCAAATCCATCTGACTCTGGAAGAAATTGTATTATGTGGATTGGCTGCTGCATTGCCATGAGGAATACAAGTCTGTTGCTGTTGAGAGGATGGCAGGCAGTTGAGAAAACCAAGGAGGCAGCTGAAGGTGCATATGATATTGCATCTTCAACTCTAAGATCAGCAAAAGAGAAAACGTCTGATGTAATTGGATCTGTGAAGGAGAGGCTGGAAGAAGCAGTTGATTTAGCAAAGGACAGCAAGAAGGAGACTTCTGATGCTGCTGCACGTTCAACTGGAAAGGAAAAGATATGTAATGCTGCTGCCTCAACAAAGAACAGTATACTTGGCACAGTGGTGGGAGGACCCACCCAGGACACAACTGAGTTCTTGAGTGACACATCTAAAGGAACAGCAACAAATGCTGCTGCTGATGATGATGAATCTGAGAGTGCAAAAGCGAAATCCAGGGCTGGCAGTCAGGGAGCTTTACATATACCTGGAGACTACACTGAAGATCAGAAGAAACCTGGGAAGTACTCTGAAGATGCAAGAGATAAAAGCAGTGAACTCTATGAGGCAAAAGTCCAGATTCCACATGATGTGTTGGAAAAAATTGAAGTAGTTGGTGATGCCCAAGAGGGCGTGAAAGACAAGCTTGGAGTGATTGCACAGACCGTTGGATGGAGACAGGTTGGTGTCATTATGGGTTATGATCCAAGTCAGCTATCCCCATATGAGATAGTGCTTGGAGATGTCAAATATGTGTGGGAAGGAGATCGTCATCATCATCCAGAGACACTTATCAACAAAGTACTGAGGTCAATCAAAGGAGTTGCCAAGAATGTGAGTCGAATGCTATGGTTTTCTGGAGGCTCTCAGAAGCACAAAGTCCACCAGGCTTCCAAGAAGGGGATGACACATGGGAGAGAAGAGAATTTTGGGGTGAAGAAGAAGTTAGTGGATGCAAATAAGGATGGAACTGTGAATGGTCATCATGCAGATGATGCCATTTATGAAGGAAAAGAGAGTTTAATGGAAGGGAAGACAAGCTCAGCTGCTGGGAAAGAATACAAATCCGGACATGTGCAGGCAAACAAAGATGTGAACCAGGCCTGCAGTGAGCTCCAAGGGGCTGTTGGATGGCTGCAAGACAACACATCCAGTGAAGGTAAGTATCCATGAGTTGCTTGTAAACAATTCATGTATACAGAGTTTCACACTCCTTGTTTGTTGTTTTTTTGTTTTGATGAAAGGATTTTTTCTGGAGTGCGATTTATCAGTGAGTTTTTTCTTTTCTCTACTCTCTGCTGCATACTACAAATCATCTCTCTCCCAGTGGCTGATTGATTCTTTGAAATGCAGCAGCCAAGCAGCATCGTACCTGGAAGCATGTGTTTTTCTCAAGGCCAAAGGGATTCCACCTTTCTCTGATCCGCCTTCTACATCTTTTCATCTTCTCCATTATCTCTGGTTCAGCAATGTGGGTGACATTTGTGTCAGGGCTTATCCTTTCCACCAGCCTTCCCAGGCAACAGTTTGCCTATGTGCAAAGCCGCATATTTCCAATTTATCTCACAATCCTTGCCACTGGAGAGTTGGTCCTCTGTCTGCTTCACTCCCTACTGCACCCATGGTTCTCTGCTGACAGACTTGAAAGGTGGCAATTACAAAACATTGTTTGGACTCTGATTGCTACTCTGTTCAACCTCTTGGTTTTTGAACCTCGGGAAACAAAGGTAAAAAGAAAATAATCTGTGCTCCACCACCCAGTAGAATCAAATCTGCTTTGTTTTGCATTGTTGTTATTGGAAAGCATGACAGTCAAGTTCTCATGTCTGACAAAACAATTGAGGTGAAGAAGCTCTCTATTGGAAGGTCATGTATGAACAGAAAAAGAACAAGAAGAAGCTAAGGGATTAGTGCAAAATCTTTTAGGGTTTGAGAAATTGATGGGGAGAAACTCTTGCTCTTTGCAGGCTTTATATCAAAAGCTGAAATTGGAGAAACTTGATGAAGGGAGGAGGGTTCATGAAACAACCACCACCCCAGAAGACACCGTGCCAGTAGAACAGGAAGAGAAACAAAGGAAAATTGAAGCAATCAACAAAAAGCTGAAAACACTGCACATGTACTCATCTGCACTTAACTTACTCACCTTGGCTGGTTTGATGTGGCACCTCTGGTACTTGGCATGCCGCTGTGTGATCTGATTTTAAAAAATTTTTTTTGCAGATTCCTCAATCTTTTCTTCTGTATAGTGGATACATGTATGGTAGAGTGTGAAGGGTTCAGGATTTAGGTCTTGTGAACATGAGATGGGTTTCGGGTTTAAGGATTTAGGTCTTGTGAATATTAGCACTAGTCCACTTGATATGACCACAACCCAAAATTGCCCCTTCTTTTACAAGCAGAAATGATGTAAGTGATAGCACACTGCGTCCAGTTCTTTCTGGCTGTGTTGTGAAGGATGAAGGTAGTTAAGGTAGTAGACCAGAGAAGAAGAGCTTTAGTTGGGGTATTCACTCTTGTATGTAGAAGTAAAATGTGAAATGGAAAAAACCAATCTGTGCATAGCAACTCAACAAGTTTTATCAAGATGGGTTTCTAGTTTGAACCATATCTCAATCGCAGTTTTAAGTAGCAGCATATGAGCCAGGGGTTTTGAGCTTTGCAGCTTTAGAAGATGGAACAGGAGACCAGAGCCATCAGGGCAACTCTTGAAGGGTTTAAAACCCTAAATCCTAAACCTAAGCCCTTGAAGAGCTCTACTCCTGAAGGATCAAAAACTGTCTGTTTAAGGCATTGTACACAACGTGTATGTCCTTGTGTGCTCGCTGATTTGTCCATTGAACAAATTAATACCCAATTATTTCAAACATAATTCATAAGGAAAACCAATTATTGATGGATGATAGAGTCCAAACTTAATTCAATGAGTGGTACAGAAAATCATACGTGACAAACATACAACTAGGGTTACAAGTTTAAAACTTGATTAGATTGCACACTTGGACACAAACATGAGTGGGTGTGGGTTTGATGAACATATGAGACATTATTAACAATGGTGGATAAGGTGAAACCAAACATCTTGAAAATATGTGTTTTTTTGATGTCTCAAGCATCAAAACTACTGTGAGAACAACATTTTCATGAATTTGAACATGGAAATATAAACCAGACCATTGCACAAAAATGACAAGATGAACCAAAATTATGACCGTATACCAAATGTGTATTTCAAATCAGTTCATGAACATAATAAGGAAAAATATGAACATGAATCATGGACATGATATTGAACAAAACTACATTCTGAGAGTTATACTTCAGATCAATGCTAATCATATTGAAGGTAATAATGGGTCATATTATTTCTTTTCAACACTTAAGCCTGGTGATTCATGTCGTGGAAGCTTCTGTAACAAAATCTTCCAAACTTTTTCCAGTATGCATATGTGTGAAGTTTGTGAAGAAATTTTGGATTGATAGGTACCATTGAGATTGCCATCACCTTGGCCAGAGTTTCAAAAGATTGTGTGTGCTTCAAGGACTTCGTTTGCATGTATGTACAAAGAGCAAGTGAAAATGAATCAAAGCTTTGCTGCATATTATATCAAAAATCCCATTCACAATGGGTTGCTCATTGATGAGTAGGTACTCAGGATTGAGTGTTTTTCCCTAGTACATATTTTTCAAGGAGTTTTGCATATCCAGGTTTTCAACCTTGATGTATGGATGGTGTCATTAGTCAAAACTGCAAAAGCCTTGCACAGATGTTCTGTTTGGGGTGTAGGTCACTCACAAAAAAGAGTGCCACAAGTTTACATACGCAACTTTATAATCTATGGGTGCTACAAATAAGTGGTGATCTCTACAGATATAATGGTATACATTCAGCACAAGACAAGACATGCAAATGCATGGTGCAGTTGTTTTGCAATGTAAGGAAAAAAAAATCATGTGTGTGCCCTTTCTATGCACTATATAACACCGTCTTGTGTATCCTGCTGAAAGACTTGCTCTTCAGATGTTGTGATGATGATGATGATGATGATGATGGTAGACTCTGATTTGCTCCTGACGCTTGCCGTTTCTGTGCCTTGTCTGCATTTGCCTCTGTGCTCCTTATTCCTGAAAGACAAAAGAGTAGCAAAGAGTTGCAAATTGGGGGCTTAGTTTAGGAAGAAGTGAATTTTATCTGCAAACTTTCTTCTTTTAAAAAATTATTTGCCATAGCACACTATGTGCAACAAGCTTCTACATTCATATTTTTGCGGTGCGTCTGGTTTTGATTCAAAACAACACCATTCTTTGCTTCCAAAGATTAATAAGCAAAGGGTCTTGATATGACAATGGTGGGATTTTCTTGGAAGGTATATAGAGAGAAAAAAAGGCAGGAGAAGAAGAAGAAGATGGTACCAGATGGTGATGGAAGGTGAAATCTGGCAAGCGCTGATAGAGGTGCTGCAATAATTTTGGTGGGAAGAAAAGTAGTAGTCGGTACAGGAGGAGGAGTCTGCAATTGCAGTGAGTCCTCACCATCAAGGCTGCTACTACCAGTGCCAGCTTCTGAAGTTGATGTCTGCTCGTTGCTATGGTGTCCATCTGTAGATGAGAAATACAAGTCTTTCTCTGAGCGTTCTGAGTGATCAGGTTCTGGTTCTTCACCTCCTGATCGCCCTGCAAAAGAAAGAAAATCACACACAAGAAAACCACCACTATTTCTTTTGAAAAAATAATGAGTTTCAAGTAATAAAATGATCACTACAACAATGGGTGTGCAACAATTTTGGAAGGACATCACCAACATTTTGCATTGCACCATACAAGTGAAGAATAAAACCTAAATCCTAAAACCCTAAACCCACAAAACAGGATCCATGAAAGTTCAAAACTCTTACTGGAGAGTTGAGATGCATCTCCATAAATATCAGTAACTAGTTTTGAAACTTTTTCTTCGCTTTCAACTTCCCTCACTGCACAAAAAAATTAGGAAGAGATCAACAACCATTTAGCCTCAATCAATCAACAACAACCACAATCACCAAACATCTCTCTACCCATGAGAGAGAAAAATTGTATCTATGAGATTTGTTGCGGAGAAAAACTCTTAACACGAGATTAAAAAAAAAACACTTTGAAGATTGAAATGTGTTGCCATAGATTGAATCAACAATGGAACTTTTTATGGATAGCGGTTTGATTTATGTACATTGTTTGTAGAAACCATTTCTTCCAAGTGAACCAGATCCAACCAGTAGTGTGGTGGCCATGTCAATGTCCCTTTTTGAAGCCAAATCCAAGTTCTTCGTATCCAGCAATATTCCCGCCAACTGCCCAAACACCAATTAAAAATTATTAATTTTTAAAAAAAAAAAAAAAAAAAGAAGAAACCAGAAATCAAACATCAAGATTTTTTTATTAGACAAAAAATTTAATCTCAAAAAATACGCCTTGTACAAGGGCAGCTTCAAAACACATGTTTTGGCAAATGAATAATTAGTTAATTGATTGATTGATTTCAAAGCTTTGTATTTTTTTATTTTTTTATTTTTAAAATTTTTCATTTACCGCTGAACATAACTGACCCAAAATAAATAAATTATTGGGCACTTTATTGCGGAACCAGCCAAGGTACTATGGTATTGCAAGAAAGGGGGATAAGTGCTAGTACCAAGAGAGTCTTCATGTATCGGAGTTGCAATAGGGAATACGCTTCCTTCTGTAACTGTTCACCTAAGAGCGTGCACACTGATCCAACCTAACAGAGAGCCACAATTTAACCTAAAAAATTAAGCAAAACCCTAAACCCTAAACCCTAAACCCATATGAATTACAACTTCCACCAAAATCTTCTGAAGAATGAAAAAGAAAAAAAAAAAGGACTTAGATTTACAAGCAAACATTGCATTGACACAACTGATCCACATCATTTAAGGCCCCAAAATAAATAAATAAATAAATAAATTCAGGTACCTTATTTGTTGTGACCAGTAGGTCTTGGCCAATGTCTTGTATCTTAATCCGTCCAGCTTTCGTTAATTTCTCCCATTCAACCTGCACATCGAGATTCAAGGAGTTGAACTAAAAATCCAATAGCCAGATTTCTGACACAACAAAGAGCTTCAAGGAGTTGAAATAAAAATCCAATAGCCAGATTTACGATATAACAAAAAGCTTCAAGGAGTCTAACTAAAAAATCCAATAGCCAGATTTCTGACACAACAAAAAGCGTGTGTTAAATAAAATGCCAAACAAAATCCAATCTACCCAATAATAATTTTTTTTGGGGCTACCCATAATGGGACAATTGAAGGTTTTGGTAGAGATGGTCTGTCTAATGAAGAAGATGGGTTTGGAAATTTTGGACCTCATCAGCGAAAAGTAAAGCATGAGCATCAACACCACAAGCATCAAAAAGCCAGGCTGCATCTTTGTGGTTGTGCATACTCTGTCGTGCAATGTTCACAACTGGGACCAAATGCCAGTTCTCAGCAGCTCTCACATGAGGAGGTGAAGCGTTGTTCTCCATCAACCATGCCATCAAGAGTGCACTCACCATGGAGCTCACTTCTGTATGCAGAAAAAGGAATATATATTGTTGTTATGTTGTTGTTGTTGAACCCAGAAATTGAAAAAAAAAAAGCCTAAACAAAAGTTGTTCAACAACAACTTCATCTTTTGTCAAATTGTTGTTATCTGATCTGAACAACCCATTGTGGAGGAGTTGTAATATATCAGGGCAGCAGACATTTTGGTAAGTTTCTCTCAACTTCATCCTATGTAAGAAGAAGCAAATATGCTACTGTTTCTTTGAATGGGAAAACAATGGCAGCTCAAGAGTATATGAAAAATGAGAGGAAGAAAAAAAAATTGGCAATATTTTGTACCACATTGGGTGCCAGAGCGGATGATGTGAAAGCAATCAGTATTCTCAGCTGGATGTTGTTGTTGTTGTTCTTGGTCTTGGTTGTGTTGTTGTAAGCTGCTGGTGAGTCGTTTCTTTTGGAGTCGCAGGAACTTATTGAAATGCTGAATCTCTCTACACTTGAACATAAACTTGAGGGGTGATGAAGAAAGCGCCACCACTCCCTCAATTGTTAAGTTGTTCTGTTCAGACCGTAGCAACAAGGTCGGTGGCATTTGCAATTCTTCTTCTGTCTCCAGACACTCCATTGACAAATTCCTCATCTTTGTCCGCTTCACAAGCTTGGACTCACCACCACCACCACCGCTCTTACAATCCACCACAAAATTTACTTCCTTAACCATGTTATCATTATTACCATTTTCTACTTCTTCTTCTTCTTCTGAGACTACCTTGCTGTGTGATCTAGAGCTCCATTTCCATTTGCTGAAAGGCCAGCTGCTGCGATTGAGCTTCTGCTGTTCAGGAGGCTTTGCAACAAAGTCTTTTGTTGAATCACTTGTAGTACTGCAGCATTGTTCTTCATGGGTTTGAAAGCTGTGATGCTCCTCATGATTTCCTTCTGCAATCTCAACATTATTTCCATCACCAGCCTCATGTTGCCGATGGACTAGATCATCATCAACAACAGTAGATTCATCAGTTGTCACACAATCGTGTGCTGCTTTTGGAGCTGAATTCGAGATTTCTTTCTTCTTCCCATGTCTTAGATCAAGTCTTTCTTCTGCTGCTGCTGCTGCAGCTGTGACAACAACAACTGGGGTTGTTGTTGCATCTTGCTTGCCACTATTGGAGTTGTCAGAACCAATTACAGCTTGGCCAATCCCCTCCCGATGTGATGATGATGATGATGCTGACCACTGCTGCTTTCCTCGAGCAACAAGTCGCAGACGTTGCAGCCAAGAAGAGGAGGTTCGAATTGCAGATCCAGCTCGCCTTCTTTGAGGTGATGTTGGCAATGATGTTGGAGGTCCAGCTGTGGGATGATCTGATATGATAAACTCCAATTGTGCATCATCATAACTACTAAAGTCCCTCACCATTCGCATTGATCCGCCTACTAATACGTGATCGTTTTTGCTTAAGGAATTAGGATCAAAGGAAGAAGAAGAATTGTACTGGGATTCATTGAACAAGAGTGAGTTTGCAAGAGCTTTTCTATGAGAATGTGAACGATAATCACTTGATGTTGATGATGACTTTTGCAATTGAATCGGCAAGAGCTGTGTACAGTGTGTTGGATCTCCAGACAAAATGTTGTCACCCATGTTCTGAATTGCTGAGGACTCTAAGAAGAAGTTGTTGGTGCTGTCATCATGTTGGGTAGTGGTAGTTTTCTTCACTTCATGCTCAGCTGCTTCTTGCTGGTTGCTGCAGCTACTGCCAATGACATCAACAACACTCCTGTTGTCTCCAGGAGGACAAGGCAAAGCTTGTGCCAAAGAAGAATTGTTGATCAAAGACCCATGAGCTTCTGACAAAATCAAGCTCGCTTCATTCACATGTTTGATATCCACATCAAGAGAGCTCAGTGTAGTCGCACTCTCAACTGCTGCTGCTGCTGCATCTTTCATCATCATTTGCTTAGTTTTGCAATAAGCTGCTGCTGTTGTATCTTGTGCCAGTGTTTGTTTCCTTGTGTGGCAAAATTCAGTAACTTTAGAAGAGCTTCTGATCATACCAGACTTCAATGGAGCTGTTGGAATTGGGTGCAGCTGCTGCTGCTCTTGAACAACAGTACTAGGTTTGGGAAGCTCAAACGATTTTCTCTGATCTTTTGTTGTTGCAGATGCAGCAGCATATTTCCATGGAAGAAGGTTGAAGCTTGATGATGATGGCAACCGATCATCCACCTTGGGCTGCTGCTGCTGTTTGTGATGATGCAGAGATCCAGCAGCTTGTTGGTGCCATGGTAATGTGAAGCCTGCCTACACCCCAAGTGCAACACCACACAAAAACTTTGCCATTGAAGCTCACAAGAAGCTCTCAAGAGTTCTGGAATTCACCCAAACAAGCATGTACAAGCCTGCTGCAATCATGGCTCAGGTGCAGAGCTTGACGAAGAAGAAGAAGGAGAGATGCAGGTGGTGAGGTACCAGATCCATTTTGGAAGCTAGAGTGGAGGTGAACTCCTTTGCAGAAGAACTGAAGCTCCTACGGAACTGTCCTACTGCTGAGTTCTTCCACCATGAAGAACTGGGATCCTTTGATATTGATCTCCGGAAATGGAGCTGTTCCTCTGCTGCTGCTGCTGCTGCTGCTATCTCTGCCGCGCCGTCGCTCATGTTGCTGATCGAAGTTGTGTTTTGGATCGGCAAATCTGTTTCTGTGTGCTATTGCCAAAACCCTTTCTGTTTTTCTTTTTCTTCTGCTTCTTCTTCTTTCTAGCCGTAGATGATCCGCAGCTGCAGCAACTGCACTTGAAGCTGCACCCATGAGGACCTGGGTTTATTCACCATAGACAAATATTCAGCTCCTTCCGCTCGGTGCAGCCTGCAGGTAGTCGACAGGACTTCCATTGCTGACTTTTTTCTCCTTTTCGGGGCTTCAGGAAAATATCTCTAGCAATCTACAGCACTAGAGACCTACTGTTTGCGCATGTATTGATTGAGCAAGCAGCTACACTGGAAGTGGGTGTGTCTGAAGAAGCTTGATCATCCACAGTTTGAACTTTTGCTGCAATGTACAAAGCTTGTCCAAACCACCCAAAACAACAATTTGGCATCAACAGCAGCAGCACTTCATGAGGAGACTTAATGAGAGAAGGGTATTGTGAGCTGCTGCTGCTGCTGCATTGGGTGGTAGAATTCAACAGGGTGAGATCACCGAATCACAGAGAGTCAGAGACAGACAGAGACACAGAGAGAAGAGAGAGCTTGGTAGAAGGAGCAGGCTCTTATGGTGCAACAATAAGCTCTTTGCTGGTGATCCGAGATTGCATTTGTGGGTAGTAATTGAAGATCAAGGACTAGGAGCTTAATGCAACAACAACAACAACAAGATCACAACAAAAAGCTCGGAACCGTATACTCTCTCTGTCTCTGTCTCTCTGTCTCTCTGGGAGTTGTACTCTGTCTCTCTCTGTCTATCTCTGGGAGAAGCTGGAAGAGCAAAGAAGAGCTGGAAGAGCTTGAAAACACAGCTATGGCTATCAGTCTCAGAGCATTTTAGTTTTGTTTCTTTGTTTCTTTTTTTCTTTTTTTTCTTTTTTTGCGCCTCACAAACAACACAAGATAATTTGTGGAAAGCACAGCAAAGCTGCTCTAGAGTGGAAGCAGAAGAAATCTGATCTCTGTCCTTTCTTCCTTCCGCATCAGTTCCCAAAAAACAGCAGAGCTCCAGCCAGCGCCAGCAAGCGCAAGGGAAGCTGCAGAAAAGCCGCAGCAACGAGGGAGAGAGAGAAGCCCAGCCGGGTGGCCCGACGAAACAACAGGTTCCCGGCAAGCAAACAAGAAGGGGCGGGCACGCATACCCACCCACCCAAAAAAAATCCGGAGGGCAGCTGGGCAGGTTTTTTTTTTTTTTTTTTGGGGGCACCAAATAACGCCCTTCAATTAATTTCTCTAATACAAATTTTTATAAAAAATT
>Ga0116229_10006265_pt1 | contig 19207 bp, 16 predicted proteins | sample S1TSphgellanicum_3_FD_87313 | JGI IMG/M metagenome (GOLD analysis project Ga0116229, IMG submission 87313) | Host-associated microbial communities from peat moss isolated from Minnesota, USA - S1T2_Fc - Sphagnum magellanicum MG | ecosystem: Host-associated > Plants > Peat moss > Unclassified... | reverse complement strand
AAATGAAAAGTGGGACCCATGTCCAACCATAACAATGTTCAAATGAATAAATATTTTAGATCTGTTGTTTCTTGCAATGACCCTGTTTTCATTTATACATATATTGCAATAACAACATTTTGAGTGAACTCCACCAACGTTTCATTCAAAGACTTGGTTGTATCCCAACTTCGAATGTTTTTTAGGAATGTACTTGACTTGAAACACAATGAGAAGGTCCTTCAAGCCTGTGAAATCCATCATCGCCCATCTATAAACAACAAATGATAGACCAAATCGAGGTGGACAAATTTCCTTTACTTCCTTTGTGAAATCTTAGAGGTATTTAAATTTAATATAGAAAGATGCTCAAAGGTAATGCAAATCGATTCATTACATGCATGTTGATAGTTGGAGTTGAAATAGAAAGAAACTACCTTGACCCCTAGACTAACAACTTGGCTTTGTAGCAACTTGCATGCTTCAACAAGTTATCAATCTTAGGAACAAGGAGCTTGTCGTTATTTTTTACTTTCAAGTAGATTGCACAAGTTACATGGTGTGTATTTCCTTTGGCGTTTTCTACAAATTCTAGCCAAGGAAGGTGCACGAACCATTTATTTTGGAAGTGCCTCACATATTTTGGAAGATCACTTCTTTTCTCTTCACAACTTGGGTTGGACTTAAAAGCTCTTGTAGATCTTTTAAAAGCATGTTACTAAGTAGGTAGGTAAAAAGGTAAGGCACTTGATGACCTGTAGGTAGGTAGTTGCATGTGGATAGTTAGTACATAACTAAACAATGTGGTTGGTTGTGGGATAGGAGGACCACAAATAAATGTTTTATGTCCACAGACCATTCATCCTACACAATGTGTTAGTGGGTGTCGGTTCACTTTGACTTTTGGTAATGCATAATTTCAAGGAACCCAAGTCTAGGATCTTGTAGTGCACAACATGTGTGAACATGCAAAGGTTACACAAAGATTGAATGTAATCAAATGGTTAAATTGGCTGAGATTGAGGTTTGATCTAGGTGCATCGACAGTTGACTCAAGTGGGCAAAGTTGAAAATCCTGATGTTAACCTAGATGGTATAATCCATATGGGTGTTGATTTTCTTAACCCTTAATTGATGTTTGACCAAACCAGTGCCAAGTGATATGAGGGAATTGTAACCATGTAACCTTCCAATAGCTGGAACTGGAACTTTGCCACAAAATTTATAAAAATTTGATTCGAAAGAGTTGTAGGGGATTTCAATTTGAATCTTTTGGTAGTAAAAATGTGTCATTTGAATGAGAAATAAAAAATCCTCACTGTTGAAAGTGCAATTTTATGGAATATGGGTAGCTTTCAAAATTTGGTGTTTTTGGAGTATTTTATTTAGCTACCACAGTTCAATGATCCTAAAACTTTTATAGTAAATGGAAGGTGGGCTTATGAGATTGGCGGAAAAACAAATTTCAACATTTGGACTTTAGATGAGGTAGAAATGAGTGGTCATAATTGCACATACAATGGTCATTTACACACAAGAAAAAGAAAAGAAAAAAAAGCTATTTTTACTGTTCGAGGGCATGTTGTTGAGGCCCAACACCTCGCATAACCCTGCCAACTCCACCTTCAAAACTGGCAAAACTAGACTTTTCATAGCATGGGCAGATAGCAAAACTTGAGGTGCATAAGATTTTTCTCCATTTTCAAGGTCAATTTTTTTAATAATTAAGCTTGACAGGCAAATGGCACTTCAGAGGGGCAATAGAGAAGAAGGTGGGATCTATCCACATGCTTTTCATAAGTATGTATTTCAGTGACTTTGTTTAGAGAGTCTAAGTTGTTAATATCTATCCAAATGTGCACAAAGCATGGCATCTATCCACATGCTTTTGGCTGGTGAGTACTCCTAACTGAAGGGTGATTGTGGGACAATCCAGTTCTTTTGTTAAATTGCAACACCAAAGAAATCCAACTGAGGTTGCATGTACAATAACATACTTGCAACTTGTAATCACATATTGTGACATAAAGTAATTCCATAGAGTTGGAAATGAAAAGACTTTCAAGACTAGAAGCTGTAAAGGGTTGAAGGATAATGCAAAAGTCCAGACAATCATTTTCCTCTCAATTTGTTTGCTAATAAAACTCAACACCCATATGGCATAGTTTGGGTTTGGAATGCTAAATTTCTCAGCTTTTGAAATCCAGGAGGTTAGGAAAATCACCACAGCACTTTGTTTTCTAATAATTATTAAAACTATTCAAGTTGCTAGTGTAAAGCAACAGAGGATTTACCTATTCCAAATTACTAGTTAACAAGTTATAGCTTACAACCAGGGATTTTTGTGAATTACTTAATTATATTAATTTTCAGTTTTGTGATTGAAAAGATGAGGCCATTTTTTTCCCAAAACATAGCAAAAATTAGATGAATTTACACTTGAAAAACAAAAATTTCCCAAATTTTTGGTCAAAGCAGCTACAAAACTTGTCCAGCAAAAATCACAGGTTTTACAAATAAGATTAATTTGAAATTCCAACCCTTTTCTAACTGTTTTTCAAGGTTTCACATTTCATGGGGGTCATGAGGGTAGCAGGGCCATCTGAACCATTCATCATGCAGTTCAGATGAGCCCTGACCTATCTGAACTGTTGATCATGCGGTTCAGATCAGCCCAAAAAGAACAAACACGAAGAGAGAGAAAAGACATCAGCTGAAAGCTGACATGACTAATAAGAGCTTCTTTCTTCCCTCACCCCCACCCACCCACCCACATGTATCCATCTTTCTATGCATATGGATTACAGCAACAGGACCCTTATGGATGCAGAATTGAATCCTAGAGCAGCAGCACTTGCTTCCAGATCCAAGGTCCTTTTTGTTTTGTATTGCTCAAAAATTGCCACTCTAATTGATTTTTCATCTGTCTCTTAGGCCAGTTTTTTTGCTTGTTTTTTGGTGAGTAAATTTCATATAATTTTGGTGGTTGCACTCACACGTTTCCACAGCACTTGGTGTCAAGAATTGTTGCTTGTGTAAAGGTTTGAGTACCCTTTATGCATTTGTCTGATCTAGTAGAAGGATTTTGTTCTCTTGCTTCTGTGTATATGATCCCACAATACATACAACAAAATGATCTTTACATTGTCTTGATTTTTTCTGTGTTATTTTATTGCTGAATTTGGATTGTCATTTGTGTTTCAAGAAGGTGTATCATGGGTACTAGATTCCTGAAGATATGCCTGAATTGTGATGCATTGAACTGTAGGAATTGACGAAGGCGATGCAATAAGGATGGAGAAATAGTTTAGCATATTAGTGGTCAAGACGAGTGTGTGAGCCTTTTACACAAAATTTGAGCAACAGAAGACATGGGTCTGTTCAGGTTTGTCTTCCATTTTCCCTACATCAGTGTGGACACCCAATTCAAAGGTCTCCCAATTATTTCAATCTCTCTGCAAATTTCATTTTTTCCTCAGTCTAATTTTGTACTAGGTTGATACCCATGTATGTGTGTAGCCTGGAACTTGACTCTGATGTTGAAAATTGTGATACTTTTATCAAAGATTTGCATCCAAATCTTTTGAGATGATGCAAATCTTTTGAGATGCACACTCAATTTGTGTTTTCAAGACAGTTGCATCAGTTTTTCAAGTGTTTTGGTTTCATTACCAATGATGAGACACTCTGCATTACATGCCCCATAAGTGGAGACTCAAACTTCCTGTTGTAGAATGGGAGGGCTGTATGCTTACTGAGATTATGCAAATTTCACATTACAACAACTGTGAAGTATGAATGTAATTTTTTCCAATTTGACAATAGAACAATTGTGAAGGATGATGAATGCGATTTTTTGTCAATTTCACATTACAAAAATTGTGAAGTATGAACGAAATTTTTGCCAATTTGACAATAGAACAATTCTGAAGTATGAATGCAATTTTTTGCCAATCACATTACAACAATTGCAAATTATGAATGTAAATTTTGTTGACTATTAGAATATTAAATGGTGCAACTATCAATTTCTGAAAAAGGAGAAGTCAAGGCCTTTCTAACACTATGAAAAAAGGGGATATCAAATTCCAGTAATTATGGGGCAGTTGTAAATCATCAAACCCTGCCAAAGATGCACTTCAGATGCACTCATGATCTCCTGCTTTTGTGAAGATTAGAATTTTTGCTCCAGCTCAAACTCTTGCTAAATCTTTGGATTTAAGGGCTGAGTTGTTGGACCTAGTCTTAAAATTTTTGCCAAATCTGCTTTCCTCTGCTTATTTGAAAAAGCTGTCAAGGATCAAGAACTGTTTACTTTATGATGCTTCTATCCAGTCAAACTTCAAAGCTGGTTTGGGATCATGAGATATGGCTGAGCAATTGGTAAAAGAAAGGGTCATGAGATGATTGCTTGCTATAAGACCAAATTGATGAAAGTTTCTTGTGTGTTGTTTGTTGTTGGGGGTTTGGTTGAGGGTTGACAGTAGTGGGAAGAAGCAGTTACCCAGATCAGAGGCAGCTATGGCAGAAGCAACAGACTTAGGACCCATAACCCTGCAGCTGGATGGTCATCACCTCACCTTTGAAGACTGCGTCTGGTTACCAGGTCCTTCTTCTCTCTCCTCCTGCATGAAAGAAACTCCCATCTTTTGTTTTTTGAAATCAGGAATAGAAAATGTTTCATTGCCAATGGGTTGCAACAAGATTACAAGGGTACCAGTACAAACCTTCAGGAGACAATTGGTCTCTTTTTCATCTTTTGTCCTGAATTTTCTTCAGGTAGCTTCACAGATATCACTAACGACTTGTAAAAGTTTCAGATCTTGTGCAGTAAATGCTATTTGGAACTCAATTTTAATATTTCGCATTGACTTTCACTAAAACTTATCCACTTTTAGGATACCACCAAAAAGGACATCATCAGATGGAAGTTGGTTCCCCCTTTGTATTTCATGCACTTTGCTCAGTAAAATGGGTGCCTGCCTCCCCCTTCCCCATTTGGGGTTTCTCCACTTTTAGGATACCCAGCAATTGAGGACGAAACTGAGGATTGAGGGTGAAATTAAGGTCCAAATGGAGAACCACTTTTAAGGATAACTCTCTAATGTGGTGCTGGGTCTTAAGCTGGATTTGAAAACTCTTTGCAGATTATGATGCTGAAATCCCAGCCCGTGGTGATGCAATGGAGCAGGAGCTTGTGCAGCTTCGGCGTGAGAGACGGGTTATGGTATAAATTTTCCACAGCGAAAATTGAGTTCCAAGTTCCAACTGCACAGCTGCTTCAGCTTGGACTTCACATTACCAATGACGGCCACCATGAAAAAACAATCTTCCAAGATTGCCACACAGTGTAGCCAGCTGCAATATTATTTCAGTAGCAAGATTTCTAATGCACTAGGTACTTACCAGTGATGAAAACATGATTCAAGGACTCATCATGGGGTGGGTACTTTTAAACTGAACTGTGTGTTTGTGTAAATCAGAAGAAGGAGCTTGACAGATACAGTGCACAAACACAGGAGATGAAAAATCTGAAAGAGCGATGGAATCTACTTGACTTCAAGTACCAGCTCTTGCTGGACATGGTAGGGTCGCTGACCCAATTATTGCACAGTTAAGATCACGTCTTAAAATATTCCCGACACACAAATATTTCTTGCTGAAACTTAGTATGTAGCACCTATCCTATGTTGATCATGAAACCCAATTTTCACTCTCTGCAAATATGATATGTGAAATTTTGTGGTCTTCAACCGATAGATGGAATTTGAGTTCACCATTTTCCATTTACAAGATGATTGCACACAACATTGCACATCCTCATTGCACAGAAAAAGTCCTATTGCTGCATTTCTCCATGCACATCAAGACCTTACCATTGCACACATTATACCCAAGATTGCTATTCGATTTGTAACAACCCAAATGCTCTTGTGCAAGGACAGGAAACGCCAGTGGCTGACAGTAGGGTTTTTGTTTGCAAGGATAGGGAACAACAGTATGCGGTAATGGGGAAATGGGTGTGCAATAAGTTCTAGGGTTTTTTTTTTCACATTTGTGATGTAGCTGAGTGAGTTTCAGCTTTGTTTGGACTTTGCGGGGCGTGGGTGCAGTGGACGATGAAATCGCTGGATAGTAAGCGGGACAATAGTACATCTCCCCGACGAGCGGATCAGCGACACCATTCTCCACGACGACACCATCATCGACACTCCACGGACCGAACAGAGCGTAATAAGGACGGTTCCCAGCAGCATTCTCCATCAAAAAAAGAGCGTCATTCGCCTCGGCATCGCCAATCTCAAAATGGCCGAGAGTCTCCCGCTCTGGAGGACGACGACTGACTCGCTCCCAACAACTTACTGATTGCTCCACAACCCTAAAACTACCCATGTCTACATCCATTAACTATGAGCTCGGTTGCAGCGTCAGGGAATGGCACAACTCAAGATTTATAGCCCTTAGAGATCTAAATTACTGCAACATCTTATATGATCTGCACCAATCTCCTCTGCAAACGAGAAATGAAAAGAAATCGATTAGATTTGTTGCATTGCATCATGGTTATAGACAAAGATCATGAAACCCCAGCTCTGGGTGACAGACATCTGAGAAGAATCTGATCGGCCTCTTTTACCTGAGCATACTTTCACCCCCTCTAGAAATCAAACAATAGATTCTCTGGACAACCTATGTCGAGAAAGAAAGAAAGAAATTGGCCTAATGGTCATACCAAGAGTTTCTAAGTTCCTTGTAACTGGGCCCTCACTATCAATCTCTGAAAGCAGAGAAAACCTTTTCAGTGGGCTTCAAATGCTCCACACTTTGCTGGCTGGCATATGCAGCTCAACATCTTCACACTTTGTGAAGCTGGCTGGCACATGAAGCTCAACATCTCCACACTTTGTGAAGCCGACTGGCACATGAAATTCAACATCTCCACACTTTGTGAAGCTGGCTGGCACATCCGTCCTGGTGCCCGGTTCTTCTTCTCTTCAATGCCCAAGTATAATCAGTCTCTTTGTAGGGTTGAAATGCCCCACGCCTTTAGGGGTACACACAGTCACAAGGTTATGAGCTGGAGATTTCTTCAGCAAAGCCACTGAAGCTTGAAGGCACCTATTTCACAGGTTTCATGGGACTCAAATTATGCAGTCTTGGCAGCTTATCGATATGGCAGTCAGGGTGAACAAAAATTACATCAATCTGTTGTAGCCCACAAAAATTTCACATACTAATCATATTTGCACATTCTGAAAATTGGGTTTTATGGCCATACATAGGATAGGTGCTACATACCAAATTTCAGCATGAAATATTTTTGCCATGGGAGAATATTTTACAACATATTCTTAAATGTGCAATAATAGGGTCAGCCACCCTAGTGCAGCTCAAATTCAATGAGTTAGAATCATCAAGGCTACAGAAACAGAGTTTGGAGATTGACCAAAAAAAATTACTTCCACAAAGCTCTGGAATCAAAGTTATCAAGAGGTCTCACAATTAAGTAGTTCACAATTCTTTGCACTCTTCACAGTAAACTGTGAACTGTGGGAAGAATGGTGACCGAAAAAAAAAGTGAGTTGAAAGTTGAAATCATATCATCAAGAGCAAAGTATCTGTTTTTCTGATCTCTCTGAAATATGTTGAATCAATATTTTTTGGACAGATATGAGTTCCATGGATCAGCTGTTGATTTACCCTTTCTTTGGGGCAATAGCATGACATTCTGATTAGGTTTGCTTCCCCCAGATCTCTAGGAGGTTGTCATTCAATATCTTCTCCATGTGATCTTCTTCATTCAGACACCTCAGTTGCTTCACATTTGGTGCATTGATATTGTTGTCCTCTTGCCTTTGTTACTCACATATCTTGGTAGTAAAAACATGTCAATACACAACTTTGTAGTAAATTGTTGGGAAGCTTGTCCACCTCTTTCTAGGTACATAGGCTATGTGACCACCCAATGATTCACTTACAAGTTTGTGCACCAACAAAAGTGCGACATAATATGTTGGTTCATGAATGCAATCACTCGAATGGCATAATTTTCCATATGCACCAATAATCTTGTATAATATTTGTTACAAGATTATACTGCAAAAAGTAAACAAAATGAGATTCACTATAACCTTCACAAAAATATTTAAATATTTCACACAAAATATTCAATATTTCAAGAAATGTTGAATTTTTTAGCATATTTTTATTAATGAAAGGAGATTTTTTTAGAACAAACATCATAATCCCATAATTTATCACATTCCAAACATTGTTAAAACTAGTGAGATACACCAGATGGTTAAAAATTTAATCAAATAGAACAAAATATGTAATTTCAAAATACATTTCATGTCATAAACAGTCTATTAATCAATGGGGATTCACAAATAAAGTGAAACATGTAATGGATACATACCAATGCTTTCTGGTTATATTTTTATATCCAAATATGAATCCGGATACTACCCATATATGCATATATCCATAACCTATATATCCAGTCTAGTTTTACTATCTGCCAGTATATGCATTTGGCAGTTAACACCACAAGTATTAACCAATTTCTATGGATATCCGAATGTTGTAATATGATATCAATATTCATATCTTGACCTTAGTGGTGTTTCATTTCCTAGATATGGATGGTTGCATCATGCATATCCAGTAAAAGAAGTGTTATATAACCTATTTGGATAAGGTTAAGGTTTATGGTACTGGAGAAACAAAGCATTTGTTAGGGTTTAGGGGCCATTTCAAACTTCAAATGACAAGCAACACTGATCACTTTTAGGCTCGATTGACTCAAGTATGTTCAACACTCAACATGCTTGTCAACTCTTTTGATGTCTGTTTTTTTCATGGTTCTTTTGTTGTACATCACCCCCTTTAATCCTCTTATCTTCTTATCCTAGTTTTGTTTGATGCACATGCACATTGTGTGGTGCACACATGGTGAGCTGCATCATCATCTTCTTGTGTCGATGATCAGATGTTAAACCTTGGGTTCAAGTCTTTTGTTTTTTTTGTCGTGTTCCTCTATAGTGCAAGAAAAAATTCTTTTGACCATCATGTTCCTCCATTGTGCATCTCTTTTATCTTGGTCTTCATCTACCTCCTAGTTTCCATTTGCTATGTGCATCATCAAGAGGCCCCTTTGTTTCTTCTTCCCCTAGTCTTGCTTGGTTGCGAAGGTGTCCGATGGTGTAATGCATGCATGATGTGCAACAACATTGTTGTCATCTTCTCTTTTCATGTTGGTGATTGACTGTTGTTGGAAGATCCTTCTTGTGTTGGTGATCACTAGTTGGAAGGTTTAAGGTCTTCATAGTTTCTTTTCATCGTGCTTTTTTACAATGCAAGTAAGAGCGCCTTTGGCCATCGTGTCCTTTGTTGTGCATCCCTTTCATTTTGGTATGGATATTTCATTGCGATTTCCTTGTGTTGTGCATCATCAAGTGGTATATTCTCTTTTCTTCCCCTTAGTTTTGTTTTGTTGTGCAAGTTTGTGGTGCACGTGTGGTGCGCAACAACAACTTATCATTCTAGTGATCATTAGTTGGAAGCTCCTCATTTTTTCTTTTCCTCATGCTTTTCTACAACACAAGTACGAGTGTTTCGAGCCATCATGTTCTTATGTTATGCATCGTTTTTGTCTTGGTTTTTATGGTTTTCCTCTTTGTGCATTATGAAGTGGTTTCTTCTATTTTCTTCCCCCTAGTTTTGTTTTGTTGTGCAAGTTTGTGGTGTGTGCATGGTGTGCACACAACAACATTGTTGTCGTCTTACGGTGATTAGTAGATGGAATCTAGGTTACGATTTGTCTTTTCATCATGTTTTTTTATAGCACAATTTTTACAACTCTTGAAGCTCTTATGGCCATTGTGTTCTTTTATTGTGCATATCATGTGTCTTGGTCTCAAATACCTCATTGTGGTTTCCCTATGTGCATTATTAGTGGTCTCTTTTTCCTCTAGTTTTGTTTAATTGTGTAGATGGGTCCAAGCATAATAAAATGGACCAAAAAGTACATTTGCCCAAATCAAAATTTTAAATATGGTAGTTTTTCAACATAAACATAAGAAAGTAGGTTCAATTTTTTTTTAAGGTCTCATTATGGAAGCCTCCATGCTTCCATTGAGTTTCGATGAGTTAAATACAAAATTTGAAAAAAAATAGTATAATAAAAGTAGGTAACAAGTAGGAATGAAAATAATAGGTTAATGTCGTGTTCATTCATACTTATACATTAAATGTTAAATATATTTTCATTCTACTATGAGAAAATTTTAATCCACTAGTATATTTAACATGCCATCACCTTAAAAATAAAATAGATCCAATGTTTAATCTACTTGTGCATGAATTTTAATTTATTTTGCAAGTTGTGACATTTGCTTGAATTTTGATGAATATATACGAACTTATTTTAAACATGCAGTTTTTAAATATAGTTGTAGCAAAATCAAATAATTTCATATAATTAAACATTAAGATAATAATATTTAAATTTTAATATAACAAGACCTGATTGATGGCCACTTTCCATTTATGCAAGGTAAATTTTTTGTCTACTTTACCATGCTTCCATCTAGGTTGATGGTGTGGTGCAAATGTGGTGTGCAAGATCATTATTGTAATCTTCTTGCATGGTGATTAGTTGCTACAACCTAGGTTTTCGTTCAACTTTTTTGTAATGTTGCAACAAGGTAAATGTTTTTCCACCCATGTGTCTTGGTCTTGACTCTTGATTTGTCCTTGTGATTTCCCTTTGATATGCATTTTTTGCATCATCAATTGATATTTTGTAGTCCTCTTCTTCCCTTGGTTTGGTTTTTTTTTTGTGAAGGTCAATAGTGTGGTGTTGGTGTGGTGCACAACAACATTATCATAATCTTCTTATGTTGGTGATCACTTGTTGGAACCTAGGTTAGGTTTTTTTTTTTTTGTTTTTGCTCCTTTGTAACCCATAATAGAACATGTATAAGTTATTCTAGCCATTGTGTTGATCCATTTTGCATCTATTGCATCCAATTACATTTTTACATGTGTTGCATTTTATAATGTGTTACTGAGTTTTTAATTTACCTCCTTGTGCATGTATCCTACATGTCCTGAAGTTGGTTTAACGTATTGTTCATATGCATATAGGTTATTATTTTGTGATGGATGAAGCAAATGTGTGCATTATTGAATATGTTGGTGGGGTTGAAGAATATAACTACACTACAAGGACTACATGGACTTTTAATCATGTGCAAGGCAACATGTTAAATGTTGAGAGTGTGCATGTACAACATTATATTGTTGTACGTCTTGAGGTTACACACCTTGTAGTTAAACAAGTTCAAGCTGCATCTTGGAAAACACATAATCACAATTCTATTTGTTGGGGTTTTTTTGTTGTTGATGAGTGGATTACTTGCAAATCTTGTAAACCCCCCCCATGTTGCAGTGTATCATTTGTAGGTTAGAGCAAGGTATTGGTGATGTTTTGTCCCAAAGTTCTACTACAAGGAAAGGCTTCATAAAATACGACACTAAAAATGGGATCACTCTTATGAGGATCCACATTGATTCTGCCCACCTTTGAATGATTGTTCAAAGGAAGTTCACCCTTATTAATAATGTTGTTGAGGTATATCATAATCGACAATTGGGGAAGAAGAGACTTGGGCTAAATGGATCTGCAATCACAACATTTTTGGGGGCCACAACTATTTTTTTAAAAATGATGAAGCACAATAAAACTTTTTTGAGGATCTAATGTTTTATATATGCAAGGGTTATAAGCCATTTTCCACTTGCAAAAATGTTTGGCTGTGGAGGTTAGTATTATGTCAATCCTTTTGTGTTTTGTTTATTCCCACTCTACTTCAGTGGAAGAAGTGATTCTTGCAATGGTAAAAAAAAACTATGGACTTGCATGTGTTACCTAATATTGCATTTGCAATAATTGTGGCAGCAAGTTTTGATCTTTAGATGTCCAAAGGTGGAGTGGACACTTTTGCTTTAGAGATCAACTATTTAAATGAATTATGGACCCCTATGCATCTTACTATTGGTTTGTTTGAAGTGCATGACACAACAAGGATATTCACAACTAGGTGATTGTAAGCTTTATTTGAAAGTTTGATATGATGCATTGTGTGATTGCCTTTGTGAAAGATGAAGGCAACAACTTGACATCTATGGCAACAACATTACATTATACTATCAATAGTTAGTCTTTGAAACTCTAGCGGGTTTATGAGGGTTTTTGTTTTGGTCGTGTCATGTCCAAGGCATGCCAATATGCCACAAATGATAACAAGGTTGCTGCTAGTTTGAAACATGTAAATGTGAAGAATGTTCAAACTAGTTTGCAAAAGACAATCACATGGACAAAAAAAACATGAAAAAGGAAGATGGAGTGGGAAAAGGCATGTGCTAAAAGTGGATTGTAACATTGAAAACAAAAAACTTTGGTGAAAACTAGATTTGTCAATAAAGTGATATTGTTTGAAAAGACATTAGAGTTCAAAAAAACCATTGTCTTTGTGCTATGGGTGACAAAAGACAATGATTTTATAACAACAAGTTCCTAAGGTTGAAGTGTGGGTAATTGTAAAAGCAATCACAAGTGTTTTAAACCTTGTCGTCACAATTTGTGTGATGAACCAATCACAAGGCCATTGGTTGCTATCAGATGCCTTAAGTACATTTATTGCCCCAACACTCAACATGGAAGCTAAATTTGAACAAGTTTTTGATGGGATTGAAGTTTGATGAGTTTGATGTTGAACTTTTCCTCTTGCAACAAAATATGTGGCAAGAAGTTATGAAGGTGTTCAAACCTTTCATAGCCTTATGATGTAAATCAAGTTTATAACATGATTGCCATAATGTTGGATCCTTGATTCAAGCATTTGTATGTTGTGGAAAATTATGTGGGTTGGGGGAATACAATTTGTCTTGCTTGTGAATATGATGTGAAGGGAGTCATTCCTTTTCTTATGGTTTGCTTTCATCAATTAAACCTTATTGTCCAAGAATGAAGCGTTAATGGACCTAATGAAGAGTTCAATGAAGAGGACACTAACATATTTGGTGTTGGAACTTTTATTTAAAAGTCTTTACATGCTCTTGTTACTAGAGAGTTGTATTTGTTTAGGAAATTGCCCGCATTCCAAGCTAATGCAATGATCTCTTTGCTTAGTGGCATATGAATGAAGGTCAATTTCCAAATGTTGCATTATTGGCCAAACAAATTCTTGGCATTCCTAGGTCACAAATTGAAACAAAAGAATGTTTAGTCTTGTTAGGGTGTTAACATCTTTGTGGCATTGTTGATTACAAGTAGAAAACCTTGATTAAATCATCATTATTGTGAAAAAGTGGCTTAATGATCCACGCTTTAATTGCAAGAAGAAAGTGGATTCAAAATAATACATGAAAGTAAAAACATCCTTGGTAGATGACAACTATGATTTGCACTATGAGAAATCGTGTCCGTCGAAATCACATTACTTTATAACTAAAACTCAAAAAATAACTCATATACAATTGTTCTGCACTTATCCCTTGGGTATTACAATTATTGTGCAATTATCCCTTTAGAAATACGATGTATTAATAAATAAATTGCCAAATTAAAAAATCAATTAGTTGTATAATAATTATAAGTGAGTTGAAAATGGGTTTTATATATAATAATTTATACACATTGTACGTACATATGTAGTCAACCATGTTTGAGTTTTTTAGGAGTTACATTGTAGTTGCATGTGGCAACTACTTTAAAACTATTATAAATGTGTCATTAAAACGACAATTATGTTGCAACTAATGTATAATGTACATACATGTGATCATGTCATGTGTCCACATTTCCACCACCCATTATGGGATACATTTGCAACTAGTTTTTTATGATGATTCCCATTGATACAATTAGTATGGCCATTAATGTGCCACTACTAAAGTACTAATGTTCAACTATGTTATGACCATAATACAATTATTTATAACTTAATAAGCATACACGTTCATTAGTTATTTATATCTTCATCATATGTATTTCATTTTGAGCAATTTAAAATATTATGGGAGCGTTACCTCATGTTTGAGAAATCATCTTTGAATTTTAATAACAATAGAAAAACATACAAGGAATTTTGTTGGTGTTTGGGAACTAGCCTATGTAGCATTTGGTGGTTTATTTTTTTGAATTTTTGACCCTTTTACTTTGAGGGGCCATAATTTTTTCAAAATTATTTTATTTTTGTGGAGATTGTGACACATGGCTCAATAAAAAAATACCACATGGCATATTAATTATATTTTAAAATAATAAAATAATACTAAAAATAAATATTTTAGTAGTTAAGTAGGTCGTACATAACCATAGGTAGGTAGATTGGTAGGTCTTAAGGCCTACATTCCTAAATATTTACCTAGGACCTACCTACCTACCTACCTACATAGGTAGGTAGAAAAATAGGATCTACTTACTTACCTAGGTAAATAAAGTGGTAGGAAAGCACAAGATTAAATGCACTAAAAAATAACCATGAAATTTTATTTTTTATTTTATGTTTTGCCCTTAGGTTAAGCTTTTTAAAATTCATCCCAAAATGACACATGTGTTTTAATGTGAGAACATGAGAAAACAAGCCTTCTTTATATAATTTGTAACATGAGATTCGAAGAAAAACATATGGGTTAAATCTTTTAATTGTTCATTAGTTGCAAATTGAATTGCAACTATAACACTTAAATATTCAAAGCAAGCCACATCCAAGGGGAAGGCTCTATTATTTTTTATTTAAACAAAACTTAAACCCCTCCTATTAACGCATCTATCATCATTAACAATCATAATGGACAATGAAAATCAATATTTCAAAAAAAAAATCCAAAAATCTTCATAATGCCACATGTCATATTTTAATAGATGGATGACAATTCATGACATCATCATGACATCATGGGTGTAGTTATAATGGAGTTGCATAGTTGTTTTAACTAAATTGCAATTGAATTGCAATGAGTTGCATCGTATATATGGTGAGTTACAACTTTGCAATTCATGCAACTTATCCATTAGCACTCACAACGTATAAATACAATGAGTTGCAAACATCCTCTACAACTCAAAAATTGAATTGCAAGGCTAGTTGCAAAACACCCTTCTTTTTCATAATGTTGATTGAAGAAGCATAATATTTCAAGGAGTTACATATAGATGATGAGGTTTAATGGTTTGGTGTTGTATGTATGGTTGGGCGGTTTTGTGTGGGGTATGGTTGGGGCATGGAACTTGTGTTGTAATTAGGTAGAGTTCTTCATAAAATTGGGGTTTAATTCCACCACAAGTTATTTTGTTGTGGGTTTTGAGTTTTGTTCATGTTGGTTTTAATCTAGGAGGTTAGGTTGTTAGGTTTTACTCTTGTAATTATTTTTTAAGAAACTAGAATTGTATGTGCAAAACCTTTGCGCATATCCATCATGTTTTTAAAATTGAAAACTTGCCTATTCATAACCAACAAACCATTTATTTTTAAATGAATGTGTAACTAGCTAGTGTAGTAAATTGATTTTTTTAAATACATATCTTCCATCATGATTTTTGTTTAAAAATGATTTATTGGTATTTAGAGGATACATTTGAAAGTTGATAACCAGACAACACTAGTACATACATGGATGGTTTTGTTCAAATAAGAATGAAGTGCCATATACACTTCAATATGAATTAACGATACTTTGGATGATATCGAACTTTTAAACCATTAACACACCAAACTTTACACTAAAAATGACAACAACACAAACATTACATGTGCTCTCCTTGCTCACCTTGGATATGCCATAAAAGGAAGGAAAAAGTAGATTTATATTTGATTTAAAAACTTCTTGTTGAAAAGAAGCCCAAATTTGGCAATCATGTATATCGATGGAAGGATATTTTTACTTAGTTAAATCTTGGATTTCAAACCATTACCAACCGGAAAAACAACTTGATTCATTGGCATATTCATGTTCCTCAATTGTAGAATCCAAAAAATGGAAGATTGTGATCAAATTGACATGATTGAGATGTTTGAAGGTTTGAAGGGCTTCATTACATAATGAGAGTGGGTTATTAACAAATCTGAAATAAGGCAAGAATGTTACCCCCTTCAAAGATAAAGGGCAAAATAAAATTTAATCAAGCAATTGGAAAAGAAGTCATTGTTCACTAGCATATCTATGTTCAATATTTCCATTAGTAGTTTTATACCCATGTCCAAAACCATATTAAACACATCAAAATGAAGTAATACAAATGGGTGCTTTTGATAACTTAAAATTATATATCACTAAAACTAAGACTTGGTGACTTCAATGCAAAGGTATATTGGCTTGTGATAATCTTTGATATGTCTCAAATGTATAGATTTGCAATCATCTCTAGATGCTCTAACCATGAACTATCCCATGTGTGTTTTTACACAAAATTGGACTTTGATACAGAGTTTGAGAGATTTTTTTAATGTAGTTACCAATGTTGGATCATTATAATGATTTTGACATATTGAATAGGCAAGGATGAAGAATTTTGAAAAATTCATATCAGCCAAGTAAACATACATATTGGAAATTTTCCAAATCACATAGAAGTAAAGGTATAGAGTAGAGAGGCTTTGTAATAATCATCAAACAAGGTAATTGAATAATCTTTACTACATTTATAATTTTATTTTTTGATTTTGACTCTAGGTAAGGCCTCCATGTGAAGCCTAACTTCACATTTTATGGTACCATACCCTTTCACACCCAATCTTTGTCCAAGAGGTTGCATAATAGGTTGTAGGGTGAGGGTATTCTTGTTGATGGTATACTAGAAATGGACATTCTTACAAATTTCAATTCTAATGGGACCCAAGCAAGGTCCCCTCCCAAAGATGAAGAGGCCTCATTTTCAGTATGCCTTTTTCACACCCCTAGTTCAGTTGGAACTAGACTTCAATTGGAAAAGGAATCTCTTCCCTAACAGTCATCTCTGTAAGGTTTAGAAGACCATTTGCATGTTTCCAATAAATATGTGCAAATAATAAGGACATTGCGGCATGCTTTTGAAGCAACCAATACTGAAAAGGATGCTACATTTGAAAATGTTTTGAACACAAAGATTGAGGTCATGCATTTGAAGAATGAATTGCGCCAAGCTCAAATACAAGCTCAAATGTAAGCTCAGCAAGATGCCTTGATGATCCAAGCATTAAAGTCAGCCAAGTCTAACTTTGCAAGTATGGAAAGTTGGTTGGACAAGTCTTTGGCTAAAAACAAAGGATATTGAGTTCAACTCCCTACCCTCCAAGACCGGTTGACCGTCATTCAAGTTTATCTATATTGTTTGCAAGTTGAAAAATAAAGTTGGAGGTGGAGTATTGAAAAGTGGAGACAAACCAAAAATTGTTGGAACTTGCTATTGCAATGGATGCGTGCGAACTCAAAATTACAATGGAACGAGCTAAGCGTCTTGAAAAGGAAAATGTTGACTTAGATGCAAAATTATGCTCCTAAGCAAACAATTTGAGGGAATCTACCAAAACCATTGAATGTATGCAACTCAATATCCAAAAGTTGTTTTACAATGCTCCCATCATTCAGGAACAACTAGAAGACCTACAACAACAAATTCGGTTGCTCACCCAAAAAGCCAAGGAGGTAAACTATTCATTCCATTGAATGGCCGAATTGGTGGGGATCAAAACTGAAAATGCATTCATGAAGGCATAGCTCTTCATTTATTAGCAAAAGCTCAAGGAAAATTGAGCTAAATAATGAAAGATCTACAAGGCACTAATTATCAAAATTTTGAACAAGGCCTTCTCTAGCTACCGAAAAGACGAGGAATTGTTGAAACTTTGATTAGCTACCTATGCCCAAGTTTTCCTTGATTTTGTTGTGCCTTTTTTTGTTGCCCCCTCTCTAAGTAGGATGACATCCATAACTAGATTTGGGACAATTAGTATGGGAGGAGCAAAGGAAGGAACCAAAACCATGATGGAGGTGGAATCCATTTTTGCAGAAATGGCAACCAAAAGCACTCAGGTTGCACATGACATCACCAAAGCTGCCATCAAAACTATGCATCCCTCAGCCTTGTCTACTATCATAGAAACTGAGTAGGGTATTGAAAACCTTCAATCGAGGAATGGCATTGGAATTGCTTTTATGGTTGAATAGATAGTTTTTTGGTAAAAATGTAGGATAATACTACTTAATCTTGAAGACATGATCCAAGATAGAAGGGAGGATAATGTTAAGGTTAGAAAGTTTTCTAGACCAATTTTAAGGAGTTGTAATTTTGTATTGAAAATCAAACTTTACTAGTTTTGAAATATAAACTGATTTTACATTTCTACCGATTTTATGTTTTTATTGATTTTACGTTAGAACCAATTTACTATTGATTTTAGGTTAGAACCAATTTGAGGTTATTACTGATTTTGAGAAGTTGTTTGTTAATAGAATCAAAAAATCAATTGTCACCTCTAACTTCAGTTCCAGATTATAGATGTAGGATAAGGTTGGATAACTTGGAGTTTAGGAGGATTTATAAGGATTTATCATTTTCTTAGGACCCCCACGGTTTTCTGATGCACTTGAAGTCTTTTTTTGGGGAAGCTCAAGGGGGTCTTTTTCTCATTGTTGTTTTTGGATATGATTGTAATTTATTTTTCATTTTAATATTTTTTGCATGAAATGATTTTTGTTTTATATTCAAGTTTTTGCTTTGTAAAGTGTGTTGAAGTTGTTTTTTTCGCTTGTTGTTTCGACTGCTAACTTTGGAAATGTTGCATAATTATTTTATTATTATCTATTTATTTTCCTTAAGAGAAAGTGGTCGGTTATTTGCCTAACTATTCTCCACCTATTTTAATATGTTTATTTATCACTAAACACCAGCATAGTTGAAGTGTTCAAGTCTATATTTATTTTTAATCAAATACCCAAAAACACCTAAGAATTCAATTGGTTGGCCTAACAAGGATGATTAGGTTGTAACCACATCCAATGTTCTTAGAAGACAATTTTCCCAAGGGCTTTGGAATGGTGTGCCCAAATGTTGGGTCCACACGTTGGGCACCCTTTATAACCTTTGGTCACTTGACTAAAAAGTAACCCATATGTTAGTAAATCATGTATGGACCAGATCAGGATGGTCCATAATGTAAACTTTTGTGGATTTCCCTTT
>Ga0116229_10006263_pt1 | contig 19212 bp, 8 predicted proteins | sample S1TSphgellanicum_3_FD_87313 | JGI IMG/M metagenome (GOLD analysis project Ga0116229, IMG submission 87313) | Host-associated microbial communities from peat moss isolated from Minnesota, USA - S1T2_Fc - Sphagnum magellanicum MG | ecosystem: Host-associated > Plants > Peat moss > Unclassified... | reverse complement strand
TGCTGAGCAGAAGCCCATTGTTTGCCTAATTCCATCAACTACTTATGTTTCAGATGGTACATATCTAAGGATCAAGCTATAGAGGTCTCAGTTGTGAGTAATGGATTTCAAGTGGTATAAGTTCATTCCATTTTTGCAAAATACGTCAGAGCAGGTGAGGGTTGTATATGTTTGCTCATGTTCAAGACTAATGTCCTGAAAATGTGCAGATTTGGGTGTGGGGATGTAAAAGGTAAATGTGAATGAGCTGCATCAGCCCGGGCATAGAAGCATTCATTGCTTGGCAGAGGCATTGGAGCAGGCATAGAAGCCCTAGAAGCTGCAGACAGGGTCTCTGGGCTTCTCTTGGGCCCAAATCACTGATGTGCGTGTTGTAAGGTGTGTGAGAAACTTGACATAATTTGAGGTGCATATGGCACTCTCACTAGACACTCCTATAATGTATGCTGCATATGGGTTAGATGTTAAAAGTCTTCTTTGTCATGGAACTGATTACAGAGCATGTGACAAGATGTTTGTTGGGCTGAACTGAATAGGTTGACATATGGACTAGCTTTTAGTTGTCATTGCACCAGTGAATGCAATTTGGCAGGGTCCCCTTTCATTAAGTGCACAGCAGGTTTCCCTCATCCATGACACCCAGAAAATACCTCTAAGGTTTTTGGTAGCATTTCATACACCACTCCCTATCATCTTCTGAAAGAAAGAAGAATCATCCACACCTGAAGTGCATGTTTATGATGTGGGCACTCCTGTTGGGTGTACAGTGTATGTGAATGACAAGATTGAATTCTGCAATGGGAAAGAAAAACTAGAGGACCTTGTGGTCAAGTACTATTGATGCCCAGGATCAGTCATCTGAAATGATATGGTGATTGGATCCATAATACTGACTGCTTTCCCCTCATGTTGGATCACACATGAGACCTCCTGAAGTGTGTAACATGTAAAATACTGGAAGTATACCATGAAGTGCAGCATAGTCAGAAGTGGTGGTCTTTTTAAGTTCCTTACCACAAATTGGTATTGCTGGAGATGTACAATTGACCATGCAACTGGACAAATTGGTAATAGTTAAGAGCCAGCAGTTTATCAACAAAAAGCCTGAAGCAAGTAAAGTAATGGAACATGACACCTCAGAACATGGGTATTTGGGCTACTATTGAACAATGAACTGCTTGCAGACTGATATGTAATCCTCTTGACCTCTCTTACTTTTAACCTCTCAGACATGCATAAATGTGATGCCTATTCAATGGAAAACGACCTCATTGACATGGCTCCCATGTTCATGAAGCATAGTGGATGATTGGAGTGTTTGCTATGAAGTGTGCAACTGATATGGTAATTGCTGAGAATACCATGTGTTTGGGACATTTGAAATATGTGCAGGGGTGAAAGGTAGTAGGATTCCCTTGACAAATTTTGCAAAGGGAAGGCTGGGGCTGAACCCCATTGCTGTCACAGGTGTTTTTGGACTGTGTGCCATTGCAGCAGCACCTAAAGGGACCAGGTGTGTTCATGAACAGATCATGAAATGTGAATGTGAGTCTGATCTTCTGTGTGTAAGGTCTCATGTTTTTCTATTGTAGCACCGCACAAGAGGCTGCTGAGGGTGATCAGGATGTTCATTGAAGTGGTTGTTTAGAGTGGCATGATTTCCACACATCAGCAATGCCTCATAATGTTAGTTGTTACTTATGCTTGTGGGCCTAAAATATTTCTTGTGTTTCCAAACATTTTGGAATGCTAACCAATCTGTAGTGGATTCTGCTCGAGAATAATGCAGCTTGCTATAGCTGAGTGATATTGACAGTTACAGTATGAGTGTGATCCATTCTACAAGTGCCATAGATATCTGTCCCAAGCTTCAGATACTTTTTCCTAATAGAGCAGTCTACAAGAATTTGTTTAGTTTCCCAAGATTGTCCCAGCCTTCAATGTCAATTTTCAGACACAAAGGATGATGAACAACAGAAGTCAATGTCCAATACTAATATCAACTTTGTGGCAGTTGCAGTGTCTTTGCATTCATACTGCAGTCATGAAGGAGTGTACCTTAACATATGCCAAGAACACATGGACTGACAAATATGGAGACGATGAGTATAATGAGTTGTTGTCAGAGTGCTCATTGCAATGCCAACTACCGAAGGAACAAGGCCAGAAGCGTTGTCAATGGCGATGCAAATTTTGCACTGAGGTTTTTAAATGCAAGCCTAGCCTTAACTACCATCGATATAGAGGGTGCCCTAAAATCGGGCACCGTTTGAAGATGTATCCAATGGTGGGCAAAGGCAAACGAGATGTGGTGAAACGCTCTTGCTTTCACAAGGGTTTCACAGATGCTGCAATTCAAGAGGGCACCAAGTGGCAACTAGGGTGCATACCCCTTGTGAACCTTCCTGCGGGGCCCAAGGAACACAAGCAAGTGGAGATAGGGAGTCATACAGATTTCATACAAGAGTGTGCTGTAGAAGATGAGAAATGGACATGGTCTCCTCTTTATCTCCTACTAAGAGATTTTTCCCTCCTCTCCACAAAATTGCCTCGTCCTTGGAAGCACACAGCTGAAGAATGGGATTTTGTTAAGGAGTTCATTGTAACAAACCAAGCCACTGGGATTCAATACCATGGCCGCCCCCCTCCTATTGTGATGGCTATTAACTTCACATGGAATTTTCATTTTGATGGAAGGATAAAAGATGTGCAATTGAGTAAATTGAAAGAGCAATTAGAAAATGCAAGCCAAGAAAAGGAGTTTGGTAATAACCTATCTCGGATCCAACATCTCATGATGAGCAGCTGGGATGGCTGGTCTGTTGAAAGGGAGAGACAAGAGCAGCAGATACTTGCAAATGATGTTGCCTCCTTCAAAGCTACTTCAGAAAGTCCTGGGCACCAGGAAGTGATTAAGAGGATATGCAGCTACTTTGTTGGCATGGCCCGTCGTGCCATTAAGGTTATGGTAAATCTTCATTCTCAATGTTTGAAAGATATGTGGATTGGAGGCCATCTCAAATGTGAACAGGTAATGTTGAATGAAAAATGGAGGGAAACTTTGTTTGACATATTTTGGGAGGAATGGTTCTCTGATGGCCTTGGTGACCTTCACATATGAGCTTGAGCAATGGACATTACCAGAAGTGTACAAGAACATTAGGTACCGAGTTGATATATATTTTGATTGCACCTCTAGATTGGTATTTTGTGTTATGATCTTTTGTGTTGGCAATTTGATGCCTGACATAGGAATTCATAATATTATCTAGTCCACGCTGAAACTTGGATTATTTCTGTAGGACTACAGGGAGCTTGATGTTCCTGCATGGTTAGTTTGTCTTTAACTCCTGCATAATTATTGGCATTGATGTAACAGTAAGATTTGTAACCCAACCTTGTAGAAGACATACTGTTTTTTCTTTTTGACTTTTTGCAGTTGTGTGTAGATAATTACCATGGGAAAACTTATCAAGGAGTAAGAAAATTGGGATGATTTATGCAGCACTGTATAACTAGTGGCCTTTTGGGGGGAATGGCTCCAGGTTCATAATATACAAGAAGTTCAAATTCTAAGTGAGTCTTGTTTGAAGTGCAATTTAAGGCTGTAGTATTTAATGTCTTTTGTGGATTTTACCAAATAGAATGCTTATTGCAAAAAACCAGCTTAGCCTCTTAAGCTCTAGTTGTCTTGCATATGTGATGGGCCCATCATTTTAGTTTCCTTATGGTTTGTCAGTTGCTAGATTGTTGCAATGTTCCATTTACCACCTTGTCAATCATGTGCAATCTAGGAAATACATGTCCCTTGATGGTTTTCCTTCTTCCCTTTTGTGTGAAGTTTCATCTTTGTCCATCTTCATGCGGTCCAACAATTGAAAATACAAAGGTTATGAGGTGTGAGCTACTTGTGGGTCTACTATTTGCAGTTGGACCTACCTTTGTCACTAGCAAGTTGGAGCACATAGTTTATTATCCACAAATGGCCGACTGAGAGGACACATCATGTTCTTCAAGGGGTGTCTTTGGCTTATAGTTGGAAATGTTCCAACCACAATGTCAAATTCATTAACTTCAAATATCATTTATCCTGGGCCCATAGTACCTTTCACCTCATGGAATGGTACTTGAAAAGTCAAGAAAGTGAGAATTATATCAAGTTGTGTATACACATGTCAATGAACAAGATATATCATATTGTGCATTTACAAGAATTGATTGGTGATTGGCCAAGATAACTAGCTAGTATAGACAAATATTTTCTACAATGAAACGGTCATTGTGATGACTATGATTGTGGTATTTTAAGCTTTCACATGATGAATCAAACAATAAGGCCCACTTTACACAACAAGCTAGTCAACACAAAGATTGAACCCAATTTAAGCAATTATATTCTAGAGATGAATGAAATCAACACCAAAAGGCTTTAATTGTGGTGTTCAAGCCCAAATATAAAATAATCTTATAATCTATTACTTTTTTCCCCCATTATGGTCCCAAGGACAAAGAAGGATGCCTATCAGCTTGGGTAGCTAATCTACAATCCTTCGGTCCAATGTGGTAGAAATAAAGTATTATATTTTCATGAGATCTCCATTTGTAGGATTAAATTGAAGCCTAAGTAGGACTTGCTCTTCCTTTGTTTTCCTCCATTTTGTCTTTCCATCTACATTGCTTATTTTCTTTAGGTGAACTTTGTTCTTGTTTGTGAATCATGAAGGGATTTCCATATTTATTTATTATTTTAGTGTCAAATATTTTGGAATGTTGCATTGAAAGGATATGTCAATTGTAGGATCTCTAACATTTCAACACTATAACCCATGTCTTCATGCATTTCGAACTATGAAAGTTCACTTGTCCATCTTAAATTTAACCTTAAATGTTACATTTCCAAACAATGAAAGTGGGAAAAGATTACATAAATTTGTCCCAAAAAGAAAATCAAATAATATGGAAGTTTTCAATTTTCAAGGCATCCAATGTTCAAGCACCATTTTCACCTAAAAAAGGAAACAACATCAAAAGAAGGTAACATCAAAAGTAAAAAAATGAAAACTAGTGAAGATGAAAAAGATGAAAATGTAAAAAGATTAAAAACAATTGGAAGAATTGAAATCTAAAGTGTTTGATTTCTCTTCATGGGGGAATGGAGTTGAAATTTGTCCAAAATAATCCCGAAAGAAAAATGCAAATTTCAAACTAAAATCATTCAACCATTAAAAATACCTTGGGCAAGGCTTTTATAGATGATTAACTTTACACCCTTTCAAAACCTAAAATAACTTGTATACATTGAGATGTCAAACTTCCATTCAATATAAAATTGGATTTATGGTTGAACTGCATGCAACCTCATGTGGTGGCATTAATTTATAGATTTACAACAATAATTGAAGCTCAATAAGTTCAAAAATTCAAAACGTGATTGCAGGGGTCAAAACACCTCGCATTGAAGTGTTTTTCATACCATTAAAAAGGTCTTGAAGTGTAGATGTCCAAAATAGCCTCGCATGAGCCATTTGGACATCTGCAACACAAGTTATGGTCGAAAGAAGGGCCAGGAGTCAAATTGACATTTTGACTCCTGGCCACTAAAATTCGGGAATCGACCTGATCCCGATGTGTGCAGGTCAAGTGCGACACACCGTTGGAAAGTTCTTGAGGAGAGCTACAACTTTGCTTCAGACCTCATTCAAATCGAAGGTTGGGGCGAGAAGTTATGAACGTCCAAAGTTTCGAGAGTCAATTTCGGGACTCCACTTTGGGAGTCCCAGGAAAAAGTGCCATTTGGATGCAGGTGCGACAAAGAGTCACTAGAAAATACTATATGGGGGAAGGTGGTGGCTTCCCCCGAATCCGGGCCGTGGTGAGTCAAGTGAGTCCAAGTTGCCCGTGGCTTGTCCCAACACCTAGAGTGTATCGAATGTGAGCTAACCCACTGGATGGTTGGTTTTGGATGCAAGACCACGTAACTAAGTAGCTTGTCTCTTTTCCTAATATAATCCCGAAGCTTTCAGCATGCCCCTTTTACCCCCTTTAGTGCTGGAAGCTAGGAACGTGCCTCGAGTCCCTCCTATTTTCGCAACTTGAATGACTTAGTCCTAACTTGGGACTACCTAGAAACTTGGGAGCGCGTCATAACCTCAAAATATGTCTTATTCGGATGCACAAACAAAACATTTTTTAACTAGAATAACTAAAGGTTGATTAGCCTTAATGATACGCATTGAACAAACGAAAAACCATAAAACCTTGTTGACAACAAATTGAATATTTTTACACTTGGACAATCCTACTAAAATGCCCAAATAATGAATAATTAAACAAGAATTAGAGTTCGATCTTGCTTGATGAAATCTACTTTGTGGCTGTGAAACTCTTGTGTTGTAAATATGAAGGGAAAAAATGGGTGGCAAAACACAATTAGTTTTACACCCAAAAGGCTCATTGTTGGGAATTGTTCCATAACATTCCTTTTTTTTGGTTCCTTCTACATCTTCACAAGGTCCCCATTATGTTACTTTTATGTTCTTTCAACATTCTTCATAACTTGCAAACTTGTTATCAACTTGAATGTGTTTCAATTTTGTTCCCAACATTTGTCAAATATATTATGACATTTTCCTAATATGAACTCTTGAATTGTGACCATATATTCCATTGTGTTCAAATGTGTTTCATTGTGGCATCCCCATTACATTTTTGATTACCACATCAATGCCACATCATAATAGGTCATGTTCCGATTTTGGAATGCACACCCACAACGCTATACCCACACACTTGCAAACTAACACCTTTGATATTCAACCTCATTTGTACCTAATATTGTTACTCAAAGAATTTTCATGGGCAAGCAACAAAATGGTGAAATCAATATTAACATGGTTAGGATGAAAGCACATGAAGCCCCCCAAAAATTATCGTCAAAAGTATAATCTTTTTGTAAACATATGGACATCACATCTTGGATTATTTTTGTTTTTTTAAAGTATATTTCATTAACTTTTAATCTAGTCAATTATTTTTTAAAATTCAACAAAAATTGAAGAACTTGAACATATGGAATGTATTTGTGAAAAAATAATAACCATCATAGAGTTTGAAAATTTGCATATATACTCAAAACTAGGCTTATGGATTTCTGGGTGATTTTTTTTATGGTGTATGATATTGATATCCATCAATTAAATCTAGAACCATTTAAAAAATTAAAGTTTTTGGATGAAACTCCATTGAAATTTTATTTTTTTTGCATTTTGTTTCAATAAATGCATAATAATATATTCTTTTTAGGAAAAACCATTACCATATAAAAAAGAAGGAGATTTTAGAAATGGGTATTAAAATTTTTGTTTATTAATGCTTTATGGAGCACAAACATGAAGCGCTATGGTCATTGAAAAATTGTAAATTATATATTCTCGCACATTAGTTTTATTCAATCATCTTCATCTAATTATTGGATCAAATTAATTTTGAGTTCCAAAATGTTGTCATGAAAAATCTTTTTTCTTGTGTTTAATATAACCAAAGGATGTCATCAAGATTTTTTTATTTTGTATTGTAATATTTTTTATACGTCACTTTTTTTAGTGAGAAGTGACTTAGCTTTAGTGTCTTTTCACCCATCAAGGACTTTGAAAAAAAAAATTTGTTGTATTGGAAATAATCAATCATCAAAAGGATTAACATGTATAAATATGTTGTAAACAAAATATCTATTCTAATTCCAAATCAAATGATGCAACCAAGAAAAAATTGTATTTTCCGACAATAGGATACACAAACAAGTAATGAGAAAATGAAGCAACATCATGGTGGCAACAAAAACACACAAAAGATTTATAGTAAATAATTTTTCTATAACAAACAATATCATTTGCAAAATTTGACGTGTCCCATTAATAAAACATGAGTGTAGGATGTGGACTGCATTTGCAACTAAATAATCAAGTGCAAAAAATCTATATCCAAATCATGAGAATGAGAAGGCATGAAAAATATAAAGGCATTTGGGTCATAATGACATAATAATCATTTAATTTGGAATCCATAACCACAAGAAAATTCATAATAAGAAATCAAACACAACTAATTCAAAACACCAAACATATAAAGCATCACAAATTATATTTTAAGCACACATATTTATAACCAAAAATATATATAATAAAAAATTATAATGTAAAGATTTGAAGGGTTTCAAGTACATTCCATGCAAACAAAGGAATCAAGAATTATCTAAAAGTCATGCACACACCTTTGCAACAACATTGCATCTCACACCATAACATGCCAAATTGCACTTGAAACCTACATTGCACCCTTCCTCTTGTGTAATAAAATAGGATGAAGCATTCAAACATGGGCATTTTTCTTTGTCTTCAAATATTTCCTAGTAGACCCCACAAAATTTCCTTAAACCTAATGGAGCCCCTTGTTGTAACATGAGATTGGGATTTCCTAACATGCACTTTTAGTCATACAAAGTTGGGTGAAGTGGAGATTGGGGGGTCGATGAAAATCAATGTGAAGTCATGAAAGGCAATGAACAGTATAAGTCCAAACTCAAACCATATGGCAATAAAGTCATGTGAAATGGAGAAATGAAAATGGATGTAAAGGCATGTGCATCAATTTGATAGGGAGTAACTTGAAGTTACATGGGACAACTTAAAGTCTAATTTTAATGAACTTTCAAAAATTGCTTTCAATGAGATGGCTAAACCTAATTTTTGTGGCTAGGATTATGGTGAAGTGGACAAACTATAATTTTCCAAAAATTTCATTGAAATGTCGTAAAGGTCATGTTCACAATCAAAGTTTACTCAACTTAATGCACCCTTTTAGAGTTTCTTTTTGTTAAATTATTTTATAAGATTTTAGGTCATTGTTGTCTCTATTACAACATTGATTTACTTGGCAAAATGCTACCAAGTGGCAAGTAGAGTTAGAAAAAACTTAATTACCAATCAAGTGAAAGACTTTATGGCACATAAAAGACAATAATTGAAAAAACATGTGAAGGACCAATAATTTGTATTGAGAAATACACAAGGTTCAAGGTTTACAAAGTAACACCACTTGTGTAAGTGCTAAGGACAAGTAAGAGTTTATGGTTTACATGGATGCCAAATTATGTTCTATAATTTGTAATTTGTCAACACAACTTTTTCTTGAATATTTTTGTCATATTGGCTTTGATAATTAAATTCTTAATTCAAGTGATGTTTGACAAACCAAGCCCATTATGTTCAACTCTTCTTCAATAATGGTGAACTTGATTTGACAATTGCATGGGTTCAATCGAATTCAAATCATTCTTTCAAATGTCCGATGCATGCAATATCAATTTTATGTGTAGAGTGTTGAAAAACCAAGGATATGGAGATCTACAAATATGTATGTTGTTTAACATTCACATGAAATACATCATCTTCAATACTTTTGAATATAATATTCTCAAATATGTCACATTCAACACTATATGCATATTGAACATTAACTCCATAATTCAAGATTATCAAACTTTTTATTTTTATTTTTGGGTGTTCAACCAACCATCCCTCTATTGGCACATTTAAAAAGTACAACATTTCAATGATTAAACAAATTAAAGTTGTATATATTTTGTTCATGATTTTGATTGGGAATATTTTAAATCTTTTTTATATATGTTTATTGTATATGTAAAATGTCACATAATAAACGTAAATTAAAGCATGTGGACAAGTGCATGATCAATTTGTGAAGTTCAAATGAATGTAGGCCCTTAAATATGGGAATGCATTTTCATGAGGACCTTTCCTAACATAAAGACATGAACAAACATTTTTTTGTACTTTACAAGCAAACAACACAAATCAATTAGTTTTCCAATTAGGAAGTGCTAATATGACCATGTGTTAATTAGGTGGTTTTTGAAACTTTTTTTTTCTAACTAGCAATTTTTAGAATATATATATAATCAATACTATATTATTTGTGCAATCACAACAAAGCTAATATTAAAAAATTAAATTAAGTAATTGAATTTATACCAAAAATATAATAAATTACTTCGAATGATCTAAAAAAATCTTGTGCAAAAATGATAATCCCATAAGTTGAAATGGTTTTCAAACATTTCAGCAAAGAATACATATAAGGTTTTGCCTAAAGAAAAGTTTGTAATCATTCAATTGCTTGTGCACCTATATGAAAAAGTAGGAAAAAAAAACATAATTTCAACAAAGTTCAATGTAAATGAAAAGAAAAACATTCAATTGATATTTATAACCACCAAGTAAATAATTTGAAGCAAATAATATGCAATATATGAAATGAAAAATATGTAGTTAATTTAATGAATGAATAATAAAACTAGAAATCAACTTCTACCTTGAAAACTTAGGGATAATACTTTGAAACCAATCACCAAGCAAGTGACAAATTATTCTTACAAAATTAATAATATGGAATGAAATAAATCAAAAAATATGAGTTATGAAACAAAAGAAAACACAATAAATCAAATAAAAAAATTGAAAGACCTAAAGGCATCTAAAAAGCAAGGCCATTCAATAAATTTACCACTTGTGTATTTGGTTTTTTGTAATAAAATATTTCAAATTAATTACCAAGTTATAGTGGAATAATACTCCAACAAATTTTTTTTGCAAAAATTATTTAATTGCTCAAGTCCAAACTAAGAAATCATTGTTCTAAAGGTTTTTTTATGGATCTTAAATAGACAACTTCAAAAAGGATTTTCTAAAATGGGGTCAGTAGAATGAAAAATTCTCAAAATTGCACAAAACTATCAATTTGTATTTTGCTAACATTTTTGCAAAGGTTTAAGGGTCCAAACACACTATAATGAACTAGAGGAATCCTCTTACTACTTTGCTTATTAATTGTTTATTTGGAAATGTATTTGATTTTTTTGAATCTTGAAAAATATTTTAAATTTTCCTTATAATATAATGTAAAGGTTTGTATTAAGAAAATTTCAAAAATATGTCATTTTCAAATCTTTTCAACTTTGTTTACAAGTCCTTTAAATAACTTTTACTATTTAAAAGCAAATATTACAATTGCTTTCAAAGTACTTTTGGGTATTTTTATCCACTATATTTATTTCAAAATTTCAAGGCATGTATATCAATATATGAAAAATAAAGCATTATTTCTAAAAAATTCATTTGAATTTTATTCTTTTACAAAAAAATGTTAGATACACAAAATTAAATAGTGGTTACAACTACGTTGATACATGTTAACAAAATATAGAAATGATTAAATAGATAAAAATTTCAAGCAACTAAGATCAAAGAACAAAAAAACAAAACAAAGTGACAAGAAATAAGTTTTCTACACAATGTTATTTGTATCCAAAGAAAAAGCCAAAACTTTTGTTTTAAAACTTTAAGATTTAAAAAAAGGATCTTCCTTAAAAACACATAAGAAATTTGAAGAAGAAGATCCTCCTAACAAAAGTTCCTATTTAAAATAATTTTTTGGAATCAATATTGTCTAATTTTGAAAAGTTATTGAAACTAACACTAACATTTCAACAAGGGCAAGTCCAATCTCAAAGATGGTCAATACCCTTGCTCAATCTCTAGTGGCCCTTCAAACTAATCATTGTCCAAAATGTGTTATTTTTTGTCATTCAAAATGGTTGATTATTGGCTCTAATTTTTAACTTGAACATATTTAGAGGCATTCTCACTCTTGTTGAAACTTTTCATTCTTTGATTTTTTATGTTACATCTTGAATTACTTGCTAACATACCATGCTCCTTGATCAAATTTGGACAAAATTGCCAAATAATTAATTAATTTTAAATCATAACTTTGGCACTTGGTTTTTTAATTACCAAATGACATGTGATTCTTGGGAGTTACCCAAGAACCCAAACTAAAGTCATGACATTAGTCTTGTATTTCCCACCATTGATTGGATGATTTAGATTGATTTAATGGATGATCAATATCTCGTCATGAAAGAATGTAACTTTTAGTTCTAAAATTGATGGCTCAAAAGCAATGAAATCAATTGAATCAATGATCATGATTTCACAAAAGGTAATGTTATTCTAGCAATTTTGATTAAATTATTCTGATTAGTTCAATCTTACAATCAAATTAAAAACCTAACATGCAATAGTCCATCTTATCAATTTAATGAAAGTACTTGTTTACTTTCTTCTTTTTTTTAAAGTTGAGAATCTCAATCCCATAGACATTAGAACTCAACAACTTATTGGTTACCATCAATTTGATCTTCAATCCATATTATTTTTAGATTTATATAAGTTCAATATGGCAATCATATGAATTAGATCCAATGATTGTGATTGTTTCAAGGAGGGCACATGAATCTTTTTGTAGTTGTACTTATGGGAGATCAACAATATTGTTTTGTGCAATCATTGATTGTGCATATCACATTATGTGTATGGTCAACATTTCATCAACATTCCAATGTATATACATGCACCATATGTTAATTTTGATCCAAAATCTTTGGACATTTGCTCGATGGGTTTTTTGTTCTTGTGTTTTTGTTGTTTTGTGTGTGTTTGGTTTTCTTTTAATATTTGGGAATTGATTGGATGTACACTATAGCTAATCTTTTTTTCTTTTTGGGTTTGTGTAAACAAGCATTAATGCGTATTGTCAGCTTGTTGTCGGTTTTTCTTGCAAAAATGTCATGACCTTCATTTTTTTCCTTTTTTAACATGTTTATGAATAATATTTTTTTATGACCCTTTTCTATTTAAGGTGCAGTTGTGTAGTTCATTACTTTAAATTGTATTTTTCTAAAAAAATTATGAGTTTGAGAATTGTTTTCCTATTTTTAAAAAAAATTTAACCTTGAAGTTTTATTCTAAAATGTTTTTTTTTTTTTTTCAAAATGCATGCATTACATACATTGACAATTAATTTATAATATGTATTTGTTTCCATTTGGAGTTTGATACTTCTTGTTTGTTAAAATGTCTTTGACAAAAATTACATATGTTTTTGGAAATTTTATTACATTTGCAAACTGTTCATTTAATTTTGTTCTTTTGCTTGCGTTTTGAGGCCAAGAAGGTCTTGCTAGATCATTTGTAGTTCTCTTTTTGTCCAATTTATTTTCTAAAGCCTTGAGGATTCATTCAATATTTTGACATTCCCTTTTTTAAAAGAAAAAATGTTTTCTATCTTATATGTCATTTTCTTGCACATTCACATATATATATATATATATATATGTTAAATATTTCTATTTATGTACCCATTTGGTGACTAATTAAAAGAATCTTCCATAAAGGTTTCATATCGTTCATCATCCAAAGAATGTTTTTGAACACCTTCTCCCACCTTCTTAAATATTCATGGTGAATGAAAAGTGAATAATTATGGATGAATTTTATTTATTAGGTGAAATGTGAACAATGATAAAAAAAAATTCATCCATGAATGATGAACGAAAGTAAATCAAATATCTTATTTTCATAATTATAATGAAAAACCTAATATAAGTTTTATGTCCTATGTTGGGGTAGGTAATGGGATGTCATACATGACACTTTTAACATATTTGTTTACATCCTTGTCTTTGTGGTTGAAACTATGTTTTGCATTTACATGGTTACCTTTTCCATTTAAAAAATTGTTTAACCTCTTTTAAAATATGTATGCCACTTTTACTGTCATTGATTCATGATCACTGTCCTAAGTGCACATGTTTTTATTTACCACCACAAATCTTGTAACAAAAATGGGCACATGGTGTGACGCACCTCCAAGCTTCTTGATGGACTCAGTGCAAGTCCAAAGGTGAAGATAGCAAAAGGAGGAGTCGAAGCACACTCCTTGGTTCACAACATTTTGGGGGTAGAGGGGCGTGTTAAAGCTTTGGGATGGGGACTAAAAAAATTAATAAACAACTCAATTACTCACACGGACCTACACAAACCAAACAACAAGTTGGTTAATGCATAGTTGAAGCATTTTTGGTGCATGAACGAGCCATAAACAAACATGGACTCACAAGACTCACCACGACCCAAACTTGGGGGAGGCCAGTACCTTCCCCCTTATGGTATGCTCTGTGCGTGGCCACGGAACCAACACCCAAATGTCATTTTTGTCCTGGGATTCATAAGTTGTTCTAAAGAATTGTTCTAAAATTCTAAAAACTAAGACTTCTAAGACTTTGGAGACTCATAACTTTGTGTGCATATCTCATATTGAGATGCGATCTAAAGCAAAGTTGTAGCCCTTGTCGAAATCTTTCCAATGGTATGTGGCACACCACCTTCACGCAAGGGAATCAGGGCGATTCCTGACTTTTAGTGGTTGGGAGTCAAATTGGCCATTTGACTCCCAACCTTTCTTTTGGTCATAACTTGTGTTTCAGGTACCCAAATGGGTCATGCGAACCCAATTTAGACATTTAAGTTCCAAGAGATTTCCATTGATATAACGAACTTTTGAATCTAATGATTTTTGGCCCTTGTAATTGCCCTCTGAAAATTCGAGAGTCCATTGGGACTCCAACTCCCAAAATGGGAGCTCACTTGAGAATGTGGAGGTTCATTCCCTCACATTCTCTACATTCTTGGGAGCATGAAATGTGACTCCCGAACTCACTTTTGGCTCACACCTTTACAAGCCCTTACTTTGATCATGAGCCCAAGGCTAGGGTTGTGACATGGTGGGTTTTCTTATAGTCATGTCAACAACTTTATTTGAACACATAACTAATCTCACTACATTTCTCCACAACATTCTTCACAAACTAACAACAACAATCTCCTTTCAATCTAATAAAATTTATAACACATTGTGTATACAAAGGATTGGCAACATGGATCCATCTCAAAAATACCTTAGCTAAAGGATTGTGTCCATTTGCAATTACATAGCTTCCTTGAACCAAGTTCAAATTTGAAGCTCAACTCCCATGCTCACCATATGCCACTCCAATATGCCATGCCACATGTTATCATTAGTAAAAATCATGTCATTTGTAACCATTCCATGTGTGATTATGTGTAATTAATTGTCACTTACGATTATAAATGGTTGCCTATGTGACTATTTTTCAAATTTGGATGGATTTTTGTCTTCCTTTCAACTAGTTGTGATTATGACCTATTTCATCTTTCCAATAGTTTGATTTTTCATAATGTCTTTGTATTTTTTACAACATCATATATTCATTTAATTGCACTTTCAACCAAAATAGTCACATTATAATTGCATAAAGTACGTTTGCTACCTATCTACATGTATAGATTATTTAATAATACATACATATTTATATGTATATGCCTACCTATTAAATACCTACCTGCCTACTTACTAATTACCTACATCCTACTTACTTACTACCATTTACCTACATATTATGTACTTATGTACGTATGGCCACCTATTATGTATTTATGTACATATGGTCACCTATTATGTACTTACATACATATGGCCACCTATTGTGTACTTATGTTCGTACCACTTCCATACTACTTACATAATTACTAGGTACCTACATTCATATATACCCACATACCCATACCACTGGGATATTTAATTATAAATAATTATGTAAAGGTTATCTAAATATGTACTTAAAATAAATATTATTTAAATAGGTACCTAGTAAAAACTTATGTTATTTACTAGGTAGGCTATATAATATTATGTGTTAGGGAATAATTGCAACTAGGCTACAACTATGCAAGTAGGCTATAACTAAAATTTTATCCCATATTGTTTGTCAAGTTTATAAATTATATAAATAGGTTGGTTTGGTGTAATAAACATGTTCAATTTTTTTCAATTGCCATATGGGAGGAGCTAATCACATAGGCTTAACCCAAAAGGCTAAACTCAAATAAAATTGGATTTTGTTATAAAAGTTTAAAACCTAGACCTACCTACCTACCTAGGTTAGACCTATGGCTAGGTGGTTTAGGCTTAGCCTAGGTGCCACATGGCCTAGCCCGAAATTAGGCTAGGTACCTCATGCATTTAATTAAGTTAGGTGGTTTAACCTAGGCCTAGGTTAGGTGCCACATGGTTTATCATAAATGGTCCAAACCTAAATTAACCCTAAATGATTATAGGGCAATCTTAAGTTGCCATGTGGCACAATCATAGGCTACCACATGGTACAATTTAGTCACTTTAATTAGATGGTTGAAATATATAAAAAAAATTGTTTGTCAAAATATTTTGAAAAATTCAAATGATGCCATGTGTCACAATTTTAGACTACTAGTGTGAACATATTGGTATGCAATATAGTCGCAAGTGTAGTCGTAGGAACTCATATTTGGATATGTATAAAATCTCCATACTTGTATTCTATGAAAAAATATTTCATTCATTTCCAACTAGCAGTCATTTACAACTTGTTTCCTACTATGTTGATTTTTAGTAGCAAGTGTCGCAATGATTAAAATTTTGTTGCCAACAACACATTTTTTCGTAGTGTGTATGCCCACCATGTGCATGCTCATGTTATCTATTAGTGGAAAGTTAACCTTTTGAACTACCATTGGATCAAGCGAAAGGTAATATGAAGCTCTATGTATGTGACATGCTTCATAATTTTGACAATTTGATTCAATAAGGGCAAGTCATGAACATAAAATACTCACATTTCTAAGTTGGGTTGATATTTTTAGAAAAAATGGCTCATTTGGGTTTGAATGTATTATGTTAATGCTAGTTAAGGAATGTTAACATTTATATCAAAAGGGAAGTAGAAAACGAACATAAATTGTTTGTTTTGTTGGTTCTTATTGTGGGGCTTTTAATCATATTTGATGCAAGTTTCGGGTTAGGATGCTTGTGGTCTTACAAACAAGAATATATTATAAAGTGAAAATATGATTTAATTTGTTAAAAGGGGTTTTCTTGTTTCATTAATTTGATCAAATTGCTTGAAAGTTAAAAGAAAATATTCACAATAATGATAGTTAAGGTCATGATTTTCATATTGTGGTCTTGTCCACCTTCATTTTATTTTGAATGTTTCAACTGAAGTCAATGTACTCTTCTAAAAACACTTATGGAACATCATGTTGTGTCTTTCCAATTGACAATTTTGAATAATAAAACATGCCCTCCTATTTGCTAGCAAAACATATAGACCTGATTACAAACAATAAACTCACAAGTAGGACATAGTTCATTACCTTGTAGTGCTTCGATTATTGGACAACATGAAGATGAAATAAGACGAAACTTCTTTTAACACATAAAAGGAAAAAAGAAAACACATCAAGATACACATGGTGTATTACAACAATCTAACAACCAGCGAAGTAAGAGGAATTTCAAATGGTTAACCCATTGTGTGTGCAATAGGGTAGATATGTCGGTAAACGAACATTTAAGAATTCAAAGGAGGTCTAATCCTCACACATTTTTTCTCTGTTTCTGAAGCTCCAAAAATGTTTGTAACCCTCCATCTAGCACTTCCAAAGCCACAAAAATTGCTCAATTCAAGAAAGGAATGGAGAAGATATGAAGTGTTTAGTGTTCAATGATTAGTGAATTTAAACACATTAAGATCTCAAGCTTAAAATCTTTGATTGTTGCATCTTTGCTTCTAGAATACAAAGAAGTTTTGTAAAGCTCTAGTTGGCACACCTATAAGATTTTAATCACTCAAAACAGACTAAAAATGAGGAAGATATGGGACTGAAACTAGAGAAGGGTCTAGAGGATATTTTTTCAAAAAAAATGAAAGCAAATTAGTTCAGTCATCCTAAGTTTTCTAGGTTTCTCCTTTACTTTTGATGCTCAAAGAACATTTGTGGCCCTCCAATTTGCATGACCAATGACCTGAAAATTGCTCAATTTGGTTAAGGAATGGGGAAAACATTGGAAAGTGCTCGGTGATATGTACATGTTCGGTGATGGGTGATCCTACCCTACTCACTAAAAGACTAAATTGACTTGCAAAAGGATTCCATTTGGTAAAATCCATAAGGATTGTATTGTAACAAAGCCTAAGACTATACTTTAAATCAGCCTCAATTACATTGTAAACTTCCTGAATATTACAAATGAAGAGTTATTTCCCCAGAAAGGACACCAGTTCATTGTACTTACACAATGCTTCATAAACAATGTCTTCACTGCATTGAGCTACAAATCTTACTGTGACATCAAAGACAACAGGTATTGTGCAAGAGTTGAAAGACAAGCTGGCCACACAACAACATCAAACTCCCTATAGTAATCCAAGTTTCCACATGGACTAGTCAATATTCCCAACTTCTAGACCTGGCACAATGTTCCCAACACAAAAGATCCTAACTCAAATACCATTCTAGAGTGCAATCCAAATGTACATCAACTTGATATCTTATGTCCTGGTACACTTACATCCCTATCCAAATTTGAGCCTGTCATAGAACTATGAAACCAACACGATAACGTTTCTCTACAAAAATATTGGACGAAGTAACATTCCACAAATTAATCAATGTTTCTCTGTCACATTGAAGGTGGCCTCCAATCCACATTCCTTTCGCGTTTGTTTGAGGATCAAACTTCATCATGTCCTCCATCGCTTCATATGCAATGCCAACAAAGTAATTGCATACCCTCTTAATCACTTCCTGGTGCCCAGGACTTTCTGAAGTAGCTTTAAAGGAAGCAATATCATTTGCAAGTATTTGCTGCTCTTGACTCTCCATGAGGTACTGCCTCGACATGATACGTTGGAACCGTGACAGGTTATTACCAAACTCCTTTTCTTGGCTCAAGTGTTCCAATTGGTCTGGCAATTTATTCAAATCCACATTTTCTATATCTTCATGAAAATGAAGTTTCCATGTGTCTGCTAAGGCCATTACAATAAGAGGGATATTGCTATGGCCTTCAACCCTAGTGACTTGGTTCATTACACTGAACTTCAAAACTGAATCCCATTCTTCAGCTGTGTGCTTCCACGGACGGGGCAAATGTGTGGAAAGAAGGGAAAAATCTCTAAGGAAGAGATAAAGAGGAGACCATTTCCACTTCTCATCTTCTGCAGCACATTCCTGTATGAAGTCCATAGGAACCTCCATCACCCCTTGCTTGTGTCCCTTGGACCCTGCAGAAAAGCTTACAAGGGAACCATGTGACTCTACATTCATTTGGGGCATGGACACTAATTCCCACTCAGTGCCCTCTGGAATTGCAGCAATTGTGAAACCCTTT
>Ga0116229_10006262_pt1 | contig 19212 bp, 15 predicted proteins | sample S1TSphgellanicum_3_FD_87313 | JGI IMG/M metagenome (GOLD analysis project Ga0116229, IMG submission 87313) | Host-associated microbial communities from peat moss isolated from Minnesota, USA - S1T2_Fc - Sphagnum magellanicum MG | ecosystem: Host-associated > Plants > Peat moss > Unclassified... | reverse complement strand
CAATTAAGATAATTAAAGTGATAGTTCATGAAGATCATCATTATAATCATCATTTATTCATGGATGAAATGTATCCATGGATGTCCACTTTTCATGCACAATATGTAGTTAGAAAGGTGTTCAAGAAGGTTCCTTGTATAATGAGCCATATGGAAGCTTCCTCAAACTAGGCGCCCAAAAAACATAAATAGAATTAGTTTTTCTCATTACTTTCAGTTTGTTCAACATTGGTTTAAGGTAAAAATTTATGTTTTAACTTTGTTCTTTTTGTTTCATGCTTTTAATCATTGGACATGTTATGAATAAAAGTTATATTTATGTGTGTTTCTTGCATATTTCATGACCTTATTATTGGTTATCATGTATGTGATTTTTAATTAAATTTAAGTTTTTTTTGTTTTAGGTTGTCTCAATTCTTGCACATCATGGGAATCCTTTAATATGCATTTCAACAATTGTAGTTCACCCCCAAACTCACACAAGTTACACAAAAAATATTTCAAAACAAAGCCTCATAATCCATGTATTCAAGAACATGACTATTATAAGATGGGGAGGATGAACACATAGAAGGTAAAGGAACAATGGGAAGAACATCAACTACAACCTCTGCATACATAGGTAAAATAAAAATTGAAAAATGACTATGAAAGGAATAATTTTGGGTGAAGAATGGAAAATGCCTCCACTTCAATTGTGGTTGATTTCTACAAACAAATGAAAAGTTAGTGGAATGTTTGTGATATGATGAAAGGCAAAAGGCAAATAATTTCTTAGATAAACTTATTCACAATCAAAATTAAACCTCTACCACTTAGGGAAGGGGGAGTCTAAATTATAGTCTTACATATGGGATCCCTTTGCAGTGTCAATGTTGATTGTCATAAGAGGAAGCAAAAGCTCACCTAAAACAATTTAATTAGGTTCCAATGCCAAAAGATTACATTCAACCAATTGACAAGCCTTTACATTGTTACATACAAGATAAAAACAAAGTTATTCACCTTGATGATCACCAATAAAGGGTCCAAAAAAGGAAGGAATTGAATTCAAGATGTTGAATTTGTTGACACCAAGAGGTCGACCACTATGGAGTAGAGGAAACAACAAGCTTGAATGAAGGACTTGAAAGTGACCAAATGCATTTTGTGAGCAACATGGAAAATAAAACTAGATTAAAACTTAGCCATGGAATTGAAAGATGTCCAATTATAAAGGAAGCCATCCTCCCCAATGATAACTCCCTTCTTTAGGGGTTTCGCGAATGGGGGGCATGAAGTTGAATTGTGTTGTGTCACAAGTACGCAATGTTTTACTAACAAAAGTCTACATGGGGAGCAAATGGGTTATCAACTTAACATGAAGATGATTGGAAAAAAAGATTTGAAATCAACTACATTTGAAGGTAAATAAATCTACAAGAACCATTCTTATGAAGTTGTCGCTATTCATTCAAAGCAGCTTGTTCACAACCATCCACTTTGCATGAATCCTCAATTTGTAATTATTGAGGAAGTATTGAATCTCCTTGAAAGTATGGATGTCATTCGCATGAAAAACAATCACAATTCCATTGTGCACAAGATGATGATTAACAAAAGACATTGTTGATTCCACATAATTTTCAAGTATTTGATTCCATTGGGGGACAATAGAGTTAGAGGCAAGGGGGACTAAAAGGTTTTTGGGAATATCAATAATGACAAGGTCCACCTTGTCCAATGAACTTGCCTATAAAGAAACATAAGTTCGGTTAGGAATTGAATTTAATAGGCTTAAAACTAAACAAGTTAGAGACATATTAAAGATTCGTTTTTGAAACCTTATTTATGAACTCCTTGATTGACTCAACAAAGTCTAGTCACAAATTGGTAGTTTTATGTGATGGAAGAATAGCCAGACAAGATATGTTTAATGCCTATTGAATGGACCTTTAAGATTTTTGCTTTGTAAGCAAAGTGGCACATTTGGAATTGGCACTTGCATTAGTGAAACATGAACATTAGATATGGGGTCAAGCTAGAGGTGTTTTGAAACAATCATGTGAGATCTCTCATGCATAGGGTTTTTGGCTTCCTCATTAGTTGTAGGTGATGCATGTCATTTCTTCCAATCTAAACTTTCTTGTGGTGCCCTTGTTGGAGAAGGGGTAATAACTTTCTTGCCTTTTCTTTTGGACTTCACATTGGCTACCTTTATTTACATTGTAGCCTTTGCAACACCTTCCAAATCAACAACCTACTTCAAGAATTCAAAACCAAACATTTTCTTGAAATTTTGCTCTCAAATTGACATGGCATTTTTTGGTCAATCCAAATACCAACCACATTTCACAAGGTGGGCAAATGACCAATCCCCATGTGGATCATTTTTATACATATTGCTATCAAATTTTAGATCATTTCAAATCTTCAAAATGGTTGGTAATTAAGTGATTACTCCACTACAAAAGAGATGATAGAAATATTTGCAAAGAATACAATCCACAACATAAGGATAAACAAGAGAAAAATAAAATAAATTCAACAATAAATTTTAATTATCTAAACTAATTAAACTTGGACCCTAATTACGTAAACTAATTAAACCTAACAATAAACATAACATTCAAGATTAATTTATAGAGTCCAATCTTTTTTCCTTCACTTGATGTCAAGTAAGGAAAACGTGCAAAATTATTTATAGTTTTTTTGAAAGCCTCAATAATTTAGGTGTAATGTTTTTAATATGGAACTTAATTAGTATTTTAATAATAAAAAAGGCCCTTACAACCCCTCACTTGTCATGGAGTGGAGGGAATATAATATTAATTATTTAAAAATAAATAAAATCAACAAAAAAATTGAAATCTCAATATTTTGTTAAAACATTTCACTAAAGTGTCATGAAAGTCTAAAAGAAGAAGAAATAAAAATAATTAAATTTATTCAGTCTTGATTAATGCTTCAATCACCATTAAATGAGGCATATTTTACAAATTAATGAAAATATCCTTAAATATTATGTTACAAACAAAAAATTACAAAAAAAATACCGAAATTAATGACAAAAATTCATTACATAAACTAATTATATAAATTAAATATACAAATTATTCAAATTTTTTATAAATCCATTTATTTCTACTCCTTTTGAATTGAATTGGTGGGAATGTTAATTGATAATATTAACAATTGAAACTTAAATTTAGACCACTCAATACTAGTATTGAAGAAAATTGAATGAAAATGCAATGAATTAATAAACTTACTAATAGATATTATGAAATAAATTAAAATAATTTATTCCATAATTTTATGTTATTGATAAATTTTATGATTAAAATTAGCTTCAAAATGATTTGGTATTACATAAGTTAATATATATTTTTACAAATGTCTAGTTTTTACAACTTACTTGAATTCAAATTAAAAGAAATTCTAGCAATTATTATTGACTATTTATATCCATAATTTTTCATTTGATGTCGAGTGAAAGGATTTCTTTCAATTTGTCAAGTGAGGTATTTTAATAACCACTCTTGTACTATATAATATTTTTATGTCAATAAAATATATGTCAACATATTTAGGAGAAAAAATCATTTAAATTCAAATTATTAAAATATTTCATTCGGTGCCCAATGAGTTAATTTTACATGTTAAATCCACACCAAAGTGATGAATTAACCTTAAACTAACCTATCACAACATTTTCAAATAAATAATGCGGAGTGATTTAAAGAGTGTTAGGCTCCATGATAGTGAAGAATTATTTTTGATGTTGAAACAAAAAAATGATATTTCCAATTGTGATTAAATCATGAATGATGAGACATAAGAATGCCACATGAAATGCAAAGTGAAATGATTTCAATCATGATGCTAAAAAGATGATTACCTTATAGGTCACCTTCTTGGTTGCCTCCACCAAACCCAATTGTTGATCCACACCTTGCTCTTTTGAATGCCATCCTTAACTTTGAACTTTTGATAAAAACCCCATCTTCCGTTCCTCAGTGTAGTCTTTCAAGGATTGGAGCCTTGGGATTCCAATTACAATGATTCCAAGGTATGTGATTATGGGTCAAGGAATGCTTGATTTCCTTTGCAAGTTAAAACATAGCAAGTGTGACATAAGCCTTGAGGCAATTTGTAGAAACAAGGCTAAAAGCCAATTTTTTTTTTAGGTTCTCATTTGATACCAAAAGGTTACCTTATGCAACCATCTATCAAATGTGGCATTCAAAAATCTTAAAACTAGAAATTTGTGAACTTTGCGGAACACTTTTGGTTGATTCCATTGTAAAAATTAGTCAATTTATTGTTCATTATTCACATTCATTGTAACAAGCATTTGTAGTTTTTCAATTAACCTTTTTGGTTCAAAATTCATGTTATAAGGTAGTTAAATTTGTTGCATGAATTTGGTTCCTAACATTAGGTCACATATCAAAAGATGGTTACAAAATCCAAAATAATGTTCCTTCGCATCTACTCAATCATTTTTTCCATTAGTCCTTGCATTTGTGGCAGTTGGTTCCTCCTCATAGTATGACTTAACTACAACATTTATTGTTGTAATTAACTTAAACTACAACAAATAATTTATTTGAATCCTTACAAAAATGGAAGTGCATAATGAACTTAGTTGTTGGTTCAATTCTCACCTTGTACATATAATCGAAAAAGGCCTCATGTGTATACATATCACACAAAAGGGAAGGTTAGAGGAAATTTTACAATATGGTGGACCTAAAATAAGACTTTGTTTATTTAGATGGACATGGGTGCCACTTCAAGTGATTTAATTGGTGTTTCCATTAATAAGGAAATAATTGTAGTGGTCATTTAAACATTATAAATGACCCGAACACTATGTCTTCCAAAAAGTAAAATGGAAATCATTTTTTATGTTCATCATTTTCACCTTGCCCCAAGCATGATCGTAATACTTCCTATCCATTCCTTGCATTTGGTTAGAATGTCCTTTTAGATTATCAATTGGAGGAAGTTCAAAAAGTCCACATCACCATCAAATTTGATCATAATCCAATATTGATCATAATTTAGAGGTAGAACATGGGGAAAATGACATTGCTCGAAAGTAATCCATTGCACTAGGTTTAGAAGATGTGTCCATAAACACCAAATGTGGAATGGTTTTGGGAGAATAATAAGAAACAACATGATTCAAAGGACAGTACATTGCGCCCTAATTTCATGATTAGCAAAGGACAATTGAAGTTCCCTTTCAACAATGATGATGTTTGACTTTCACACCATGGCTAGTGTCATTGTCAATAATGCAACAATTCGTGGTGTCAAGATGGTGTTTTGGGAGTTTTCAATAAATTCTTCTCACTTTATTAAATATTCTTGCATCAACCATCCATTGCAATCCTTATGGACTAGAAAATGGAACCTAAATATATGGTTTTTGTAACATTGGTGTTGTCATCATATGCATCATCCTTTGAAATGTGCACAATATTAGGTTAGAAACCAAAATGTGCACAATATTAGTTAGAAACCAAACAATAAAAAATTAGGGAGATAGAGAGGAGACACATATAATGAATGAAAGACAAAGAGGGAAACACAAATAATAAGAATCCATGAAAGGGAAAGAATCATAAGAAGTGTGAAAAAGAGAGAAAATGTGACAAAAACACACAAAAAGAGAGATAAAAAAGGTTCAATTTACATTTTAGTTGGTATGGAAATAAGTTTTGGGGGGTTTGAGTTATAATTTGGAGTTCATAATATTGAGAATGGACAGTTGTAGTAAGCTTCACCACCTTTCAACTCAATTCAAGTTTTTTTGTTCATTTAATCTTGCAAGCCCCTTTTCTTTTTGCATAGTTTACTAGTAACTATGATAGGTATGTTAAGTTATTTGACAAAATTTACTTTAGAAACTTGCATTCTTTTCATAAATTTATTGAATGTATGTAATAGTAGTGCATTTAGGAGACATGGTACACATTCAAGCTTTCATTCTTTTCATGAAACCCTAGCTATGCAATGCACATAAAAGTTGTGTTTTAAGAAAGCTAAATTTGGAATCAACCTATTTCATTTTATAAAACCCTAACAATGCAACATGTGTGCTACAACATCAAAAAATATGCATATGGAAAACTTGAACACTAATTCCTTCAAGGTCATTTTGAAATAAAAATTTAAAGTGGCCTTCTTTCACAAAACATCAATGTTAGATTATATGTTCCATTGTTGTAGTTTTTGTTTTTGTTTGGTCTATGGGACAAATTGCTTTTTACTTCCTTAGCACTTGGATTTTAAAGGAATGATGGTAGATTACACAAAGGAAACATTAGGGAAAAAAATTGTTTGAGTATGAAGTACATGAAATTGTTTATAGGCTTTAGGTTGTTATTGTTGATTAGGGTAAGTTTTTCAAATGCCCCATTCATATGATGTCATTTTACTTATTATAATTAGAATCAAGCATAATAGAATGTCCTTGTGCATGTGTTTAAGAAAGTCTTTAAGGATTTGGTGGAAATATAGCGTTTTCAAATTGGAAGTTATGGTAGACCAAAAGGGGTGGCAAAGGTTTAAAAAACAAGGTTGCAAATGATTCTCATAGCAATTTTTTCTAGGTAATTAACATTCTAGTATATGTAACATGATACAATCTAAGACAAAATCAAAATCTAGGATATTACAACGCTTTTTCAAGCTTAACAAAGTTCATCCCATTGGGTTTGTGAAGCTTTAATCCCTATCCAAGAACTGTTTGAAATATAAATAATTGACATCTTTCACAAAGTTGAAGCAATTTCATAAGGAAGCATTGGATAAAGTTTTTTAAAAAACTTCTCCATGGTTGTTAAATTAATTGAACCTTAAATCTCTTTAGATTTTTTTGGTCATGATCATGGAATGTTTCTCCCATGTTAATTATGGAATGTTAGTGTTGTGAACACTATAATCCTTTCAAAACCTCAAAGAACATGGGATCCAATTCCATTCTAAACCCACACCTTAATGCAATGGGTTTCTTTACTTGATGTAGAATAAACTTTGTGTGAATTACTCCTAGGAAATTACTACACATATCAAAAATGAATTAGTGGTTTAAGGTTTAGTGCATAAGTTTTGAAAAATCATTCTTTAATTTTTTCCCAAGTAAGGAAATCAAACCTTGCAAGAGTATTGATGGTTGCATCAATTGAAGAGATCAATGATGAACACATTAGAAAAACGGTAAGCTTCCAAAGAGTTGATGTTGATAATAATTCATTAAGAGTTATTTGATTCCATTTTTTTGTAGAATTGTCATTCAACACCAAGCAATGCATGTTGATTAACCTTTTTTCTTCAATGTGATGACAAGGAATGGATCAAGGACATTACTAGGATTAAGGAATTCTAATTATAGTTTTGATTCCAACTTGCTTTTAGATTTTGTGAAATACTACTAAGTAGCATGCAACAAAATTGATAGAATTTCATCCATTAATTTAAATATTGATTGAACAACCTCATTCGATGCCAAATGAGGTTAGAATATCATAAAACAAATTGCACTAAATTCATTTCATATGCAAAATATTATTGGGAAGATGTAAAAACAAGTTGTAAACCCATTGTACCTATAGTTCAACATTTGGAAAGGCTTGGAAGTTCATTAAATTTGTCCTTTGATTAACTATATCCAAGAGGGAGATAAAGATTGGGAAGGTGCTAACTTGGAAACCCCTTGTGGGACCATGCAATTCTCAAATGTCTAGGTAACAATCCCCATGTTGCATTTTCAAAGGCATATATATTTAATTGAGTTATGAGCTTTTAACTAACTTGTGGAGAATATAAAAAAAAATCCATGTAAAGAGGGTAAAAGCACAATCAAGTAGATCACAAAAGTAGTTTTATCTAATTCGAAAGTAGTGATTTTCACATTTAAGCATGAAAATAGCTCAAGAACTCCTCCTATCATAATGCAAAATCATGGAGTTTCAATTGACATCATAAGAATTTAGATTTCATAAGAATGAAAACCAAGCGCATCAGAAAAGTGTGTAAATAATACGTTTGAAAATTAAAATTTTAAATGTTTTAAACTTACTTCATTTCCAAAAACCAAATATAACATTTCTAAATTACATGTTTTCACAAAACCTATGATATACTTTAAGGCTCCCATTTTTATTTATTTTTGATTTGGACATTGTTTTAATCTACGTGCACCTATTTTTATGAAATATGACATTTACCCGCACCTACTTTCATTCACAATAATTTTACTTAACTCTTGATTAAATATGTTTTTATCATATTTTTTCACATAAAATCAAAAACCATATGAACTTCTATCTTTCTACCCAACCAAATTACATGTTTGATAATTTCATGATATATTTTAAGATACTTATAATTCAACCTAGAAAAGTACACTAACTAATCTACTTGATTGTGCTTTCACCCAAGAATAACAAGGAGTTCTTTTCATGTGACAAGGCCATACAACTAGTGCGTGGACAACACAAGGCTAAGACCAATGGTTTCTTGGAGAAATTCAAGATGGTACCAAAGGAGAAGGTGAGAATAGTGATTCCATTATGCAAGTGGATTGTCATTCCCATGGTTTGACATGCATTGAAAATAAACATTTTAAAGATGGAACACACATTTCACATTGGAAACAAGGAAGGGAAAAATGTGTTTTACATTTTTTTGATAAACTGGTAGGGAAAGGAGGTCCTAGTTGATGACTATATGAGATCATGTAGAGAAGTGTGGAGAAGAAGGGACCAAAATTTTGAGCATTTTTTTTTTGTCAAATATAAACCTCACCCAATTTTCGAACAAGATGTTTTTATGAGAACAATCACAAATTACAGGCATGGATGTTGTACATTTGACAAGGTTCATTTAAAGGAGGAGTCATGGCATGTTATTGTGGATTCCACCATGTTGAACACAATAGAAGAAATCATTGAATTACTTACTACTATGACATAATTAACAAATAAGTCAATATACATTTTACAATTTCTAGTTGCTAATCTAGTCATGCATCAAAAAAATTCCTCATTATGATCATGCAAGTCCATGGAACTAGATCATGCAAAACCAAGTCTTATCCATGATCTTGTGCACATTAAAAAATCCCATGGAAACAGTTCAAGGATGTTATCAATGAGGAATAATTCAAGAAATGCAAGGCAAAAAGTCAAAGTTTTGGTCAAGGAAGAGGTTTTTTGCATGTCATTGGTATTCACATCAACAATTGTGTTGGCTGCAAGCAAAATGTTTTCGTCTATGCAGTTGTTGAACGAAGATGTTGATGGTCTGGTGGAACTTCTCTAACGTGACAAATTTACCCAAGTGATGGACAAGTTCATAACATTGTATTCTCCCAATGTTAAAAACTTAATTGCATCGTAAATAAACATTGTCCAACTAACAAAGGGTATGTTTACAACATTCTGGTTTCAAATATATGAATAATTATGAATACATTTGGGATGGTTATTTTCTTAGAAAAAAATTTAAAGAAAAAAATCTTATTCAAGATGTTTGTGCATGGAAATGCTAGTGGATGTATTTGGTGAAACAAATGCAACTTAATAGTGACCTTCAAACAACTTGGATCATGTTTAACCATGTGAAGTGTGTTAATAAATGGATTACTTTAGTTTGCCATGTGTATGATTTAATTTTATTATAAAATGATGATAATTGAAATCTATGAGTTGTAATTAGAAGACACGAATGCAAAATGTGTTACATGGTAGAAATTTTAAAAGGTGATGGCAAAGAATGGTGCTTTTCATTCAAAATTTAAGGTTCATGGCCAATAGTGTTCAAATCAATTAGAATATTGTGTAAATTATGTATGGTTCCAATGACCCAAATGAATTGATGGTTGATAGGGAGTGAAACTATTGTTTTCATTGGATTCAAATATCCAAAACATACAAAACAACAAATCAAGCTAGAGATGCGAAAACAATATTAAGCATTGTGCTATGAATTTTAAAAACCACAACATTGGAAGAGACCTATACATATTCGGAATACATCAATTTGATTTTGGTGGTATTCACTGAGGGTTACTGATGGAATTGGATTTCAAAAGTTGGAGAATTGGCTTAGTTTTTATCACTTTTGTGTCAAACCATTATGAAAAATCTTAAGTTCTTACCCCTTTCACACATCCTTCATTTTATCCCATCTTGGTTACATGTTGAAAATATGGTAAAACTCATGTGAAATAGGTTAAAATATATTTTTATGTTTTATAAAAGTTCTCATAGAAGAACTTGTTGACATGCTTACATGCAAGTTGTCAAAAACTATGCATAACATATCATTTCAATAATTGGAGAAAGGGGGAGCTTGTGTGTATGTTGCAACAATTGATGACTATGTTTGAACTTTCAAGCAAATGACATTGTATTACCAATTCAAGAAAGTGGTCCTTTTAGATAAGGATTTAATAAGAATGAATTTCTCTTACGTAGAGTAACTGAATTTGTGGATATGGTTAAAAAATATGCCTTAGTTCATCCTTCACATATAAAGTCACACACTTGGAAGGCAAGGAAACTTTTAGCTCTTGCAAATGGAATGCATACTTGCTTTTGAAATCAAATGAGGATTCACATAGGCACAATTGTGTCAATTATTACCACCCATATGTCAATACATAGACCAACAAACCACATGTGCAAATTGAACAACCTTCATGTAATGTTAATTAATACAAGTTCATGGTTTCCAATGATGGGCATGTTGAGGTCTTGGAAATTCCTTGTGGAGATGGACTATGGATATAGAACGATGTCCCCCTACATCATGTGTTCAATGTTTGACATTGTAAAAAACCACTAAGCATTTTTGTGTTGCCATGATAATTACCAAGATGATTATTAGTCATTGGTATTTTTGCCCCAACTTACTATGGTTTGTGGCCTTATTTTTAGGTGCACCCCTTAAGCTTCACAAGTTTTAGTCTTATGTTGATGACATGAATTATTGCATGGGGGTACCAAATGTAAGCATGTCATCAATAGACTAATTGTATCAACTATTTGACCTATGAAGGCACAAACCAACCTCACACAAAATGAGGTAAAATCTTTCGAAGAAGCAAGTTTTGTTTTCAATAAACAAAAACATATACATCTTCAAAGTCTATTTAGTGGGGAAATTTTGTTCTAGTAAATCAACCGGTGGATGCAATGTCATGGCCTACAACATAAAATGATAAGACTATTAAATAGATAATGTCATTTAAGATGTCAAAACAAATTGAACATTATAATCAATGGGAGGTTGGTCATCTTCTTGAAATAGTTGTAAACCCACTATTAGAGAGTCCTATGCATGAATATGGACGAATCTACAAGATTCCATTTGGCAAAATTCCAAACAATCAACAGTATGAAATTATAATTGAAAATTTCCCAACCTACACTTGTTTGGATTTTATGACTACGATTCCCCTATGGTTGTAAGTTCATTGGGTCGGTGAGGGAAGTGAATGACTTGTAAACACATATATTATGTATTGTGGCATGTCATGTCATGTTTTGTGAGGAGTTCCAAATTCTCATCTATTTTTTGATTTGGAATTGGGATGAAGTTCATCACTTATTGGCTCATGCTATAGCTTTTAGTAGCTAAAAGTATTAATCAAGGGTGACATTAAAACTTTTAGCTCGTAAATGTGTGAAGTGTATTATTTAGGACAAAATTATGTGTTTCACTCAAAAGGTAAAAATTGCATATTCTATAAATAACATGATTTGGTGAAGGTTTCAATTAATGTTCAATCATAGGTCTAGTTGGCATGAATCATGTTCGCAAAATTATGTTTTGCAATGTTAAAGAAATAAACAATTAGGTATTGTATGTTAATTAAACATTGACTAATAATGCATAACACTATATTGGGGAGTTTAATTACTTTGCAATTACCATTGGGTGCAATAAGAAATTGCAAGGTTCTTTTAAGTGCAACAAAAAATGAAATATAAAAAAATTATGAACATACACAATGTTTCCCAAACAAACATCTTTAGGTTCATTTCATTAGTTCTACACACAAAGTACACATCAAGAGACCAACAATTCAAATTCTCTAAAACTATTAAACTTTGACCCACCTGGAGAATATTCTTGCCACATGGGCAATTTAAAAAATGGTTGGACAAAATATTTTACCCATTTGATAAGAAATTTTTGGCCATGTGATAGGAATGTATCAAAAATGGTCATGAAATCATGCTCACATGCTCATGATCTTGTCGTTCATGCTCATGTGTTCACATGCTATTGACATTGGTTCAAGAACCATCAAAACAAGCACACTACATTAGATTAGATTTGTTTTCATATAAAGGTTGTCAAGACACCAAGAAATTAGGAAATTAATGCATGTGGATGATTGAATTTTGAACTTACTATTTGTTAAATTGTGTGCAACATTATACAAAACATCTAGCACAAGATGAAACACATAGCTAACATTAATAATTGTTTTGACCTTGTTTCTACATCAAGTCAAGTAAAATTCAACATGCAAGTAAAGGTAAAGCACACACCAAATGCTTCAATGCTTTTTAATAGTACTTGACCTTTTCCTAAAACACATCTTTTACATTCTAAAAAGTATAGACTTAAAATAAACAAAGTTTTAAACTCTAGTTAATTTGGACACACATGTTACAAATGATTTCTATGTATATTGTGTCACATATTACAAGAAGCAAATGCAACATCAAATTACATTGTGTGGCTCAAAATAAAACCTTACAAATTGGGAAGTAGTAGTAATGATAAGAAACAAAGATAGTAGCAACCAATGTCATTCACTTATTAAAATTTTGATCTAACATCTAGATACCAATTAAACATATTCCTTATTTTTTGTACAAGGAAAGATATGTGTTCAATTTTTTTTGGATTGTTGTGAATAAGCCAATTCTCAATTTTCAAAACACTGAGGATATGTACAAAGTTTATGCATACCAAAATTTCCAATAATGGTTGGTTATAGAATGTTTTGCAAGAGTACAACCTAGCCTACAAGAAATAGAAACAAAGTGTGTTATATGCAATGGCCTTGTTCATTTAATATCAACAATGGATATTGTATGATAAATTGGTCATAGCTTAGGGAAATTATTTTTAAAAAATGTTTTAATGTACATCATCATGTTTGTGTAAAAGAAAAATTGTCATGATTTTTTTCATTTTTTAACATCACATTAGTTGTGAGGAACCCAAAAGGATCTCACATTGAATGACAGTCCTAGGAATCTATTTAAACATTTAAAAGATTGTTACCAAACCAAAACCAATAGGGAAATGCTACAACATGATTTTCATTTCTCAACAAATCTAGTGATTTTTTTCTCAAAAAAAGAAGTGATCGAATATTCCCTTTTCATGTTTATTTTTCACATTTGTGCAAAATTTCAAAGAAGAAAAAGACTTGTCGTGACATGTATATTTGGATGTTTTCAATCACATTGTCACATTTTGAAAGAATTACATGAATTTTTTGTGTATGTTGGGTGCACTAAATTAGTTTTGGAGAAGTTAGTCTCATATTTAGTTTTGTGGGTTATGGATTGGTGACAAAGTCAATTGAGGTTAAGTGCACATTTGAAAAGGTGGTAGAGAATTAAAAATGTCAAAAAATTGAACGTGAATTTTTTTACAACCAAATTAAGGTGAATCATCTCACCTAGTTTCCAGGGGTCAACATCACTTGAAGCTATTATATATTATAATGATTCTCAACACAATATCCTTGTTTTAAAAGGCAAGGTCAACAAAATGAACACATTTTGAAACAAAAAAAACTTATGGCTCAAGGAATTGAACCCTAGTTCTTTAAAAAAATTCCCCAATTGTAATACAAATTGCTTGCCCTAACCACACCCTTGCCACATACAACTTAATCACCATCAACTTGCAATTTTGTTAAAATAAAAAAGCTTCTATAAAATGATAAGTCTTTTCAACCAAAGAATTTTTAGCTTTCATGTAGGTATTCAAATTTGCATTTAATTTGCAATTCAAAAGCACATCATTAGGATAATTTTGAATCACCATGATTATTTGATCCATGTTTTTCACTTATACATAATAACATTTTAAAGTTACCAACAAGATTAAACACCAATTCAATTTCTATGTGTGAACTTGGGATTTTGAATATTTTGTTTGGCAAGAAAACTAACATTTGAAAATTGGCAAGCAAGGTGATTTGCACATGCAAATGGGAGAACAATTAACCTAATAAGCACGTATAATTTTTTAGTAATTAGTGCAAATGAAGACTCCTCAATTGAAGCTTCAATATTAAACATTTTTTTTTCAAGATCCTCATTAGGAACATTAGTTGTTATGCATTAGCAATACGATTCAACCAATCAAAACATACCATTAAAAGAAGAATGACAACTTCGTAATCAGATTTAAAGATTAACCAAATTGAACTTTCATGTTTCACCATTCTTTTTGCAACATGCAAAAACACAAAAAAAGCAAAGTAGACTAGCAAAAAGATGAAGTTGAGTTGAATAAAACATTGTGCACTTGATTTGATTTGCTAACACATGAAATCCAAGCAAGAAAAAAATATAAACTTCAAAAACCCACATGTTTCAAAGTGCAAAGGGGTGGACAACAAAAACATAAGAGGATGTGCTTGACAATTGTGAAGAAGCAAAACACACACAAATTAAATGAAGCACTTAGTTCTAGACACGCTTGAAGAATCAAAGCAAAGTACAAAGGAGAACAAGCTTAAACTTTTGAGGGAGCTCAAAATACTACAAATGCATGAGACTTTGGAACAAGATGAAGGAAAGAGCACCAGGTGCTATGCCACCATGAAAAACCAATGAGATTGCCAAGTTTTTGGGTTTTTGGGTACAAAGGAGAACCAGCTTCAAAAACCCTAAATGAACTGCAATTCAAAAATTTCAAAACCCTAATGTAAGATCTCTACCTTTCTTTATCTCCCTTTGGACAGATACGCTTAGACATAGATAGGATAGCACATATGATGGCATCTTGCAGTTGTGTAGTGAGGCAGTTATTCAAAAGAACAATGAATCCAGATATGTTTTCATCCATATGTGGTCATTATATTCCTATTGATAACTGGACTCTTTTGGGGTGAGGGGGAGATATCCGGCTGCCCGAACTCTGGTAGAAACATGGTCTGCTGCATGGGATGGATGATGATGACGTTGGGATGCACCCATACTCATGCATGATGGGCCCATGGAAGCTCACGAGAGATAAATTAGCACACGTGAAGTCCGTGCCGGCGGCCGCTTCATAACCCGGGCGAGCGGCCATCCGAAAACCGTGGAAGGGTGTCAACGCATTTCCGAGTTTGGATTTTACGTTTACTTTGTCCTTAGGAGCAGGCGCCCTTGCGACAGCGTTTTTCTTTCTGCACATCTCGCAACCAGCACATGTAAGATTCTGGGCTTCTTTCACGCTTTCCTTCGTATGAGTCCTTCCTATGCTTTTGTGTTTTTTTCAAAAATCGAATTTGGTTCTCGGGTTTGCAACTCGTGTGTGAAGCCTCCGGATTCGCTCGTAGAGGATTTCCAGATCCTGTCTGTTTGACGATTTCAGTTTCCTCTCACCTTGCAATGTTCGATGACCCTTCAGAATATTTTCTCAGAGCAGTTTCATGTCTCACTGGAAAAAGTTTCTGGAATCTTTTTGACATGTTGACGGCAGTTAGTGATTTCATAAGAAATCACTTGAAACGAGTAGAGATCGAGTCGATGTTTCCCTGGAGGAGAGGTTCGATTTTGGTTTTGACCTTCTAACCTAGTCTAGCACCTCTAATCGACTTGTGCGCATATGTTCTGTTTGCCCGACTTGTAATCAAGGCGTATGAGAGGCGGCAACTAGATGAGGGATTCTGCCTCAGTTTGGAGCCGCTTGAGTCTGCAGGAGTCGCTCTATAGTGAGAGGACAAGATTGTCCGTGACCGAAACGAGTCGGGCCTAGTTGCGATACTTTGACTCACCAGGAACCTTCGACTGCATTTGGGAGCAATACTATCGATGCTTGTCCAGAGCGGATTTCTGGTATTCTTTCAGACTGAGTAGATTAGTTTGTCAGTTACCATTCGTGACCATGGCAGGTTGTGTCTGATCCAATCAGGACATTATGGCGTCCTTCCAGTTCAGTTGCTTGAATTTCAGCAGTCTAGATTTTGTCTCAATTTTAGATACCTCCCGTCGTTTGAAGTTCTAAACATTAAAGTGCTTCTACTCCCAGAAAGCGATGCCGTTACTGTTTCTAGTGGAGGACATTGTAAGCTTTCCTAGTTTCACTCTCCATGTCAAGGCAGTGTGCAAATTCCATTTGAGTTGTTCTCTGTATTTTGCAAAAGGAGCAGAGTTCTTGCTGATGTGCCCTGATGCTCATGGCAGCACTCTAGTTTGGTATTGACGTGGAGCAATCCAGGAGATATACATTGCTGTCACCTTTCCTGACCTCTCTACTGGACCGCCTAGAGAAGCTCTAAAGGCCATTCCTGCTTAGTAGGTGTGGGATCACAAGGACATAGCGAAAGTAGGCAGCGATATGGAGCACGAAGTATTGGCCGGCGCAATTAGTCGCAAGTCGCTTGAGGTTGACTGCACATTGAAGTAGATCGTCAAGGATCATCCGATACAAACCGTATTCGGAGCTTCCTGCATACTTCTTTCGGCAAAGCCAGACACTTACTCACGGTGGGACCAAGACGTCGGAGTTTCGGAACCCGGGAAGTAATGAAGAAAAACTTCAGAAGGACGGGTAAGCCTACCCTGCCAGAAATACAAGAAGAAGGTTTGTTGACACCTCTCCGCCGAGGGGCTTCATTCTCAGCATATGCCGTGGCCCATCACAAGCTAGTCATTCCTAGCTTGCGGGATTTGGAGTCCGGATCAGACCACAACCTTCATTCCAATGTCGAAATGGCAGCTGCTCTGGTTGATCAGGTAAAATCACAATCTTCATGCCTTTCTTTTACTTTCCGTTCTCCTTTATCTCTCGCCAGAGCTTGTTTAACATAGCAATGCCCAGTGCGACAAGCTCACGCCCAAGACCAAAATCTAGCAAGATCCCTTTCAGCTCAGGGGACATGCTAAATTTTCGTCGTCTGGGACATCACCAATGGATCATGAGGTCGAAGTCTCTTTCTAGCCTGCAGATGTCCCTTTTTAGATTCCAGTATGGCAAAGCATTTGTGTTGTGGGGATAAGCCTTTTGCACTTTCTGAGTTGACTCCACAACTTTGAGGATATGAGTTTGAATTTGCTTCTGTGGATGATTTTCTCAAGTTAGATATTCTGGCACTGTGTTGCAACACAACTTTTGTTTCCACCACAAAAAAGTCAACCACATGCTATTTCTGGAAAATCTTGAATTGCAGCAACTCTGTCTTGAGACTCGCTAATTTACATGATGGGAACACAAGTGGGCTCTGGTCTGCCAAAACAATTGAAGATGGGTTGTGATGAATTGGTCAAACTTGAAGTATGCATAATTAACGGCTTCTTAATCACATAGAGTACAAGCAGCAAAAGAGGGTAGACCTTATAAGGCTGCTATACCTGCTCCTATTTTAGGTTTAGTTCAAAGGATTGCTCCAGGTGAGTATAAATGTTGTTCTTAAACAAAGCACCATCAAGGATGTTCCTTGCTAAAATGGAACCTGAGTGCATTTGTGCAGGCAATGCAAGGCCGTTACCTCCCTTTGGCAGTGGTGTATCACAAGGACTATGAAAGTGCAAAGCGGGCTTTCCTACTCCACCATCAACTTTACCTTGCCAGAGGGATTGTATATCTTATCCTCATGTTCTTACCTTTCTTTGAGGTAGATGCCCATGCTACTTACATCTGAAAGTCTTGAAGACAAATGCATCCTAAAGGAATTAGAAAGCCAGGGAGTTGGCCTCATTCATTTGTGGCAGTTGTTCAGATTCCGGCTTGGTGTAATGGTGAAATGCCAAACCCCTGTGGAGACTTTGATGGATCTGCATATGCACTCAGTAGGCTACCCTATATCCATCCATGGTCATCTCTTATGATTGAGGTATGCACTATCCACATAAAACCCTATTATTGAACAACCTGTCGATAGCTAGTACGTGAGTGTTCAACAGAGGTTGGCCACCCGACTCTTAGTCTTCCCAAGAGTGCTTGAGACAATCTCAGCCTTGAGTAAGCCTGGGTGATTTCATTTCAGTTAAACCTTAGTCACCAAGTTGAAGTTGTTGACCAAAGCATTTGTGTTGCTCAAAGATCTCTGCAAGTTGACCTTTACAAAAGAACTCTAGTGATCATGCTTTCTCACATCAAAAACATGAAAGTAGTGAATTACAGGGCAAGCTCATTTGATGTGTATATTTCAGCAGAGTCTAAAGAACCATCTTATTTCCTGCAGGTATTATGTGTATTGACCTTGGTGTGGTCGGTCACATTGCAATGGTATTTTATGGGTCCCAGTTTTTGGCGAAATCCTGTTGCTGTCTATAAGGTACATTGCTTATTTCCCAATGGATTGTGACTGATCCACAAATTTGCTGCAAACGGTCTGTGTTTTAAGTCTCTTGATATCATTGGTTTTTGAGCCCTTCTTGAACATCTTGGTTAGCTACAAATCCATTTTTCCTGTTCATCTACATCTGATTCAATCATTTCTCTGATGTCACTTCATCTGTTATCTACTTTCATTATGCAAACTGCTTGCCTGCTCCTAACTAGCCTGATCATGTATGTGGCATCAATGTGGTTCTTTTGTTCTCCTGCATTGATCTCAATTGAAAGTCAATTGGGGCCCACAATGTATTGCCTTCTTGTCTATCATCTGAACTTAGTTTGTGGATGAATCTAGTATTGTGGATACTGGATATAACTGCATCTGTTTCATGGTAACTGTATGGTTCTGCCTGTTGTTAAGAAATCTTGGCAAGGTCTAAGCAAAATGTGTGGGGCAGGTGATTCTGCTTATTGCAATGGCTATTGCCATCTCTTCATCAGCTGCAGGCATTGCTAAACCACAAGGCATCAAATTCTCCATGTATTTGCGCATCCTTGTCCCTATAGTCTTCAGCAGGTAACTCAACTACTGATGTTTCTTGCTATTAGGACCACTTCAAACTGAAAAAGTCCTTTACCACTCATAATGGTCACAGGAATCAAGGAGATACTTAACAACCATTTG
>Ga0116229_10006260_pt1 | contig 19218 bp, 19 predicted proteins | sample S1TSphgellanicum_3_FD_87313 | JGI IMG/M metagenome (GOLD analysis project Ga0116229, IMG submission 87313) | Host-associated microbial communities from peat moss isolated from Minnesota, USA - S1T2_Fc - Sphagnum magellanicum MG | ecosystem: Host-associated > Plants > Peat moss > Unclassified... | reverse complement strand
TGTGTTAAACGATAAAATTAATATTTCTTATAGGGGTTTAAGGACTGATAAATTTTCAGGAGGTGGATATGGTTCCTTTAGATCCAGAAAAACTAAATAGCAATAATCACTTCACTATCTTTAACAGGCTGAAGCTCCTATTTAGGTCGGCTATCCGTAAATTACGTCCCGAATTGAGAGAGGTAGAAAAATTAGCAGCGCAATTGCAAGAATTACCTGCTGTTGAAAATGTTAGGGTAATACGTGACAAGAAAAATACTTCACACGTAATTGTGTTTCAAATATTGTCCCATGTAGACTCTAATTCAAGATCACATCTGCTTAAATCAGCTATTTCTTTAGCAGTTAAAACTGAAAGAAATCTCGATAGAATTTTTAATGTTGAAGATTGGGATCTTAGAATCAGAATAGTTGAAAGATATGAAAATACTCATAAAAGCCAAAGAGTGATATTGATAAATGCCTAGTCTGAATATTTATGAACAACCGGCTAAATTAAACGAGGATGCAGCAAAATCAGCCCATACAGAAGCACCTGAATGGGCTATTATTATGTATTTTTATGCTGCTTTACATTGGATTAATAGTTATGCTTATAAAAGGAATGAAATACGTCTATTACAAAGCCTAGATAAGACATTAGCACCACATGAGCGTAGACGGCGTTATGTTAAGAAAATATCCAATTATACGGGAGACGATGAACTGTATATTAGCTATAAGTTTTTATTTGATGAAAGCATGATAGCTAGATATTTGGAGAATTCAGAACTAGAATGTATAAATAAAACCTCTAGAGAATATTATCAAGAACGCGATATTAAAGAATTTGTTGATAGTTTAGAAATACTTAAAAGAGCCCTTAAAAAATAAGTATTTGATCAAAAGAAAATCAAATAGTAACATTTTATACATAAAAATAATGTCAATAAACCAGTATCAGGTATTTACATTAACCTGATAGAATCACCATATTCCCTAGCGTAATATAGGCATTTAGCTTAATTATGATAACTAGATGATTGCAGTCATCTAGTTAATTCTGACTACAAAAAATTGGAGGAAAAACCATGAAATTTTGGCAGTATCATCAGCGAGAACAATTTAGATTGAGAATTAAATCATTCCAAGGGTTTGTATCGCTTTTTTTGGTAGGTGTGATATTCAGTATAGCCCTTGCGGCTTGTACAAGCCCTAATCCTCCTACAACTCCATCTGGGGAAAACAAGCAGAATATCGAGCTAACCCTTGTCTCATTCGCTGTTACCCAAACCGCTCACGCAGCAATTATACCTAAATTTGTAGAAAAATGGCAAAAAGAGCATCATCAAACTGTTAGCTTTAAGCAAAGCTACGGTGGTTCAGGTGCGCAAGCTCGTGCTGTCATAGATGGATTAGAAGCTGATATTGTTCATTTAGCACTAGCTTTGGATATTAAAAAAATTGAAAAAGCAGGATTAATTCAACCTGGATGGGAAACAAAAGCTCCTCAAGGAAGTATTGCTTCTAAATCTGTAGTAGCGATCGTAACCCGTGAAGGCAATCCGAAGAAAATTAAAGATTGGGCAGATTTAGCTAGACCTGACGTAAAACTGATTACTGCTGACCCTAAAACATCAGGTGGCGCTCGCTGGAACTTTTTGGCATTGTGGAACTCAGTCATTAAGACTGGTGGAGATGAAAAAAAAGCCACCGATTTCCTGACTCATGTCTATAAAAATGCACCTTTGTTAACCAAAGATTCTCGTGAATCAACTGATACTTTCTTCAAAAGAGGTCAAGGAGATGTTCTGATTAACTACGAAAACGAAGTTACACTTGCAGAAAAAGCAGGGGAGAAGTTAACTGCGATCATTCCCGATGTGAATATATCTATAGATAACCCCATTGCTGTGGTAGACAAAAATGTGGACAAGCATGGAACTAGGGAAGTAGCAGAAGCTTTTGTCAAATATTTGTTTACAGATGAAGCCCAAAAGGAATTTGCCAAAGCTGGATATCGCCCTGTGGATGAAACATTAGCTCAGTCCCCAGATTTTGCAGCTAAGTATCCTAAGATTAAAGTTTTGAGTACAATTAAGGACTTAGGTGGCTGGGATCAAGTCCAAGCCAAGTTTTTTGCTGACAATGCCCTTTTTGACCAAATTGAGGCAAAAATTAAACGCTAATCTAGATCGTGTACACACAAGTAGGGGCGCAAGGCCTTGCGCCCCTACACCGCCTCCGGTATAAGCGGTAGCTTACTAAGGAGGTTGGGGAGATTTAAAAGTGTCTAAAATCCCAGCAAAATACTTTTCCAACAACCTCTAAATCATGAGATTTATTTGTGAATATGTCTTCGACTGAACAGAAAGAGCGTCAACTTCCCTGGGGAAAAGTATTTTTGCAGAATATAATTCAGCTTCCTTGGACTTGGCGCATTACTTTAATCTACCTCAGCTTCATGCTGTTTCTTCCCCTCGCAGCAATGTTGCTCAAAGCTAGTACGGAACCTCCATCTGAGTTTTGGAAAATAGCTACAAGTCCTTTGGCGTTAGCAACTTACAATGTTACTTTCATTACTTCATTGTTGGCTGCTTTGCTCAATGGTTTATTTGGAACTCTCATTGCTTGGGTTTTAGTTCGTTACGATTTTCCTTTAAAACGGGTAATTGATGCTTTGGTGGATTTACCATTTGCTTTACCTACATCAGTTGCTGGGTTGACTTTAGCCACTGTTTATAGCGATCGCGGTTGGATTGGTTCTCTATTAGCACCATTGGGGATTAAGGTCTCTTTTACTCGTTTAGGAGTAGCTGTAGCCATGATCTTCATCTCCTTACCCTTTGTCGTGCGGACAGTACAACCTGTACTACAGGAAATGGAACAGGAAATTGAGGAAGCTGCTTGGAGTTTGGGTGCTTCGGAATGGCAAACTTTTTGGAAAGTGATTTTACCACCTTTGTTTCCCACTATCCTGACCGGTGTGGCTTTAGGTTTTTCTCGTGCGGTTGGTGAGTATGGTTCAACGGTGATTATTTCTTCTAATACGCCATTTCAAGATTTGATTGCGCCTGTATTGATTTTTCAGAGGCTGGAAGAATATGACTATTCCGGCGCAACTGTGATTGGTGTGGTGCTATTAATTATTTCTCTGGTGTTATTACTAGCAATTAATTTCCTCCAAGCTTGGTCAAGAAGATATGACAGATAAATTTAAATCAAATCACCGCAAACAGAAAAGTTGGATACCATCAGTTTTAATTTTTGTCGCGATCGCCTATCTAGCCCTTGTGCAATATCTTCCAGCACTGAATGTGGTGATCCAAGCTTTTAGTAAAGGAGTGACACCATTTTTTGCTAACTTAGTCCAACCGGAATTTCTCCATGCTGTTTGGCTAACACTCATATTAGCTCTCATTACAGTACCGATCAATACTGTTTTTGGTTTATGCGCCGCTTGGGCGATCACTCGCCATAAAATTCCTGGACGAGCGATCGTCCTGAGCATTATCGATCTACCATTCTCCATCTCGCCAGTAGTTGCTGGATTAATGATTGTGCTACTTTATGGGAGACAAGGCTGGTTTGGTCCTTGGTTACAGGATCATAATATCCAAATTGTCTTTGCTTTACCAGGGATGGTTTTAGCTACAGCATTTGTCAGTATGCCTTTCGTAGTCAGAGAGGTCATTCCTGTACTGGAGGAATTTGGTCAAGAACAAGACGAAGCTGCTAAAACATTAGGTGCTAACGATTGGCAAATCTTCTGGCGGGTAACATTACCAAGTATTCGGTGGGGATTACTTTATGGCGTAGTTTTAACTAATGCGAGAGCAATGGGAGAATTTGGTGCAGTTTCAGTCGTATCGGGTAATATTAGCAATACAACTCAAAGTTTACCATTATTTGTGGAAGAAGCTTATAAACAATATCAAACTGAATCTGCTTTTTCTGCTGCTGTATTGCTAGGATTACTAGCTGTGGTTACTTTAGTGTTAAAAGAAATTCTTGCACGAAAAACAGATACGAAAGAAGCAGGAAGACATTGACCTCACCCGTAACCCCTCTCCTTGGTAAGGAGCCACGATGTAGGGGTTGCATATTTGCGGGATGATTTTACAGATCAAACCATTAACAAGTCGTTGCTATTTGCTCGAAATCATTCGCTCATTCAGCAACCCCCGCCATAATGCTTTTGCATAATTTGCCCACGGGCGATCGCTAGATTAACCATTAGCTGGTTTACCATAAATTGCTCCATTCATTGGGTACGAGCAATACCATAAAAATGACATCCAACGTTATCTGGGCGTAAATCAGAATTAATTTATGGCGAACTCGGTAAATTGGCGCATATAAGCATCATGAAATCCTAAAACAATATCTTCTCTTGCAACACCAAGTTCCATCAATTCATCAGCAATTTGTACTTCTGTATTATTCGCTTGTATCCACACTTTGCAGTCAGGCTTTATATCTATGTGTATAGAGCAACCATGTACTCGTCTACTATTATCCCAACCAACATTGAAAATCTGGTAATGGTCATGTTCCGAGTCAAAAATAGTTTGTACCTCTATTTCACCATTAATTGGTTTATAGCTTCCATACTTACCCAGTACTTCTCGTACTGCTTGACGATAAGCTTCTAATTTTGCCATTGTACAATAATCTCCTTTAGTTGGTCATATACAATTAGTTTAATTTGATTATTACGCATTACAAGCTGAGGGAAGTCCTGCACTTGGAGGAAATCTCGATAAGTTATTAAAGGTACTGCTAAATATAAGGTTCGGTCAGGTTCAACAATATTTAATACATCTCGATAGCCAATAAATTGCCCAATCGCCCCATGAAATTCAGTAACGGGAGATTGTCGAAGGAAACTTTTAACTTCAATTGCTATTTTCTGTCCGTCTCGTTCTGCTCCAATTACCCTTTCAGCGCCTAAATCAATATACAGATCGAGTTTTCCAAATCTAAGTTGTAGTGGATTCTGATGTAATGACCCATCCTTCTTTTTGCAGCGCTACCTTAACAACTTGATGGAAAGTATCCCTAGCCATACATCTTGTCCATAGCTTTTTTGAACAAAAGTAATAAGTTAAATTTCAGAGAGTATTTAGCTTACCATAATTATATCACTTTATCTATCTATAGATAGAGGAGATATTGTTGAGATGTGGATTACTGTTAAGGGAGTTCAGACAAAGTTTTCTCTTTATGCAAAAACATCAAAGAGAGAAGGAGTCTGATGTGCATTCTCTCCCGTCCGGGCCGTGCGGCTCTGGCGGGAGAGGATTTGGCTAAATTTTCTGACTCTCTTCCTAGCGATCGCTCTACTTGAAAAATAAACTGCCAAATCCTGCAAGAGCAAATGCTCCAGCGTGGATTGATACTTGACTAATTTGCAGTTTTTGCTAATCTTGATCAGAGGATATCCCGTGTACAAATCGCCATAATGGTTTTGCATGACTTGACCAGGGGCGATCGCTAGATTGAGCATTAGCCAGTTTACCATAAATTGCTCCATTTATTGAGTACAAGCAATGCCATAAAAATGACATCTGCAAAAATGTAGTACATGTATTAAATCTGTCAAACAAGTAGCATAGGAATACTAAGATCACTTTCCCATTCTTCCTACCCATTTCAGATCGCACCCCCCTAGTATCGTAAAATACTGATGATGATCGCTTGATGATTTCTAAAAAACACCACTGGCGCATCCCAATAGGAAAAATGGGGATTAGTATTCCGAGCGTTAGATAACTTCTGAAACCAAGCTTAATTTCACACGCTCAATTTTGAAAAAAAATTGTTCGCTTCGCTCACATGTTTAAGAGAAGAAGGGTAAAGAGCAAGAGCGCAAAGGGCTACTAAGTCCTCGCAAACCCAGAGAACACCACGCGAAAACCGAAGTCGTTGTACGTGCCGTCGCGCGCGTACCAGTCGCGATTGGCAGAACGGCAGTAAACAGGGATGCGGTTCCAAGACCCACCACGCAGCACTCGGTATTTATTATCACAATCATTTATCCATGCGCTTCCATTCATAGGTGCATCTTCATAATTATTATGCCATACGTCTTGACACCACTCCAATACATTACCGTGCATATCATATAATCCAAAATTATTCGCTGCTCCAAAACTCCCTATTTCTGTTGTTTTTTCTCGGCAAATTCCTTTGTATCCATCCCCATAAACATAATTACCATCATAGTTAGCCAAATCTGTTGTAATTGTCTCTCCAAAATGAAATGGTGTTGTAGTCCCTGCTCTACATGCATATTCCCATTCCGCTTCGCTAGGAAGACGGTAATTACCACCTGAAATTTTAGACAGCTTATCACAAAATTCAACTGCATCATTCCAACTCACACGCTCTACAGGTTTCTTTGCTCCCTTAAACCCAGAGGGATTTTTACCCATAACTTGCTCATATTGTTCTTGTGTGATTTGATGCTTACCCATAAAAAATGGTTGGATAATCACGCTATGTTGTGGACTCTCATATCTTTGTCGTTTTAGCTCATTTTCTGGTGAACCCATAAGGAATTGACCATCAGGAATTGCAACCATCTCCAGAATTACCCCATTCCCTAAGTTTTCTCTAAAACACTTTACGCTTGCTAAACAACGTTCAATTTCATAGGTCTTTCCTTTACCCATTCCTTTTGGGCTAAGTATTGCAATCTCAAATTCAAATGATTCTGTTTTCAGAGTCTTCTGTTTTAACAACTCATCTCCAACTTGACCAGATGGCTTTGCTATGGGAGTCTTTCCACTAGCTCTATACACAGCGATCGCCTCTAATGCTTCAATTGCTTCCATATCTTGACCTGAAGCAGCAGCTAGTACCCTAATCCACAATTGTTTTGCTAAATCCCAGCTTTGTTTTACTTGGGCGCGATACGCATCATTTTTTAATGTAGCTATATCCGCTTGACTTGCATATTGAGACATTAATATCAGATGCGATCTATTAAATGGCTCAACAATAGTATAGGGGTTTTGCTTTGCCGTTCCTATGTGCTGACTCACCAGTTCGGGTACTCTATATTCCAGATATTGATTCAGCTTTTCTACAGTAGCACATCTACCCCGTATCCCTAATCCTTCCAGCAACGCATAGGTAAAAGCTCCTTGTCCAATCTCCTCCAATTCATAGGAATACTGGTTGGGACTACAGGAAAATAGACTGATCACTCCTGTTTGGCGAGCTTCTAATCCTGTTTGTCTTCCTATACCCTCCCCGCTTTTTCTTCCTCCACTACGACAAGCATCCAAAATCATCACTACATTATCCGCTCCACAACTGCGTAAATAATTGGTGATGAGATTTGTAGAAATACATGTATTTTCAATATCTTCTGGATCTCCATCCACAGGCATTAAATAATCCTGTCCATTGTGGGGAATCCCATGTCCACTGAAGAAAAACCAAAAATTATCCCCATCCTTCATAAATGGTTTTTCAAAGATTTGGCGCAATACTCGCAGTAAATTTGACCTAAATGGTTCCGTTGACTTACCACCTATTGGGGGAGAGTCATCTGTAAACAAAAACATGCGATCGAATTTGATCTCCTGACTCAGGAAACTATGTATTCTTTCTGCATCACTCTTAGCAAACTTCAACCTCTGTATAAATCGGTACTCATTAATCCCAATAACGATCGCCTGATTACTTGCCATTTACCTGCTGAACATCCCGCTTGAATACTAGCTTAATTACACCCTTTCCAGCAACTTTCCCCCCTGCTAACAATTTAACTTCTCCTTCGCTACTAATTTCCACTGATAGCTCCACTTCATCCAGTTTCATACCAGATTCCGAGCCGATTTCCCTATCTACTTGCTTGAACAAGCGCCCAACCAATTTTAAAAACTGAGTCATATTTTGTTCTAGTTGGGAGACTGGCAATCTGATATCCCTCAGACTAGAAATACGTTTACTAACCTCTTCACGCCATCCCCTTACACCTTCAGTAGGAACGGCGTTTTCATCTTCTTCATCAGTTACAATTACAATGTATTCTTCTGTCATAAATGCTAATATCTAAATCTAGTAATTTCCTGTCCAATAGTTTAAATCTCAGGTAATGCCCCGCAACATCCCATTGAAACTCGGTGACATGATGGTATCATAAACTTTCACTAGTATATTAATTTTGTGGATAAAAGTTAGATAAAAATTCATGCAAGCCCTCACCCTAAATCCCTCTCCCAGAGGGAGAGGGACTTTGAATTTCCCCCTCGCCCTCTGGGCTACGGTGTACACACAAATAATCGTCTGTGTCCCAATATCAAAAAATCCGCTATACCGTAGGTTGGGTTGAGGAACGAAACCCAACATTATTCGTGGTTCTATTGGGTTTCGCTGTCGCTCAACCCAACCTACATTTCCTACATTTACTTGTGTGTACACCGTAGCGCCCTCTGGGAGAGGGGGCTAGGGGGTGAGGGCAATACAGTAAATTTTCCATCCTCTTGTGAATCAGACCAATAAAGGTAAAATTGAGGGATAGCTCAATGTTTGCTTTCAAGGATATTATCTTGTGCTATCATCACTGCTTACCGATTTCCGCATTATCTTTGAACGTGACCCAGCAGCTAGAAATTGGCTGGAAGTTTTAATTTGCTATCCAGGACTACAAGCTCTGTTATTCCATCGACTGGCTCACTGGCTAAATTCCGTTGGTATTCCCTTGATTCCCCGGTTGATTTCTCAGATAGGTCGATTTTTGACTGGTATTGAAATTCACCCCGGAGCAGTAATTGGTAGGGGTGTATTTATTGATCATGGTATGGGAGTGGTCATTGGTGAAACAGCGATTGTAGGAGATTACTCGCTAATTTATCAAGGTGTTACCCTTGGTGGAACCGGTAAAGAAGTCGGCAAAAGACACCCAACCTTAGGTGAAAATGTTGTCGTAGGGGCTGGAGCGAAGGTCTTAGGAAATATCCAAATTGGGAATAATGTGCGTATCGGCGCTGGGTCGGTTGTTCTGAGAGATGTGCCATCAGATTGCACTGTTGTAGGTGTACCAGGTCGGATTATTTTCCGCGCTGGAGTCCGAATTAGTCCTTTGGAACACAATAATTTACCAGATTCGGAAGCAAAAGTAATTCGCGCTTTGGTTGATCGCATCGAGTCATTGGAAGAACAAATCCAAGCTCTCCAGCGCTTGAATTCACCAGTTAAGCCTATGGTGTCAGTGGGTAATTTATCAGAGGAAATGGACAATATACCATTTCGTCATATCCAAGACAAAACAATCCAAGAATTTTTTGATGGTGCGGGAATTTAGCCTCAAGGGTTAACTTCCTGAACAGACCAGTTGTGATTTTCATCTCGCCAATACATGGTTCTATTTTGTGGTTCACCACGGAGTTCCAAATAATCTACTTGCTCTGGATTAAGTATAAGCAGGCAAAAATCAGCTTGTGGGCAATTAGGATCGGGCTGTGCTGGAGAAAACGCTTCTTTGTCTTTGATCCTGGGTTTAGCGGGAGATGGCCAAAGGAACTGTAACCGGGCTGCGTCGCTAAGTTCTCGCCAAGCAGCAGTGCGGTGGAGTTGTAAATGGGCTAGATCCCCTTCTGCAATACATAGCAAATCTCCAGCAATCCTAAACTGCTCTCTAGTTTCGGGAAAGTACCAACATATTTCTACCCAAGGATTTTGCAGTATATGTACAACTTTTTCGCTGCGTCTATCTGTAACAAACTTCAGATGATCTGTATTGGTCAAAAATCCTCTAAACACTACAGTCCGATTTCCTGGACGACCATTGGTACCAACTGTTGCTAGTTGGACGAAGCGAGCATGGGCTAAATTGCGATGATGATCAAGGGCGTGTGCGATCGCACTTCGCCAAGGAGCAACAGTATAATTGGGAGACATGAACTTAACAACAGATAGATCCTGGATAAATTTAGTTATATTAGCTACAATTTTAAGATAAGCGCAAAAAGGGAATTTTGACAATCTTTCATCTTGAAATTAGTTGGCGTATATTCGTAGTTTATGCTTCAAGCAAAAGGAAGTTAAGAATATCTCAACTATGGTGCAAGAACTTGAACAAAAACCCCAAATAATTGAAGCCATTGCTAGAATCGGGTCTCCCGGCTTGCAGCAAGTGGCGTACTTCCCTGAAACTGCACCCGCAGCTAATCCAGTATTTTTTAGAACCTATAGCCGTCGTAGTCGTACAGGATCAAGAGAAACATGGGAGGAAGTTTGTACTCGTACTGTAGCGGGCTTGGTTGAACTAGGAAAGTTGAGCAGGGAGGAAGCTGCTATTCTAGACAAAATGCAGCGCCAGATTAAAACCCTACCTAGTGGACGTTGGTTATGGGTAGGTGGTACAGATTGGATGGATAAACCTCGTAATTTTTCTGGTGCTTACAATTGCACTTCTACCAATCTAGTCGATTGGGATGCTTTTGGATTGATGATGGACTTAGCTATGATGGGTTGTGGAACTGGGGCGATCATAGAACCACAATACATCAATCAATTACCTCCTATTCGCAACCGTCTGCATATTTCGGTTATTGGTGAAATTGGTACTACACCCAAGCCTTTGCGTCGTGAATCTACGGAAGTTACTCTAGAAGGAAACAACGTTAATATCTATGTTGGTGATAGTCGTGCAGGTTGGGTGAAATCTTATCAAGCTATTTTGGAACTTTCCACAGACGAACGATTTACTGATGAAGTTTTAGTTAATGTTGATATTAGTGATGTGCGTCGGGCGGGCGAAATACTCAATGGTTTTGGTGGAGTGGCTAATCCGATAAAATTGCCTGGACTTTATCAGCGCTGCGCTGATATTCTTAATCAAGCTATAGGTAGGCAGTTAAATTCTATTGAATGTTGTTTATTAATCGATGAGGCTGCTGTCACAATTGTTGCGGGAAATATACGCAGAAGCGCTGGTATGCGTCAATTCTTAGCTGAAGATGATTTAGCAGCTACAGCTAAAGATAATCTTTGGCAACAAGGCGAAGATGGTAATTGGCGCATTGACCCAAAGCGCGATGCACTACGTATGGCAAATCATACGAGAGTTTTTCACCGTAAACCAACTTTAGCAGAAGCGATCGCCTCAGTTCGCAAACAGTACTATAGTGGTGAAGGCGCAATTCAGTGGGCTGGTGAAGCTGTAGCTAGGGCTAATTGTGACTTGCTGACCACGACACAGAAGCAAGATTTTCTGATAGCTTATGCAGATGGAAAGGCTGAACATTGGCTAAAAGCACATTACCCCCATCTGACAGATAGAGAGATAGCACATCGCATATCACGGTTTGGCTTAAACCCTTGTGGCGAAATTATTGGTGCGGACTTCCACTGTAATTTGTCGGAAGTTCATTTAAATCAACTTGACCCCCATAACTACAAAGAGCAAGAGGAAGCTTTTACGGCTGGAGCTTTATCTGTAGCAGCTTTGTTAAATCATCAATTTCTTGCTCCCCGCTATCAATATAGTCGGGAAATAGATCCCATCGTCGGTGTTTCCTTTACAGGATTGTTCGATTTCTTTGTCTATGCTTTCGGGGTAGATTGGTTGCGCTGGTGGGCAGAAGGTAGACCAGAAACTCTCCGGGGTATTGCTTTTAAGCAAGAAGAACAACGATATTTGAATAAATGGCGGGATATTGTACATTGTGTAGTCTGGGATTATTGCGATCGCCATAATTTGAAACGTCCCAACCGTTGTACTACAGTGCAACCTAGCGGTACTAAGTCTCTATTAACGGGTGCTAGTCCGGGATGGCATCCGCCCAAAGCCCAAAGATTCATTCGCCGGATCACATTTCGCAAAAACGACCCCATAGCCTTAGCGTGTATAGACTACGGTTATAATGTGATTCCCTCCCAATCTGACAAAGACGAGCAAGGTAATCTCCTCAACGATCCTTTTGATCCTAGAGTGACAGAATGGCTAGTAGAGATACCTGTTGCTGTTCCCTGGGCTAACTTACCAGGTGCTGATAAAATAGATATTGCTAAATTTTCAGTTCTAGCTCAATGGGATTTTGTGCTACAAGTACAGCGCCATTATGTCACACATAATACCTCAGCCACTTTAGAATTAAGAGCAGAGGAAGTGGAACCTCTAGGACAACGTATTTATGAGGCTATCCAAAATGACGAGGGATATATTTCTGCTGCACTTTTAGCACGATTTGACGATTTGCAATCATTTCCCCGCTTACCATTTGAACCAATAGATCAACCTACCTATGAGCAATTGCAACAAGAGGTAAAAAATCGTCGGACAACCGATGACTTTTGTGATGCTCTCAGTCGCTATGACTCTGGAGAACTAACAGAAGCTGGTCCTAGTGGTTGTGATTCTGATAAATGTCTCTTTCCTAACCAGTAGGCAGAAGGAGCAGGGGAAGAACCTGCTTTTTTGATTCCCCTATCTAGAAAACTGCTTTCCAAGTTACGATTGTTTAAGAAGTAATAATTTTTTTCTAGCAGTACTCGGAGGAGAAGAAATGTTTATTCAGGAGTTGACACCTATATTTCAGGAAATAGTCCGTTGCCCAACTTCATTTTTGGGTGGATTCGCCTCTGGAGTATTACGGCTTAATTTAGCAGAAGACCCCATCAAAAGCTGGTTAGATCGGCAAGCAGGAACATGTTTTACTGATAGCACTAATGGGCAAAATGGTAAAACCTCTGGACCACAACAAATTAGTATCGATTAGTGCTTTGAAACATTTTGATACAGAGTAGGGAAGTATTTTTCCTTGCTCTGTACTTCTTACGGCTTGATTGTTGTATCATGGTTCTAAATTAAGCTAAAATTAGGACTAAATTAAGCTAAAATTAAGCTAAAATTAGGACTAAATTAAATTTAGGAAAAATTAATAATTGATGTAATACTCCATACTTTAAAAAATGTCACTATTAGTTATGATATTAAGCATATGCGTATGTTCAGTCTGGTAGCATCTGTAAAACTCAGGTTTCTACCTGAACTAATCGCTATTTGTCGAAAATTACGTGACCCACATGACTATTTACGTTGGAAATCTATCGTACCGCGCCACTGAAGCAGATTTAAAAGCCGTATTTGCTGATTATGGCGAGGTCAAAAGAGTTGTCTTACCCAATGACCGCGAAACAGGAAGGATGCGTGGTTTTGCTTTCGTCGAGATGATTGATGATGCATCTGAAGATGCAGCTATCACTGAATTAGATGGTGCAGAATGGATGGGTCGTCAACTAAGAGTTAATAAAGCCAAACCACGAGAAGATAACCGACGAGAAGATAACCGACGAGGTAGCTGGTCTAAAAAACAAGAACTTTAATCACAGCGAAACCTAAATTTATGCAATTATTTACGGTACTGCAATAGCCAGTTAATTCCTTCTCGATACTTAAACTTGATTTATCCGGCATCCTTATCTTACCAGGATGCCTCATTATTTAGTGTAATTTTTATTACATTAAATGACAGCTTAATCAATTAACCAGCAATTAGCAGTTTTCTAAAATCATTTCTTTATTTTATCTAAAATCGCCTTTAAGTTATCAAATTACCTTTCTAAGATAGAGTCAGCAGCCATAATCTGCCACAAAATCCTATCCTATGGACAATAGCGCCATAAAGTAATCATATGACTCAAGTTTCAGAACCATCCAATTTATCCACAGATCACGCTACAGATAAAGCTTTGGATCGAGATTGCACCACTTTATCTCGTCACATTCTCCAACAACTGCGTAGTTTTTCTTCGGACGCACAAGATTTAAGTGCGTTAATGAATCGCATTGCTTTAGCTGGTAAACTGATTTCTCGTCGCCTCAGTCGTGCTGGCTTAATGGAAGGAGTTCTCGGATTTACTGGGGAAATCAATGTCCAAGGCGAAACAGTCAAAAAAATGGATGTTTACGCCAACGAAGTATTTATCTCGGTCTTTAAGCAAAGCGGTTTAGTTTCTCGCCTAGCTTCCGAGGAAATGGAAAATCCATATTACATACCAGAAAATTACCCTGTAGGTCGTTACACCTTACTCTACGACCCCATAGATGGTTCATCTAATACAGATACTAATCTCAGTATCGGCTCAATTTTTGCTATTCGTCAGCAAGTAGGAGAAGATCGGGATCATCAAGCCACAGATTTACTCACTAATGGACGCAAACAACTAGCAGCCGGATACATTCTTTATGGACCCAGCACAATGTTGGTCTATACTATAGGTAAAGGTGTCCACTCCTTCACCCTCGATCCCAGTTTAGGGGAGTTTATTCTCACGGAAGAGAATATCAAGATTCCCCGCAAAGGTTCTGTTTATAGCGTTAACGAAGGCAACTTTTGGCAGTGGGATGAAGCTTATCGCGAATATATACGATATGTTCATCGCACGGAGGGCTATAGCGCTCGTTACAGTGGAGCTATGGTAAGTGATATTCACAGGATTTTAGTACAAGGTGGTGTGTTCCTCTACCCAGGTACACTCAGCAAACCAGAAGGGAAATTACGCCTGCTGTATGAATCAGCCCCTTTAGCATTCATCATTGAACAAGCAGGAGGACGTGCTACTACAGGAATAGTAGATATTTTGGATGTGATTCCCCAGAAACTCCATCAACGGACACCTTTAATCATTGGTAGTAAGGAAGATGTGAATAAGGTGGAGTCTTTTATCCAAAACGGTCATTAAACAAGGGGATAAAACTACAAAAGTGTTTTATTGATAAGTTTGTCCAACCTTTCCAGTGATTGATGAACTCTTTAAAAGGTAAAGTCAAGCTATTGTCAACAGTATAGAAATATAAAATAGGGAAGAGAAAACGTCTAGTTACTTCCCTACTTTTCCCAATTTTCACGCTCCCAGTTCTGTTAACCAAAGTCCCAAAACTGTCTCATACCTAAATTACTGTTATGGTCAATCTGTTAGAAAATCCCCTACGCGTTGGTCTACAACAACAGGGGATGCCCGAACCCCAAATTATAGTTATCTTCGGCGCTTCTGGGGACTTAACTTGGCGTAAACTTGTACCAGCATTGTACAAATTGCGCCTAGAAGGACGTATTCCACCAGAAACCACAATTGTTGGTGTAGCGCGGAGAGATTGGAGTCATGAATACTTCCGTGAACAAATGCGCAAAGGGATGGAAGAAGCCCACGGAGGCGTAAACCCAGAAGAACTGTGGAATGAATTCTCCCAAGGTTTATTTTATTGTTCTGGCGATATAGACAAACCGGAAAGCTACCAAAAACTGAAAAACTTCTTGCAGGAACTAGACGAAAAAAGAGGAACAAGAGGTAATCGGATGTTTTACCTCTCTGTTGCGCCTAATTTCTTCCCAGAAGCAATTAAGCAGCTAGGTACAGTAGGAATGCTACAAGACGCTGATAAACAGCGTTTAGTCATTGAAAAACCTTTTGGTCGTGACTTAGCATCTGCACAAAACCTCAACCAAATAGTCCAAAAGTTTTGTCAAGAAAATCAAGTCTATCGGATTGACCACTATTTAGGTAAAGAAACAGTTCAAAATTTGTTAGTCTTCCGCTTTGCTAACGCCATTTTTGAACCGTTGTGGAATCGGCAATTTGTTGATCACGTACAAATAACTGTAGCAGAAACCGTAGGCGTGGAAGACCGTGCTGGTTACTATGAAAGTGCTGGTGCATTACGGGATATGTTACAAAATCACCTGATGCAGCTTTATTGCTTAACAGCAATGGAAGCACCCAACTCGATGGATGCTGACAGTATACGTACTGAAAAAGTTAAAGTATTACAAGCTACGCGCCTAGCGGATATTCATAATTTATCGCGTTCAGCTATTCGGGGTCAGTATAGTGCTGGCTGGATGAAAGGTCAAACAGTTCCAGGATATAGAGAGGAACCAGGAGTCAACCCCCAATCGACAACACCCACTTTCGTCGCCATGAAATTCATTGTAGATAACTGGCGTTGGCAAGGTGTTCCCTTTTACCTGAGAACTGGTAAAAGAATGCCCAAAAAAGTGACAGAAATTTCCATTCATTTCCGTGAAGTTCCGTCCAGAATGTTTCCCTCGGCTGCTCAACAAGTAAACACCAACATTTTAACTATGCGTATCCAGCCAAATGAGGGAATTTCTCTGCGGTTTGACGTGAAAATGCCTGGAGCCGAATTCCGCACCCGGGCTGTGGATATGGACTTTAGTTATGGTTCTTTTGGTATCCAAGCCACTTCTGATGCTTACGATCGCCTATTTCTAGATTGTATGATGGGTGATCAAACACTATTTACCCGATCAGACGAAGTAGAAGCAGCTTGGCAAGTAGTGACTCCAGCCCTTTCAGTCTGGGACACACCAGCCAACCCGCAAATTATTCCTCAGTATGAAGCCGGTACTTGGGAACCAGCAGAAGCAGAATTTTTAATTAATCAAGACGGTCGCCGTTGGCGCAGACTTTAAGGCTTTTTTCAGGCTGAAAAAACCTTAAACTGGGGTGTAAAAAGCACCCCGCATTCTGAAACCTCACAATCAAGACGAAAAACCAATATGGCTGCTCAAGCTCCTACAGTTTATTCACTCCAAGCACCCAAAGATGTTTCGTTTACAGAAATAGAAACGGAACTAAACCAAATTTGGCAAAGCTACGGTATTTCTGGAGAAGATGGCGGACTCCCAGCTGCTACTCGCGCTACCACATTTACACTGGTAGTTTACGAACCAGAAGAAACTCAATATTTGTTAACTGCTACAGGATATTATGCTGGACCAATTGATGGTATCCTTGGACCACAAACAGAAGCAGCTTTACGGGATATTCAGAGAAAACACAACTTGTCAGAAACCGGAACTGCTACTCCCGAAACCTTAGCTATTTTAAGAGAAGAATATGCTAAATCCCGGAACAATGGGGGAACGGGAGATAAAAATAACGGGATAGATTACAGTTTCAACGCATCTAGTCCAACGATCGCCGATGAAATTGCCATTCGCAACCCATGTCGGATCATTGCTCTATGTCCCATAGCTGGAGAAGACGAAGGGGTGAAAGTGCAACTATCCGCCTATTGTCCCATCCAGAAACAATCTTCTAGTACTCTTGTTTGTTGCGAATACATAACGCTCACTGGTACTGCTGCTGCTTTAGAAAGAGTCGGTGGGATGATTCCAGCATTGCTAATTGGTGGTTTACCGAAATTCCTCTGGTGGAAGGGAACACCAGACCCCCAAAATCCTTTATTTAAACGCTTATCAGCAGTTTGCAATAACGTGATTGTGGATTCTTGTCACTTTAATCGACTAGAAACTGATCTAGCTAGTTTGCAAGGATTGATAGAAACCGGCGTTCCTATAGCGGATTTAAACTGGCGGCGGTTAGCAGCATGGCAAGAATTAACCGCTCAAGCATACGACTCACCTAATCGGCGTGCTAGTCTCAAAGAAATTGATCGCATTACTATCGATTATGAAAAAGGCAATCCCAATCAAGCCTTATTATATTTAGGATGGTTGGCGAGCCGACTACAATGGCTACCGATTTTCTATGAGAAAGAAACTGGCGACTACGATATTACCCGAATTCGTTTCGTTTCTCAAGACCAGAAGCAAGTGGAAGCAGAGTTAGCTGGAGTACCTGTAGCTAAAGATGGTGATATTAAAGGGGATCTAATTGCTCTACGTCTGAATTCTACTAACAATCAAGCTACTTCTAGTACTGTCATCTGCTCTGAGACGGGTGGTTGTATGCGGATGGAGACTCATGGTGGTGCTCAGTCTGCTGGTTGGTTCCAACAAGTGAGTTCACTTGCGGAACAGAAAGCAGAGGTATTATTGAGCCAGCAAGTACAACGCTGGGGTCGAGAATCCCTGTTTGAAGAAAGTCTCGGGGCGATCGCCAAAGCTCTCAAGTTATCTACACGCAATTAGTAGTTAGGAGGAAGAGAAAGCAGAAGTAAGTCTTGCTAGTTCTCTCTCTTCCTCTCTATCCCACATTCAGCAGGTTATATGATAAAATAGTTACTTAAATTTGATTGTATTGAAAAGGGAATAAAAGCGGAATATCTTAACGAGAGTAGAATAGGAAGGGTACTAGATCAATTATATGAATATGGTTATTCCCGAGATCATAGACCAGATTTAAAACAATATTCCAGTTCTATTTTACCTATGTCACAGCGTTCCACATCATGGAGGTGATAGAAAATGGTATAATATTGCAAGCCTTACATATTAGCGCGTTATTTTTAGCACTGAAAACGCTAGGTAATTTGCATTTTCACTAATTAATGAAACAACTAAATAAACCAACTTAACCAACTATCCCAGTTCTTGACTATTTCGGCAAACTCTGCATAACCTGCTGCTTTAGGATGAGCACCATCATTAGCGATGGCTTCTGCTAACCAAGTAGATGATTGCACCAAAGTCGAAAATACATCTAGATAGGGAACCTGTAACTGAAGACACACATAAGCAAATTGCTCTGATAACTCACTAATTACATGATTTCTTTCCTCTTGATTAGAATCACCACAAGGCGGAGGACCGATCATCAAAATGGGATACAATTGTTTGGCTTCCTGCAAAATACTATGTAGATTAGCTACTGACTCTGCTAATTGGATTCCTTGTTTTTTCCCCGCCCATCCTGAATCGTTGACTCCAAATGAGAAAACAACTCTACCATCAAATTCTTTAGGTAATCGATAAGAAACTTCCGCCAGCCAGCGTTGTTTTAAGTAGCGGCTTGTTTCTGCGCGTACACCTAAATTGTAATGAGTAACTGAGTATCCCCTTTTTTGAGCATCTTGACAAATTCTACCAGTCCAACCTAAAAACTCTGGATCACCTGTTCCATTAACAAACGATTCTCCTAAGAAGCAGATTCTAATTTCTTTGCCCGATTTTAGCATGATTTTGTCATTGTTAAGTAAGCAGAATTAGGTACATAAGTACTCCAATTTGTCAGAACTTCCACCATATTCCTGAGTTGTAGAGTAGCTAGTTCAAAGGGACGGTGAAATCCTTTTCCACCAACTAGTCGAAAAACAGATCCTTGTTCTAATAGTTAATATAGGATACTTAAAACAATGTGACAATAACTCAATACCCGTGAAATGGTGTAAGCTTTTTGAGATCAAAATATGGCATTTTCGGATCTTTCTCAAGTAGATGAGCATAAACAACCAGCGCACCTCGATGGTGAGCAGTATGGTCATTCATCACCTCAAGAATATCAGGATATTGA
>Ga0116229_10006259_pt1 | contig 19221 bp, 19 predicted proteins | sample S1TSphgellanicum_3_FD_87313 | JGI IMG/M metagenome (GOLD analysis project Ga0116229, IMG submission 87313) | Host-associated microbial communities from peat moss isolated from Minnesota, USA - S1T2_Fc - Sphagnum magellanicum MG | ecosystem: Host-associated > Plants > Peat moss > Unclassified... | reverse complement strand
TATCGGCGCCGACATCGGCGCCATCGCCGCGGCGATGCAATTGGTGGTCAATATCCCCTTTGCCGTGCTGGCCATTTTATCCGCGCTGGTGGTGGTGGTTCTGGAAGTTTGGCTGAGTTACAAGGTGTATTCGGCCGCGTTGAAATGGCTGGCGCTCGCGCTTCTCGCCTATCCGGCCACCGCGCTTATCATCCACGAGCCCTGGCGGCAGATACTATATGCCACGGTGGTGCCGCACATCGAATTCAGTTTCGCATTCCTGTTTATCATCACAGGCGTTTTCGGCACCTCCATCTCCCCTTACATGTTCTTCTGGCAGGCCTCCGAGGAGGTTGAGGAACAGATCGAGCGTGGCGTGATCGCAGGACATGACGGGCGCCCGATACTGCCATCCGGTTTTATTCGCGACATGCGGATCGACACCGTGACCGGCATGGTGGTGGCGGAACTGGCCCAATGGTTCATTATCATGACCACGGCCACGGTTCTGTTCAGCCACGGCGTGACCCATATCAATACGGCCGCGGATGCCGCGAAGGCGCTGGAGCCGCTGGTGCATGCGTTCCCCAATGCAGGCCAGGTGGCCAAGGATCTGTTCGCCGTCGGCGTGGTCGGCCTGGGGTTGCTCGCTGTGCCCGTTCTCGCCGGCTCGGCTGCCTATGCGCTGGCGGAATCACTGGACTGGAACGAGGGCCTATCGAAGACCTTCAGCCAGGCCCGCGGCTTCTATGTGGTGATCATTACCTCTACGATGGTTGGATTGCTGCTGAATTTTATCGGGATCGACCCGATCAAGGCGCTAGTCTTCACCGCCGTTCTAAACGGCATTGCCGCAGTGCCCTTGCTGTTCCTGGTGGGTCTGATCAACGGCAACGCCACCATCCTGGGCAAACGCCGTGGTGGCTGGCTATCGCGAAGCTTCGTCTGGCTCACCTTCGGCGTGATGGGGCTGTCGGCGGTGGCGCTGCTCTATACGTTGATGATGCCGCAATAAATGTTGCGTGCAGCGTGGGCCTTAACTCATGCTATAGGGGCCGGCGTCCTCTCACGCTTCGAACGCGCCTTGCTGCTGGATCACGTGGGTGATCAGGCTGCGCAGCCGCGCCGGCCGCACCGGCTTGTGCAGCAGATGCAGCCCAGCGGCCACAATCTCCTGCTGCACCTCCGCGGCATGGTCGGCGGTTACCACGATGGCCGGCAGATCGCCCCAGCGGCGGCGCAGCGTGGCGATGGCATCAAGCCCGGTGGCCGGCCCCTCCAGCCGGTAATCGGCGATGATCAGATCGGGTGGGGTGGCGCTGCCCGCCTCCAGCGCCTGGGCGGCATTCGCAGCCCCGCTCACCTGCATGCCCCAGCCGGTCAGCAATACGCTCAGCCCTTGCAGAACATGCGGTTCATCATCGATCAACTGCACCGAGCGGCCGCGTAGCGTGTGCGGTCCGCCGCATCCATCCTGGGGGCTGCGCGGCCGCTTCAGGCACACCGGCGCCTGGTCCGAAACCGGCACGACAATGCCGAAGAAACTGCCGCGCCCAGGCATCGAGCGCACCACCAACCGATGCCCCAACATGCGCGACACCCGGCGTACGATCGAAAGCCCAAGCCCAGCGCCACGGCCGCTGCGATCGCTCGATTGCGGCAGACGGCGGAATTCCTCAAAAATCTCGTCCTGCTGCTCGGCGGGAATGCCGATGCCGGTATCCCACACCCCCACCAGCAAGCCTTCCGGCACCCGCTGATGGCCAATAAGCACGCCGCCGCTGCTGGTATAGCGCAATGCGTTGGAGACCAGGTTGCGCAGGATGCGCGACATCAGGCGCGGATCGGAATGCACCACCGCCTCGCCGGCAAATACCCGCAGGCGCAATTTCTTGCGTGATGCGATCAGCCGGTATTCTTCACCGACCCGCTCCATCACCTCGCGAATCGCAAAACTGCATGGCGCTGGCGGCATCACCCCGGCATCCAGTTTGGCGATGTCCAGCAAGGCGGTGATCATGTCATCCACCGAATCAAGTGCCGCCAGGGCATGCCGCACCAATTCCCGATTCGGCGGCGAGAGCCGGCGCTCGCTGAGCGCGGAGGCAAATACCCGTGCCGCCGCCAGCGGTTGCAGAAGATCATGGTTGGCGGCAGCAAAGAACTTTGTCTTGGAGAGATTCATCATCTCCGCTTCCGCCTTTGCGGCGGTGATCTCCGCATTGGCCCGGATCAGCTCCGCCGTCCGCGCTTCCACCCGCCGCTCCAGGCCTTCATTGGCCTCCTGCAACGCTTCGGAAATACGCAGCCGCTCGGTGACATCGGTATAGGTGGCGACGCAATAGCCGCCCGGCATCAGCGAACATCGTATATCGAAGGTGCGGCCACAGGGCGTCTTGAACTCCACCGCCTTGCCGTGCTGGCCCAGGCTCGCCGGTGGCGTATGGACAAAACCGAGCCCCAGCGTTTGCAGCCGCGCCACACTCCAGGCGGAGAGTGCCGCCTGCGGGCACGGTGCGAAACTGCCCTGGGCGCCGCGCAGAAAATCCTGGAAGCCTGGATTGCACGCAACCAGTTCGCCGCACGCGTCGAACACCGATACGCCTTGTGAAAGATTATCCAATGTCGCTTGCAGCAACACGGATTTTTCTTCCAGCTCACGCTCGCGCCGGCGCGCTTCGTCACGCTTGATCTCGGTGATATCGGTATACAGCGACACCGTGCCACCGCCAGGCACGCGCCGTTCCGATACCTGCGACCAGGTGCCGTCGCGAAACTGGATAACGAAAGGCTCGCCCGGATTGCGGTGGCGCTCCAGCCGGAAGCGTTCCCAGCTGTCGCTGTCGGTATCCTCGCACGCCACCATGTTCCGTGAGGCCGCCCCACGCACCACGGAGGCGAAATCGGTGCCGGGTTCGGCCGCCAAACCGCGCCACAACTCGCGATAGCGGCCATTGGTGACGACGATGCGGTCATCGGCATCGCACAGCACGATACCCTGGTTGATCGCCTCGATCGCCGCGGCCAGGCGCTTCTTGGCCTGGCCTTCCTCTTCCTTGGCGAGCGTCAGCGCGCCCAACGCTTCGGTCAGCGCGGCGGTGCGTTCCTGCACCTGGTTGCCGAGAGCCGCCGCAGTCTGGAACAGCGCGAACGCGCCGCCCTGAAGGTCCGGGCCGCGTTCGACAGAGGCCATCAGCGCCTGGTTGATCTTGCGCAGTTTCGCATTTTCCCGCCGCAGGGCGGCAATCTCGGGATCTTCGCCCTGCAGAAGCGAAGGTCGCGCCAGGCAGGGCATATTGGTATCAGGCATTTGCCGCTCCGATTGCGATGCCAGTCAGTGTCTGGTTCATGTGCATCGCCTCGTATTGCTCGCCATAGGTGCTGAACCCCACGGCATTATTGCGGTCCATCAGCGCACCGGCAGTGCCGCGTATGCGCCGCTGGTCCAATTCCAGCCCGCGCAGGATGCAATCGAATGCAATCACCAGCTCGGGCGGCCCCAGATCGCGTTCGATATCGCCAAAACTATGCTGCAAATTGCCAATCAGGTCGCCGCCCTGGCCGACGGTGAGCACCACGCCTTCATCGATCGCGCACAGGAAGGTAAGGCTGCCATCTTCGTTTACCCGCTGGATCGAGCGCACAAAGCTTTGGCCCGCCACCTGCACCACCATGGGATGGGTGGCGAAAGCGGCCGGCGTCAGCTCGTCGGCGCGTATGCCAGCAATCCTGGCATATTCCTCGGCGGCGGGCTCGGCGTTGATTTCAGTCACGATCCGGCGGCGCGGGTCGGCACCCGTCACCACGGATTTTTCCGGGCCGGCGGTAAAGTGCTCGGTCTTGAAGGCGCGGAAGCGGCGGCGCGTGGCCACCACCACCACCAGCGCGCAATCGGTGCGGAACACGCCTTCGTGCAGCACGAAGGTTTCCCGAAAATGCAGCCCGTCTCCGGCCGAGCCGCCGCGCAAAGGGATACCGCCCAGCGCGCCGCAGGCGGCACTCACCACCAGTTCCTCGCAGCCGCACATGCCGTCGATCAGGGTGATGGCGAACAGATTGTCGTGCCGTGCCCAGGGCGCGGCATCATAGATGGCCAGCCGGGTGCGTCGCACGCTGGCCTGCATGTCGGCCGCATCCTGGCGCGACAGATTCTCGATCAGCCCGGTGGCGGCGGCAAAATCCGGGCTCGCCAGGCTGATCCCGACGATGGAGTGTTCCTGGTAGCCGCCAGGCCCGATTTCGCCCGAGGTAGTGCAGCCGCCCAGCTTCACCTCGCCAAAACGACGATTGAGGGCACAGGCAAGGCATGCGATATCGTAGCCAGGCGATACGAATAGCAGCACCAGGCAGCAGGCGGGCTGCCAGAGCGTGGAAAACAACTCGCTCGCGGCGATTTCCGGATCCTGGGCGAGGGTCACCGCCCGGCGGATGCCTGACATAACATCCCTTGACGTTGGTTTATTTCAACGAAGTATAGGGCGTTTATCCAGCTATGGAAAGCTCGGCCGCAGTTTTCAGTTGCCAGCGGGCGTGGCGGCGTCTGTGGGGTTGCCGGCGGCGATCCAGCCATCGGTGCCTTCGGGATACCAGATAGCGTGGGTGTAGCCGTAGCTGGCGGCGCGTTTGGTGGCGTTCCAGCTCATCCAGCAATTTTCAAGGCAATAGAACACCACGGGCGTGTTCTTGTCGTTGTGGGTGGCAGCCTTAAGGCGCGCCTGGAACCATGACTCTGTTTGCGCGCTCAGGGCGCCGCGCCCGACATCGGGCAGCCAGATGCTGCCTGGCAGATCGCGATGGGGAAGGGGCATGCGTGGCAGGCCTGGCCGGGATTCCGGCGGCAATGGCGGCGCCGGCAGCACGTCGATCAGGATAGGGTGGGTGGTTTTGATCAGGCGTACTAAGCCGGCGGTGTGCACCACCATGCCGCCCCGAACGCTATCAGGCACCGCCCCGCGATAATGATCCATCCGGTAGCCATCCGGCTCGCTGCCACCAGCCAGCACCGGCAGCAGGCAGAGAAGCAGCGCTGCTCGGGAAACCGCCCCGATGACCGCCCTGGGCGTCAATCAGCGACAGGCCGGTTCTGTTCATCCAGCAACGGCACGCCAAAATCCTTCAGTATCTGGGTGATCTGAGCCTGATCCTTGGTGATCACCTGGTTCAGCCGGCGCCGGAAATCCACATCGGCCGGGCGCACGCCCATGGCGATATGATAATCCAGCCGCACCTTGCTATCTTCCGCGTTGAGGAAAGTCAGCCGCAACGGCAGATGGTCATGCTTGGTGTAGTAGCCGGCTATCGGCCCCCATAGCAGCCCGACATCTATCTTTCCCGCAACCAGATCCTTCAGCATGTCATGCGCAGGTTGTTCGACCCGCGTATCGACCACCAGCTGATAGATGGCGGTCTGATCCATCAGATTATGTTCCACGATCAGGTCGGTGGGCGGTGTCGCTGCAATCAGGCCGAAGCGCTTGCCGGCGATGTGCCAGTCACTGACTTTGTCCATCGTGTATTTATCGGCCGTGCGCGTCACCATCATGTAGCCGGTGTGGTAATACGCATCGGTGGTGGCCACATCCCCGGAGCCCGCGACGGTGCCGATGATGACGTCGCACAGGTTCTTATTGAGGGTTGCGCGCACAAAGCCCTGGCTATCCGGAAACCACGTATAAGAGAGTTTCAGCTTCAGCTCGCGGGCGAGCAATTCGGCGATCTTATTCTCGTAGCCTTCGCTTTGCTGATCGGAGAATGGCAGATTATGCGGATCGGCACAGACGCGCAAATCGGTATGCGACACCAGATCGGGGGCTTGCTGCGCATTGCCCGGCGGCGCCTTTATGATACAGGCGGCCGCGAAAGCGGCCGCCACCCAGACCGGCTGGTAACGGATCACTGCTTGAGATGCTCCGGATGGCCGCGCTCCAGCGCACCGTCGGAACGGGCGAGAAGATAGGCATAAATATTGTCGATATTTTCTACCACGTCCTCATTGGTGCCGAAGGCGGGCATCACCTTGTCGTTCGACGAATCGACATGCTTGCGGCCGTTGATGATGGTGTTTTCCACCTGCTCCTTGGTCATTACCTTCAGGCTATCCACCAAGGCTGGCGCATAGGAACTGCCGGCGCCGTCCGGGCCGTGGCAGCGCATGCACTGGTCACCGTAATAGAGATAGCCCTTATAGGTGTTCATATCCACCTTGTTATGATCCACCACCGTATAGGGTTTCGGCTCGGGCTTTGCGGCGGCGGCATCGGTCGCGTGCGCGCTGTGTATTGCCCACACCGAAGCGGTTGCCAGCACAGCGGCGCCGACGGCCAATGTCAGGTTCTTTGAAAAAATCGATCGAAGTGTCATCCAAGTCTCCATAACGGCGATCCTCGGACCCGCTCAGGCTTTTGGTCTGGTCGGGATATCTGGCAGGACCATGAGGCGGCCGGTTTTGCGGCCGCTTTGTGTTGGTGGGCAGAAACGAGAGGGCGTGCAAAAAAGAACCGCCCCGCCTGCGTTTCAACGCAGGCGGGGCGGCTTTGTTTCTAGTCTAGTTTGACAGACCGAACACCGTCAGCACACCGCCCAACTGGGTATAGTTGGACAGCGACTTGTAGGCGCCGACCGCGCCGAGGCCGGCATTATCCTCGGTCAGCCCGGCTGCCATGCCGATGCCGGCCCAGCCGCCAACACCCGACAGAACGGCGAGATACTGCTTGCCGTCATGCGTGTAGGTGTTGATGTTGCCGATAATGCCCGACGGGGTCTTGAACTTGTAGAGCAGCTTGCCGGTCTTCTGATCGACAACCTTCAGATTGCCGTCCAGCGTTCCGTACGCCACCACGTCGCCCGCGGTGGCCAGCGCGCCGGACCATACCGAGAAAGTCTCAGGGTCGGACCAGGCGATTTTGCCGGTGTTCACGTCATAGGCAATGAAATTGCCCAAATTGCTCTGGCCTTGCGGCGGATACATCGACAGGGTTGCGCCAACGAAAGGCTGGCCCGCAGTGTAGCTCACCTTGAACGGCTCGTAATCCATGCAGACATGGTTTGTCGGCACAAAGAACATATGGTTTTTCGGCGAGTAGGCGGAAGGCTGCTCGTCCTTGGAGCCAAGGGCGGCGGGGCACACATTGGTGGTGTTGTGGTCCGCACCCTGTACGCCAGGGCCATACTGATCAACCAGTTCCGGCTTGCCGGAAGCCAGATCGATCTTGGTCGCCCAGTTTACCGCCGGATCGTATTTGTTGGCTTCGAGCAGTTTGCCGTCGGTGCGATCGAGCACATAGGCAAAGCCGTTACGATCGAAATGCACCAGCGCCTTGGTCATCTTGCCGTGCACGGGGGCGTCGGCAAGCACCATTTCGTTCACGCCGTCATAGTCCCACTGGTCATGCGGGGTCATCTGGTAGACCCATTTGGCAACGCCGGTATCCGCATCGCGTGCGAACACGGTCATTGACCATTTATTGTCGCCAGGGCGCTGTGTCGGGTTCCACGTGCCCGGGTTGCCGGATCCGTAATAGATCAGGTTCAGGCTCGGGTCGTACGAAATCCAGCCCCAGGTGCCGCCGCCGCCATTCTTGTACTGATCGCCTTTCCAGGTTTTCAGCGAGCTGTTTTCGCCGACCGGCTTGCCCATCACTGTGGTCGATTGCGGGTCAAACTTGATCTCGCTATCGGTGCCTTCGGAATAGGCAACCCAGGCTTTGCTGCCGTCCTTGATGTTATAGGCGGTCATCCGGCCGCGGATGCCGAACTCGCCACCGCTGATGCCGACCAGAACCTTGTCCTTGACGACGAGTGGGGCGGAGGTGCCGGTTTCGCCCTTGGAGGCATCGCCGTCTTTCACCGACCAGACCACTTTGCCGGTTTTCGCGTCGAGTGCCACCAGCGAGGTATCGGCCTGGTGCAGGAAGATCATCCCTTCGCCATAGGCAACGCCACGATTGACGGTGTCGCAGCACATGACAGGGATAACGTTGGAATCCTGCTTGGGCTCATATTTCCAGACGATCTTGCCGCTCTGATTGAGATCGAGCGCGAACACCGTGTTGGGGAACGGCGTCGAGAGATACATCATGTTGCCGATCACCAGCGGGCCGCCTTCATGGCCGCGCAGAACACCGGTGGAGAAGGTCCATACCGGATGCAGGTTCTTTGCCGTGCTGGCATTGATCTGCTTCAGGTCGCTGTAGCGCTGGCTGGCGTAATTGCCGAGCGGAATGACCCACTGCGACGAATCCTTGGACATTTGATCCAGCTCATCATTGGCAAAGCTCGGGGCCGCCCCGAGCAATGTATATCCTGCCGCCATACATGCAGTCAGGGTTAGCAAGCGTCGAATTGAATACTTCATGAAGTCCCTCCTTGATCCGCCCGGGTGCTCCGGATCGTTCCGTCCCAACACTGCAGGCTGTTTCTGACATCTGGGCGATGCGTGAAAGGTCAAGGGACCGAACATGCAACGAACCGGAAAAATATCAGAGCCAGATCAGTCTACACCAGTCATTCGCGCGTGCCATCAGCAAATATCGTGCTGCACTGCACGCTCAAACGATCCTCTGTTTAGCAAAGACACAACCAACATAACAATATTCGCCGTGTCCCGCTGCACGCAGCGACGCCCAGACACCTATCCGCCTGTACGCCGGTAAAATCAACCGGACGTTAACCGCGTCATACTGACAAGTACGACTTTGGTGCCGCCCGCTTTCGCCGGCAAAATTGCTGCGGCGCAGCGAAGTATTATGTTGCGATGCAGCGAAACTTTCCTTCTCTAAGCTGGCTGTTGATGTGGTACGTCCATCTCGCAGCGCCAGCTTTTCAGCGTGTATTTCGGGTGTTCGGCCAGATATTCCTGCGCCCGTTGCTGGGCGCCCATGGTGCAGGCGGCCGGGGTAGGGAAATCCTCCATCGGCAGGCGCTTTTCGATGCAGGTCTTGGTCTCCGCGGCCAGGCAGTATACGAGTACAAGCTCGATCATGGTGTTCCCTCTCAACCATTTTGTCTTTGGCGCATTGGCGATATGCGTGCGCATGACAAGCGCGCAAGTTGCCGTGCCCGGTTTCCTGGAAGGTTATACGTGACATCACTCCCGACTCTGCGCCGCTGGATATTGGCGCTCTGCGCCGCTGGATATGTCGGCCCAGCCTGCGCGCAAGACACGAAACCGCCGAAATACGACTACCCTACGGCAGCACGCGCAGATTATGTGATCGGCTGCATGGCGGCCAATGGTTTTCAGCGTCAATTGCTGGATAAATGCGCCTGCGGCATAGACGTGATCGCCGATCGCCTGAGCTATGACGATTACCAGACCGCCGAGACGGTTCTTAGCATGCAGCAGGCAAGTGTTGGCCCCCGCGGCGGCCTGTTCCGCGATACGCCGATCGCCAGGACCGCCCTGGAAGCCCTGCGCCGCGCCCAGGCTGAAGCCAATCTGCGATGCGGCGACTAATTGTAGCGGATGAGGCCGCCGCATAGGGTGGGTTGGAGCCTCAGGGCCCGTTCGACATTAACCGAATCGGGTTGCTGGGTCGAACGGGCGCCTCACGCCTTTGTTTGAAGCCGCATCTTTGTCGGCGTGCCGACGCACTTATGTGCCGACGATGCCTTACGTTACCAAGGGGCCTTAACTCCCGTGCGGCGCGAGCGGAAAACTTTGGCGGAACACGGTCTTGGCACTGTCGTCCACCACAACATCCAGCGGGGCGGTGCCTGATGGCCGGAATCCGAAGGTGATTTCCGGGTCTTCGGCCAGCGAGATATCGCCTTGCATGGTGAATACCGATTGGCCGCCCTGGCTTACCTGCACGCTCTGCACATAGCGCGCCGGGGTATAGAGGCGGGTGACCGGGTCCATCTGCATGCCGTTGGCATTGGGGTGGCTGATCAGCAATTCCGCCTCAACCGGCATGCCCGGCACCGGCGCCGCCAGCAGATGCAGCTTCATTCTGCCGATCCGTGCCAAAGCCGCCGCCGGATCGGTTCCCCCCGGCGCGGAGCACCCGCCTGCGGCCTTGATGAAGCGCGAGGTGCTCACCAGCGAGCCATCCTGCAACTCCGCCACCGCATGCAGTAGCGTGTATTGATCGACCCGTATGCGGGTCTTCAACAGATGCGGATCGGCCAGCGTTCCGAACGCGAATCTGGCCGCAACCGGGGCAGGATTGTCGTCCACCACCAAGGTGAGCGCGACGATCCGGGCACTCGGCCCAATGGTGATCGATACCGGCACCAGCGCCGCATCCAGCGCCCGTGGCGGCGCCTCCAGGTGCAGCAGGTCGGAATTTTCGGTGATCGGCCGGTGGCTGAAAATGGCGGCCGCCACATCGTGCCAGCGTGCCGCGCGGCTGGCTTCCGACTCGGCCGCCCTAGCCATGCCGAGATTGGCCGCAAGGCATGCGGCGCCAAAGCTGGCGGCAAGGCGCAGGCGTGCATTCATTCCCATTGCAGCTCCTTATACGCCACAGTGACGTTGTGGCCGTTATAGGCGTCGAACAAGGCCCAGCGCCGCTCCTCGCTCCGGCCCGCCTGGGCGGTGGCACTGTCGATATCTTGGCCCGAAGCAATGGCGGCGCGGACATCGTGCAGCAGCACGGTCAAATAGCGCCGCTCGTCATCCGCACCTGCGGGCCAGGGCACGGCGTCTGGTCCGTGGCCCGGGATGGCCCGGACCGCGGCAACACCTGCCATCTGGTCCAGCACATGCAACCAGCCGGTCAGATTGCCGTCCAGCGCAGGCACGCGGCCGGCAAACAGCAGGTCGCCTGCCCAGAGCGTGGCTGTGCGCTGGTCGAGGATGGTCAGGTCGGTATCGGTATGGGCTGCCCCATAGGCGGTCAGCGCCAGAACCCGGCCGCCCAGATCGATCGAGAGCGTATCGTGCACCAGAAGCGTGGGGATCACCGGGCCGCCGGTTGCCGCCTCGCCCAAAACGGCAGCCAGGCGGGCATGGTCGTAGGCCTCACGGTTCGCCAGGGCGGCAGGCAGGCGCCAATGGCCAATGAAAACTGGATGATCCGGCAGGAAAGCCCGCGCGCCAAACACGTGGTCAGGGTGGGCGTGGGTCATGATCACATAGCGGATCGGCAAATCGGTGGTGGCGCGTATGCTCGCTCGCAGGCGCTGGCCGTCGGTCAGGCTGCCGCCCGGATCGATCACCGCCACGCCGGTTCTGCCGAGGATAAAGCCAATATTGGCAATGCCATCCATGTTCGCGCGCGTTGCCTCGGCACACACACCGACGCGCACGAAATTACCCGGCGCGGGTTGCACCAGCGCGGAGGGTTGGGCGGTCAGAGCAGGAGGCATAGCGCGGGCTGCCGGGCAGCAACACAGGCCGGCGTAGGTAAATAAAATGATGCGCAGACGACCGCGCGGGCACATGGCGCATGGCCAGGAAAAGCCGCCGCTTGCGCGGCGGCTTCATGGCCAGCTTACTTGCTGGCTTCGGCGCAGGCGTAGGAGTTGATTTCAGCGCCGAGAGCGATCTCGACAATCTTCGGGGACTTCCAGCTCATAACATCCTCCAGGGAGTGTTTTTGGTCTTCAAGCGCCGGCCGATGACCGCACGCCACCGTAAGTCTAACGCGCAAAACTCTGCCCGGCAAATGCTACCTTTGCACGGGCGCCTCGCTTCGCCTCACCTGAAATGTGACGTTGCTGTCAGGGCGCAAGTCTTCGCCCTAACCACCTAACAGAAGATTCATCCGCTATTGTGCGTCGCAGCAAAATTCGCCTCCGCCAACAGTATTCGTGTTCTCTCGCCGATATGGGAAAATGCCCGCCATTTGGACGTGTCGACCCTGGCAGTGGAAGGGTTGACACTACATGCGGGAAGCGTTCACCCACGGGCGCTGGTGTACGGAAGGATTTATTGATGCGACAGGTTTTGCTTGGCGGTCTGATGTTGGCTGGATCGCTGATGCTGTTGGAGGGTACGGCGATGGCCGCGGGAGACGCCGCCGCGGGCCAGGTGCTGTTCAAGCAGAAATGCGGCATCTGCCATTCCCCCGTCGAGGGGCAGAACAAGATCGGCCCCAGCCTGTGGGGCGTGGTCGGCCGCAAGGCGGGAACGCTGCCCAGCTACACCTATTCGGACGCGATGAAGAACGCCAACCGCACCTGGGATGAGGCGACGCTGAGTGACTACTTGACCAATCCGCGCCAGAAAATTCCCGGCATCAAGATGATTTTCGCCGGCCTGCCGGAAGAGAGCGACCGGCAGAACGTGATCGCCTATTTGTCTACCCTGAAGTAAACAGGATGGGCAGGGTGCGTATTCCAGGGTCCGGGCGCATTTGCCCGGACCGACTGCCCGGTTATGCCGCCAGCGTGGTTTTCTTGCTGGCATCCATGCTGCCTTGCAGCAAAGCCCGCGCAGCGGATGAGATCCCCATCGTCTATCTGGGCCTGGATATGCCGCATCATATCGCCTCCACATTGCTCGATCCCCCACCCACGGATTCGGGATTGCGCGGCGCGCAATTGGCGGTGGCCGATACCAACACCACAGGAAAATTCACCAACCAGCATTTTTCGTTGCAGGTGCTGCAAGCGGCCGATCCAGCGACGGTGGAAAAAGACTTCGCCCAGTCTTTGGCCGCTGGCAAACGCCTGTTCGTCGCCAACCTCCCCGCCGATCTGCTGCTGAAACTGGCCGATACACAGGGCGCCGCTTCTGCGGTGATCCTTGATGCCACCAGTGCGGATGACCGCCTGCGCGGCGCCGATTGCCGTGCGAACATGCTGCATATTCTGCCCAGCCGCGCCATGCTCGCCGACGCGCTGATGCAATATCTGGTGACGAAAAACTGGAACCGCATCATGCTGCTGGTGGGTCGCGATCCCGATGATGCGCTCTATGCCGATGCCATCCGGCAGTCGGCGGCAAAATTCCAGATCAAGATTCGTGCCGATCGCCCCTGGAGTTTCAATGCCGCCGCGCAGCAGGCCGATACCGGGCATTACCAGGTGAATGATGAGGTGCTGAAAGCCACCCAGGGCGTAACTTATGACGTGCTGGTGGTAGCCGACGAAGCGGATCACTTCGGCGATGACCTCTCCTACCGCACCGAGCAGCCCAGGCCGGTGGCGGGCACACAAGGTTTGGTGCCGGAAGCATGGGCGCACGCGATGGATGAATATGCCAGCACACAGCTACAGACACGGTTTCATCGCGAGTCTGGGCGCTGGATGAACGCGCAGGATTATGGCGGCTGGCTGGCGGTGCGTGCCATCGGCGAGGCCGCTACCCGCGCTGCAACGGCCGACCCGGCACGCATCATCGCCTATCTGCACGGGCCTGATTTTTCGGTGTCCGGCTATAAAGGCCCTGAACTGACCTTCAGGCCATGGGATGGCCAGTTGCGCCAGCCGGTATTGCTGGCCGATGAAAACGCGCTGGTCTCCATTTCGCCCCAGCCCGGATTCCTGCATCAGACCAACGATCTCGATTCGCTGGGCTTCGATCAACCGGAGACCTCATGTCATCTGCATTGAGCATATTTGGCCTGGCAGGCCTGGCTTTCTCCGCCACAATGCTGTTTGCCCAGCAGGCCCTGGCCTATCGCATTTTCGTGTCCAATGAAAAGGACAACACGATCACCGTGCTCGATGGTGCCTCGCTGTCGATCATTAAAACCGTCCCTGTCGGCGCCCGTCCGCGCGGGATTGTTTTGTCGGCCGATTCGAAAAGCCTTTATATCTGCACCTCGGATGCCGACCATATCGAGGTGCTCGATCTCGCCACCCTGAAGGTCACGCGCATTCTGCCGAGCAACCCGGATCCGGAATTCATGGCGCTGAGCCGCGATGGCAAAACGCTGTATGTGGCGAACGAGGATAACAGCCAGGTCTCCGTGCTGGATGTGGCGCAGGGCAGAATCGTCTCGGAAATTCCAGTGGGCGTGGAGCCTGAAGGCATGGCGGTGAGCCCGGACGACAAAACCGTTATTTGCACCTCTGAAACCACCAGCATGACCCATTTCATCGACGCCGCTACCCACGCCGTTACCGCCAGCGTACTGGTTGGCACCAGGCCGCGTTTTGCCGTCTTCACCAAGGATGGTTCCCAGGTCTGGGTCTCTTCCGAGGTCGCCGGCACTGTGGCGGTGATCGATACCGCCACGCACAAGGTGCTGCACACAATCAAGTTCGATCTGCCCGAAGTGCCGGTTGCAGCGATTCAGGCCGTCGGCATCAATCTCACCAGCGACGGAAAATATGCCTTCGTCGATCTCGGTCCGGCCAATCGCGTGGCCGTGGTCGATCCGAAAACCTTCGCTGTCGAAAAATATCTGCTCGTCGGCCAGCGCGTCTGGCACAACGATTTCTCGCCCGACCAGAAATTCCTCTACACCGCCAACGGACTCAGCAACGACATGTCGGTGATCGACATCGATGCGATGAAGGTTACCCAATCCGTGCCGGTGGGCCAATCGCCCTGGGGTGTCGTTGTTGCTCCCTGAACCCCAGCCCGCCTTGTCGGTGGCGCAGTTATCCTACGCATTCGGTGCGCGCCAGGTGCTGCACAAGGTGGATCTTGCCGTCAGGCCCGGCGATTTCTCCGTGCTTCTCGGGTTGAACGGCGCCGGCAAATCCACTCTGTTCGCCCTGATCACCCGGCTCTACAGCGCACGCACCGGCCGCATCTCGGTCTATGGCCACGATATCGAACGCGAGCCGCTCGCGGCCCTGGCTTGCCTGGGCGTGGTGTTCCAGCAATCCACCCTCGATCTGGACCTGACGGTGGAACAGAATCTGTTCTACCATGCTGCCTTGCATGGCATGTCGCGCCGTGCCGCCCGCCTGCGCATCGAGGAAGAACTTTCCCGCATCGGCCTGCTCGATCGTAAAGCCGACCGCGTGCGTGCTCTATCGGGCGGCCAGAAGCGCCGGGTCGAACTGGCGCGCGCCCTGCTTCATGCGCCCTCGTTGCTGCTGCTCGATGAACCAACCGTGGGCCTGGACATGGAAAGCCGCCGCTTCCTGCTGGACCATGTGCGCGGGCTTTGCCGTAGCCGCGCCCTCGGCGTGCTCTGGGCCACGCATCTGATCGATGAAGCGGGCGAGGAGTCGCGCGTTATCGTTTTGCACCAGGGCCGCATTCTGGCCGATGGCGCCGCCAGCGACATCACCCAGGCCGGCGAGTCGATCAAGGGCGCCTTCGACCGGCTGACGCAAAAGCAGGCCGCGTGATGCAGACCGGCACATTGGCGGCACCGCACACCTCCCTGCAATATGCCAGATGCCTGAACGGCATTATTCGCCGCGAGGCACTGCGCTGGCTGAACCAGCGCGGCCGCTTCATTTCCGCCCTGGTGCGGCCTTTGGTCTGGCTGGTGATTTTTGCCGCCGGCTTCCACTTCGTGCTCGGTGTCTCGATCAGCCCGCCCTACAGAACCTACATTCCCTATGAGGTTTACATCGCCCCAGGCCTGGTCGGCATGATCCAGCTCTTTAATGGCATGCAAAGCTCGCTCTCCATGGTCTATGACCGCGAAATGGGCAGCATGCGCACGCTGATGGTCAGCCCGTTTCCGCGCTGGTTCCTGCTCGCGAGCAAGCTGCTCGCCGGCGTGGCTGTCTCGGTTGTCCAGGCCTATATCTTTTTCGCCATTGCCTGGTTCTGGGATATCACCCCGCCGCTCACCGGCTACATTGCCGTGCTGCCGGCGCTTATCCTGTCAGGCCTGATGCTCGGCGCGCTCGGCCTGGTTCTCTCATCTTTCATCAAGCAGCTGGAGAATTTTGCCGGGGTGATGAATTTCGTTATTTTCCCGATGTTCTTTACCTCATCGGCGCTCTACCCGCTCTGGCGGATGCAGCAGGCAAGCTTGCCGATCTACTGGATCAGCCAGTTCAACCCGTTCACCCATGCGGTGGAGCTGATCCGCTTCGCCCTTTATGACAGCTTCAACCCGATATCCGCACTCGTCGTCTGCGCCTATCTCGGGCTGTTCATGGGCCTTGCCATTATCGGCTACGATCCAGGCCGTGGCCTTCTGGCCCGGCGCGGCGGTGGAGGAGACTGATTATGCGCATGCTCGTTCTGGTATTGGCCGCACTCGCTTTGGCCAATACCGCCTATGCCCAGAAATTCGGCGGGCCGCCGCAAAACCCCGATTGGCCCTGCGCCCAGCGCCTGGTGGAAACGCTCGAACCCGGCTCCTACTGGAACGGGCCGCCTATCCCTGCCCACACCGCGTGGCGCGACGATGCCGATATTTTCACCCTCGCCAATGACATCGTGGATCGCGATACGCCGGAAGCGGACGCCTTGGCGAAACTCAATGCCTATGCCGACGCCCTGCCCCAGGATAAGCGCGCCACCGCATTCCCTTTCCTGTTTGGCGCGCTGGTCGACCAGACCAACGACCAGCGCTCCATCCTGATTGCCCGTATCGAACAGCTTGGCCGGCGCCAGCGCGCTATGGGCGACACCATCGCCGCTCTCAGCACCCAGATCGACGCCGACCCGGCCAGCAGCCCCACCCATGCCGATTTGATCGGCAAGCGTGATTTCGACATGCGCGCCTTCAGCGAAACCCAGCACACCATGCGCTATGCTTGCGAAGCCCCCGCCAACATGGAACGCCGCCTGGGCCTTTTTGCCCGCGCTTTGGAGGCAAAGATCGCTTCCCGATAGGCGGCGGCTTAGGGCCCGTTCGACATTAACCGAATCGGGTTACGGGGTCCAACGGGCCCTAAGCCTTTGTTTGAAGCGGCATCTTTGCCGGCGTGCCGACGCACTTATTTGCCGACCATGCCTTAGCTTCGGCGCCCAAAGCCGGGTGGGGCTTAAGTGCGCACGGTAGACGGCAGGCGTTTGCGCGTCTATGAGGACCAGAACAAGCGCGGTACGGTATGACTGAGTCTCACAAAAGACAATGCTGCATCGCCTGACCGTGTTCCGGCCCAGGTCGTGGTTATATGTTCCTCTTTCATTGCTGATGATGGTCGCCGCTGCTCCGGCCGAGTCGCCGCCAGCCGAGATCTCCGCCCGAATCGAACAGGCCGTTCTAGGCATCATCAGCTATACGCGCTGGCCACAGGGCCCGATCAGCCCGCGACTCTGTGTCGTTGGCCAGCCCGCCCATGCCGATGCCTTCTTTACGCGCCCGATGCAGCTGGGCGATGGGGCGGTCACCGCCACCCGCCGCGCCGTGCAAGCTGATCATTTCGGCGATGAATGCGACGTGGTTTATGAGGGCGCGCTCGCGCCCGCCGAACGGCTGCTGTTGCGCCGGCAACTGATCGGGCATCCGATCCTCACGGTCACCGACAGCGATCCGCAATGCTCCGGCGGCAGCATGTTTTGCCTCGACATGGCCGGGGCGGAGAGCGGCGGCCAAGTGTTGTTTGCGGTGAATCTCGATTCGGTCGCGCGGAGTGGCGTGCAGGTCAATCCGCACGTGCTGTTGCTGGGCAGGCGCAGAAAGTCGCCGTCATGAGACGCTTGCGGGCAGGCAAGCCCCTCAGCACCGCTCCCACCTTGCTGAGCGTTCTCAGGCGGGCCCATATCGGCATGGCGCTGGGCGGGGTCGTGATTGTCGGCCTATCTTTGGTGCTGCCGGCAGCGATCGCCCTGCACATCGCCGCAGAGCACGACCTCAATCTGGCGGCGCGGGCGATGCGCTATACGACAGAGGCCGCCATCGTGTTCAAGGATAGCGACGCCGCGCGCGATGCCGTGATGTCGATCGCCACCGCCGGCGATGTGGCCGAGGCGTCCGTCTATGATCGTGATGGCCAGTTGCTGGCGAGCTGGCACAACCAGTCCGATACGCTGTTTGCCCGCCTGAGCGAAACCGCCGCGACGGTGTTGCGCGAGCGAACGGCCACGGTATCGGTGATGCATGATGGGCAGGTCGTCGGGCAAATCCGGCTCCGCGGCAGCGGCCAGACGCTGCTCGGCTTCCTGCTTGCCGGGGCGGCCGGCATCGCGTTCTGCCAGGTGCTCCTTGTGCTGGGCGCGTTGTATCTGTCGCACCGCATCCTGGGCCGCATTGCCAAGCCGCTGGAGGCCTTGGCGGAAATCGCCGACAAGGTGCGTCGCCAGCGCAGCTCGGGCCAGCGCGTTCCGGCCGCCAGGATCGCCGAGCTGGATGATCTCGGCCAAACCTTCAATGCCTTGTTCGACGAGCTCGATTCATGGCAGGCCTCCGCCCGCAGCGAAAATGCCCAGCTTGCCCACAAGGCCAATCATGACAGTCTGACCGGCCTGCCAAACCGTGCCTTCTTCGAGGAACGGCTGGCGCGCGCTCTGGTCCAGGCGGATAATAGCGGTACATTGGCCGCCGTTCTGTTCATGGATGGCGATGGCTTCAAGCAGATCAACGACAAATTCGGCCACGCCTCCGGCGACACCGTTCTGGTGAACATTGCGGCACGGGTAAAGGAGGTGCTGCGCGACGAGGATCTGGTGGTTCGGCTCGGCGGTGATGAATTCGCCGTGTTGCTGATATCGATACGCACTTTGCTGGATGTGCAGCAGATTGCCGAGACCATTGCCGAGAATGTGCGCCGGCCGCTGGTCCTGCCAGGCGGCGAGCGCGTCTCGACATCATTGAGCATCGGGATCGCCATCTATCCGCAACACGGCATGGACGCGGTCTCGCTCTTGCAAAGTGCCGACGCGGCCATGTATCGCGCGAAGCGCGGCCGCCGCGGCGGGTGGGAGACAGCGGTGTCTGCGCCGGCGCTGGATAAAATACACGATAAATAAAGGAAAATCACCAATGCGCATGTCGATGTCCAAGGTGGCGACTGGCTTTTCGCTTCTCGCGATGATTTTTCTCGCGTCCTGCCAGACAATGAGCCACGGGCTCAACGCGGCGCAAATCGCGGTTCTGCGCAAGGAAGGTTTCGTGCAGAAAAACGATGGCTGGGAACTGGCGCTCTCCTCCAAGGTGCTATTCGACGTCGATGCCGATCAGATCAAGCCGGATACGCGCCAATCCATCGAGCGCACCGGCCAGGCGCTGGTCTCGGTGCAAATCAGCACGGTGCGCGTGGAGGGCTACACGGACAACACCGGAACCGACGCGCATAACAATGCGCTGTCGCAACGCCGTGCCGCAGCCGTGGCACAGGCTCTGGGCAGCAGCGGATTGGCTGGCGGGCATATCGACGTAAAGGGGTTCGGCAAGCAGAATCCGGTCGCCGACAATGCCACCGAAGCCGGCCGCGCGGAGAACCGCCGCGTCGCCATCATCGTTCCGTCTATCCAGGATTGATGCG
>Ga0116229_10006257_pt1 | contig 19225 bp, 19 predicted proteins | sample S1TSphgellanicum_3_FD_87313 | JGI IMG/M metagenome (GOLD analysis project Ga0116229, IMG submission 87313) | Host-associated microbial communities from peat moss isolated from Minnesota, USA - S1T2_Fc - Sphagnum magellanicum MG | ecosystem: Host-associated > Plants > Peat moss > Unclassified... | reverse complement strand
GATCCTCGAAGATCCGGTGATGGCGCGCGGCGGCTGCCGGGTCACATCCGCGACCTCGACGATCGATGCCCGTTTGGAAACACGGCTCGGCGCCATCTTGAGCGAATTGCTCGGCGGCGATCGCGAGGAATCCGGGCCGCGCAACGGGGCCGCGGCGTGATGGCCCAGGGGCAAAGACCGCGGCCCAAAGGCTGGGCCGCCTATCTGGCCAACGCACGCGGCCGCATGGCGCATGCCGGCGAAATCGTCGTCGAGGGCACGCTCAGCCGCATGGTGGGCATGACGCTCGAAGCAGTCGGCTGCGCCGCCGCCGTCGGCGGCCGCTGTCGCGTGGACCTGGCCGACGGCAAGCACGTCGAGGCGGAAGTCGTCGGCTTCTCCGGCGACAAATTATTCCTGATGCCGACCGGCGAGATTCGCGGTCTCATGCCGGGCGCGCGGGTCGTGCCGGTGCGCAGTGTGTCCGAGGTCCTGGTGGGCGATGGACTTCTCGGCCGCGTTCTCGACGGGGCCGGCCGGCCTCTCGACGGCCTCGGCGAATTACGCTGCGACGAGCGCATGCCCTTGACCGCCGAACCCTTGAATCCCCTGATGCGCCGTGCGATTCGCGATCCGCTCGACGTTGGCGTGCGCTCCATCAATTCCCTGCTCACCGTCGGCGGGGGCCAGCGCATCGGGCTGTTTGCCGGGTCCGGAGTCGGCAAGTCGGTGCTGCTGGGCATGATGACCCGCTATACGAAGGCGGACGTGACGGTGGTCGGACTCATCGGCGAGCGCGGCCGCGAAGTCCAGGATTTCGTCTGCAATACGCTCGGGCCCGATGGCATGCGCCGGGCCGTGGTCGTGGCGACGCCCGCGGACCATCCGCCGCTGATGCGGCTGCACGGCGCATGGCTCGCGACCGCCATCGCCGAATACTTTCGTGATCGCGGCTTGAAGGTGCTGCTGCTGCTCGATTCGCTGACCCGCTTCGCGCAAGCACAGCGCGAGATCGCGCTCGCGATCGGCGAGCCCCCCGCGACCAAAGGCTATCCGCCCTCGGTGTTCGCGCGCCTGCCGCAACTGGTGGAGCGCGCCGGCAACAGCGACAAGGGTGCGGGCTCCATCACGGCCTTCTACACGGTGCTGGTCGAGGGCGACGACCAGAACGATCCGATCGCCGATGCGGCGCGCGCAATCCTCGACGGGCACATCGTTCTATCGCGCCGTCTCGCCGAACAGGGATTGTACCCGGCCATCGACATCGAAGCGTCCATCAGCCGCGCCATGCACCAGATCGCGCCGCGGGAACAACTCGATCTGGCCGTGAAGTTCAAACAGGTGTATTCGACCTACCAGCAAAATCGCGACCTGATCACGGTCGGTGCGTATCGGCGCGGCGCCGACCCGCGGGTCGATCTTGCGGTGGAGCAATGGCCGAAGATTCTCGATTTCCTGCGCCAGGACATGTATGACCCGGTCGGAATCGAACGCAGCGCCGCCGATCTCAAGAATCTCGTTGCGCAATTTTCCGCTCAACCCCCGTCGCCGGGCCGATAGGCAACGAGCGCCATGCCGCCCTCGAGGTCCAAACGGTTCGAACCCATTCGCGAGATCGCGGCCAATGGCGCGATCGAACTGAGCCGCGCCGTGGCGGATGCCGGCCAGCGTGTCGCCGAACTCGAACGCCAGCACGATCAGCTCAAGGGCTACCGTGACGAGTACATGCTCAAGTCCACGCAATCCGCGGCGGCCATGGATTCCGTGCGATTGCAGAACTACCGCGCCTTCCTCGATCGACTGGGAGATGCGGTGCGTCAGCACATGATCAAGCTCGGAGTTGCGCGCGCCGAGTACGAAGCACGCCGCAGCGTGTGGACCCTGAAACGCATCGAAGCGGAATCGCTCGGACGCGCCGTCGAGCGCTTTCGACAGGAAGAACAGCAGCTCGCGGAACGGCGTGAGCAGGGCGACAGCGATGAAGCGGCGCTGCGGCTGACGGCGCTCACTCGAGGTGCGACCGAGCCCTGAAGATCGCCGGTGGCACAGCGCTTGCAATGTGTTTCTGCATGAACCCAGCACAACCCATCCGGTCCGCCGTCGCTCCCCCGAGTTCACCCGCCGATTCCGTCCAGGCAGCACCCACGGCCGCGGACAGCATGGGGCCGGGCGGCGCGAAATCGCGAAATTTTGCGGCGGCACTCATCGTCGCGAAGGCCGCCGACCACCAGGTCAAACAAGCGGCCGCCGGCGATTCCCCGGGCGCGACCGTGCCGCCGACCGGCAATCCGCTGCCGCTCGCGGCGACCGCCGTGGTGTTGCCGGCTGGTGCCGGCGCAACGCCGTCCAAACCGTTGCTCACGGACAGCGTGGCGACAACGTCGGCTGCGAGTACCCGCACCGACGCTTTGTTAATAGAGGCCCCAGCGGCCGGTCCGGGGCAGGCCGCGGCGGCGGATGCTGTGAATTTGTCGAGTGCCGCCACGTTGGCCAGTGCGTCGACCTTGGCCAGTGACGCGGCTTTGGCAGGTGCGGCGACGGTGGCGGCAACCGGGACTAACTCCTCGAGTCGCGCCGCGACGCTGGCATCGGCCTGGGCGCTCGCGGGAGCGATGCCTGGAAAAGGCCTGCGTTCGGCGCCGCCTGCTGCGGCTGTAACGGTTGACGGGGCGACGGGGGGCCAGCCGCTCAATATCGATGCGGCGAGCCTCGCCGCGGCCGTCGTCGCTGCGCCGGTCAACGGGCCGGCCAGCACCAACGTGGCGGGTACAGGCACGGCGAGTGTCGGCACGGCGGGTGTCGGCGCGCCGTCAGCCGGCCTCGCAGTCGATGGCAGAGTCGGGGCGCGCCCGATCGGCGCGGGTTTCGCCGCGATGGCGACCAGCAAGCCCGCGGCCAATGCGCCGCCGTTCCCCCTGAGCGCCTTCAGCGCCCGGAGCGGCGCGGCGCCGGACGGTACGGACGACTCGCGCGACAATGAGCTCACCGCGACCGCCAACACCGCCGCCGCGAGCGCAGCCACCAGCAACGCGGCAGACACCGCCATCGACAGCGCCACCGTCGCAAGCGCCGACACCGTCGCAAGCGCCGACACCGTCGCAAGCGCCGCCGCCCAAGCGCTGAGCGCCTCCGCTACGCCGAGCCTGGATTCCATCGCTGCTCCGGTTGACGCCGCCAACAGCAAACCGGATCTGCGGGCCAATGGCATGACCGGCCTCGGGCCCAATGCGGCGATTGCCGCAGCCGACGCGACTCCGCCCGCAGCGGCATCCACGGTATTGGCGCAAACGCCGCAACTGGCGCAACTGGCGCAAGCGGCGCTAGCCGCGCTCATTCCTGGGGGCGCCCAAAAACACGGCGGCGAAATGCCAGGCGCGGTTGCCGTCGCGGGCCCGGCGGCGGTCGACGCGTCCACCGCTGCCGCTGCCGCTGCCGCCGCCGCCGCCGCCGCCGCGTCGTCTCCTTTCGCCAGCATCGATTCGCCCGCAGCGGCCGCAGACAAACTGAACGCGCCCGTGGGTTCGCCGGCATTTCCCCAGGAACTCGCCGAGCGAGTCGCCTACGTGCTCGCCAACAACCTGAACGGCGCAACCCTGCAGGTCAATCCGCCCCAGCTTGGGCCCATCGAACTGCGGGTGACGGTTGAAGCCGGTCATGCACAGGTGATGCTCAGCGCGCAAAACCCGGCGACTTGCGATGCCCTGCAGGCCGGGTCCGGGAAGCTCAAGGAGATGCTCGCGCCAGGGTTCGCCCAGGTCAGCGTCGACGTATCGCAACGCTCGTTCCAGGAACGGTCAGCCTATTCGCAAACCTACCAGTGGACCCCCGCGCCGGACACGGAGGCGGAAGCCACGGTTTCCGCCGTGCACTCGGGTCCGGCGGTCGCCGCCGCAGCGCGGGGTCTCGACGCCTACGCATAGACGCGCGCCTACTCGCGCGCGCCTACTCGCGCGCGGCTACTCGCGAGCATGCACGTTCGCATACACACGCCCGATCAGGCGATGCCGCCGTCGATCGCGATGACTTGTCCCGTGACATACGCGGCTTCTTCGGAGGCGAGAAAGTCCACCAATGCGGCGACCTCGTCCGGCGAACCCGCTCTTTTCATCGGCACGAGCGCGGCGATGCGGCTCTCGTCGAAGGCCGGATTGGCCATGTCCGTGGCGATGATTCCCGGCGCAACGCAATTGACGGTGATGCCGCGCGTCGCGACCTCGAGGCTCAGCGCCTTGGCGGCGGAGTTCAACGCGCCCTTGGCCGCCGCGTAGTTGACCTGTCCGCGGTTGCCGACCAGCGCGCTCACCGAGGAAATGTTGACGATGCGTCCCCAACGAGTGCGGATCATGGGCAGCATCAGCGGCTGGGTCACGTGAAAAAAGCCGTTGAGCGAGACATCGATCACGCGGTGCCACTGATCCCGGTTCATGCCGGGAAACGCCGCGTCGTCGTGGACCCCGGCATTGTTGACGAGGATCTGGATGGGACCGTGCTCGACGGCCGCTTCCAGCGCGGCGCGCGACGCATCGGCATCGGTGACGTCGAACGTGATGATCTCGGCGCGTCCGCCGGCGGCGACGATTTCCGCGGCGACTGCGTCGGCCGCCGCCGCACCCCGATGGGCGTGCACGTAGACATGGTGTCCGGCCTTCCCCAGGCGCCGGCAGATGGCCGCACCGATGCCGCCGCTCCCGCCGGTGACCAGCGCCCGTCTGCCGGCGCCGCTCATGGCTGCCCGGCCAGTGGTTTCCCGGCCTGCGCCGGTGCACGCAGAACGATGCTGGCGCGGCCGCTCAACAGGCGCGGCGCCGCGGCTGCGTCTTTGCCCTGTTCGAAGAGGACGAAATCATAGACGATGGTGTCCTGGTCGCCGGCGACGCGCTGCGCGGTGCAGATCAAATCCGCCCGGACTTCGTCGAGCCGCCGCGTCCCGAGCAGCACGCCGCGCACGCTCGCCAGGTAGCCGGGCCCGGATCCCTGCAGCGAGGCACCGTTGATCAACGCACCATGGACGGCCATCGCCTGGGCCGCGTATTCGATGCCGCAGGCGGCGCTCAAGCGTCCGTGCGCGCGCAAGGGATGATCGGCGGCGCGATGCGTGGTGCTGCGGCAGCGGATGCCCGCGGCGTTCCAGTCGAGCACCTCGTCGAGGAGGCACATGCGGCCGCTGTGCGGGATATGCGCTTCGATCCAGGCGCGGTCTATTGGCATGAAATCGGTTCGCACGGCATCCGCTCGCAGGGGTCGATAGTCAGGCGCAGGCGCGTGGCCGCAAGATAATCGACGACGACGGCACCGCGCGTGCGCAGCGCAAGTCGCCGCAGCACGGACAAGCCGCGTGCCGCAGGAATCGACCGTCGCAGCGCCTCGAGCCGAACGTCGCTGAGCACTTCCGGCGCGTGATCGGTGAGAGCGGCTTCGATGCGAGCCAGCGAACTCAAACTCCGCGCAGGCGCCAATACCAGTCCGATTCCAAACGCGTCGGGGATCGGCCGCTTGCTGTGCAGAGGTTCGGGATACTCGCAGTCGTAGGCGACCAGCAAGACCGCCCTGCCGGTGACGGCAACTTGCGCCACCGCTTCGAGCATCCCGGCGGCGAAACTCCCATCGAACGCGCTGAGCACGGTCGAGGCGGCCATTGCGCCGGTGGCGATGCTCCAGTATCCGGCCGCGACATTATGCACGGAATGGGAGAAGCGGGTTGGCGACAGCTCGCGGCCCTCTGCCGCGAGCGCGACACAGATGGCGTGGCAGTTCTGGCCGTCTGCGCCGGAGGAGGCGAAGACGCTCGGCAGTGTCGCGGGGTCGGCCGCGGCATTGGTCGTCGCTTCGATGGCGACGCCGATCGCGAGCTTGACCACCCGGCCCGCGCGGCGCCGTTCGGCCGCCGGCAGCGTGGCGGGCGGAGACAGTATCGTCGCCGCCGGCTCGTATGGTGTGCGATCGGACAAGACGGCCGCCGCGCTGCGCCAGTCCGCCAGACCCGGCCCCAAGATGCCGACGCCGTCGACGTAGGCGGCCAGGCTCATCCCGCCCGCCCAAAGACCAGGCTGCAGTTGGCACCGCCGAATCCGAAGGAATTGCTGAGAACTCTCGAAACCTGTGCGCGGCGATTCTCGCGGATGTAATGCGCGGTCAAAGTCGGGTCGACCTGCGTCGTGTGTACACCGCCCGGCAGCAATCCGTTGCGCAGCGACAGGGCGCAGACGACCGCTTCCAAGGCGCCGGCGGCGCCCAACGTATGGCCCGTCGCGCCCTTGGTCGAACTGCATGGGGTCGTCGTGCCGAACAGACTCGTCACCGCCTCGTTCTCGGCACGATCGTTGCTCGGAGTGGCCGTGCCGTGCAGATTGATGTAACCGATCGCGGTCGATTGCAAATTGGCGGCGTGCAAGGCAGCCTGCATCGCCATGCGCGCGCCCAAGCCTTCGGGATGCGGTGCGGACATATGGTACGCGTCGCTCGATTCGCCGATCCCCAGCAGCAGGACCGCGTCGGCATCCACGCTGCCGGGCACGCGTTCCAGCAGAGCGAAGGCCGCCGCTTCGCCGATGGAGATGCCGTCGCGCGCGACATCGAACGGGCGGCACGGCGCGCGCGACGTGAGTTGCAGCGAATGGAACCCATACAGCGTCGTCAGGCACAAGGAATCGACGCCGCCCACGACCGCGGCATCGATGAGGCCCACCTCGATCAGGCGGCGCGCCGAGGCAAATACCTTGGCGCCGGATGCGCACGCACAGGAGACCGCGGCGGCGGGACCATCGAGCTCGAGCCGGCGGCGCACGAAATCGACCACCGAAAAGGCATTATGGGTGGCGCCGTAATCGAACCCGTCCGGCAGCGAGCCGCTGATGGCGTCGCGCTGCCGGTACGCGAGTTCGGTCTGCAAGATACCGGCCGTGCTCGTGCCCAGAAAAACTCCGACGCGGCGTCCTCCCCATCGCCGGCCCGCGGCCCGCGCCGCTTCGAGGAATCCGTCCTGGCGCAGCGCGAGCGCGGCGAGCCGATTATTGCGGCAGTCGAATTGCCGCAGCCCGTCCGGCATTTCCTCGGCGTCCACCCCGGCGACCTCGCCGATGTAGGTATCGAGTGCCACGGTCTCGAACGCGCATCGGGAGAGGCCGCTGCGTCTCGACGCCAATGACTGCGACGTCTGCGCCAAGCCCTGTCCGATGCAGCTCGTCGCGGTGAATGCCTGGACTAGGAGCGGGGTCATCGCTGCGGTTCATTCGAGCGCCGAGCGCAGCGTGACCGGCCGCAGCCCCCGCTCCGCCAGGGCATCCAGCAAGCGTGGCAGCACCTCGAGGATCACCGGGCCGCCGCCGCGGCTTCGTGCCGCGTTGCCGTCGTGCAGCAGAAGAATATCGCCGGCGCATAGCGCGTACGCCAAGCGCGCGAACACCGTGTCGGAATTACCGCTGCGTGTGTCGTAGCCGCGGCGCGTCCAGCTGGCGAGGCGTAAGCGCAAGCGGCTCAGGACGGGCTCGAGAAACGGATTGCGCAGTCCGGCGGGCGCTCGAAAAAAGCGCGGGCTCACGCCCACGGTCGTGGCGATGCAGTCCTGCGCCTCAGCGATTTCCGCGGTCATTTGCTTCGGGCCGAGCAGCGAGAAGCTGTACCGATGATGCTGGCTATGGTTCTCGATGGCGTGGCCGCGCCGTTGCATCTCCCGGGCCAACCCGGCTTGGCGCGCGACGCGTTCGCCGACGCAGAAGAACGTGGCGCATGCCGCGTAGCGGTCGAGGATGTCCAATACCCGCGGCGTCACCTCGGGATCAGGTCCATCGTCGATCGTGATCGCGACCGCCCCCGCGGCGCCGCGGGGCGGCAGGCGGATCCAATTGGGGCCCAAGAGCCGGCTTCTCGGCCACAATCCGGCGGCCGTCAGGAACAGATGATCGGCAACCACTGCGCCAAGCGCCCAGGGCCAGAGCTGGGGGCGGCCGATCACGGCCGCCGCCGCGCCCACGTGCAGAGCGGCCGACGTCGCGATGAACGGCGAGGGCTTCCAGCGTGCCGGCGCCGTGCCTGGCTCCGTCATAGGTTTCCCGAGTCCAAAAAATTCTCCCACAGCCGCAGCCAGGTGTTCCAATCATGTGTGCCGGGTTGAACGTCGACGAGTGCGGGCGGCAGCGCCGCCGCCAGGAGTTCATGCGCTTGCACGAATCGATCCTGCCGCCCATAGCCGAGATATACAAGTCCGAGCGATTCCCGCCAGGTCTTCAAGCAACGCCATATTCGCCGGTCAGCGTCGTCCGCGGCGATTTCTCCGGGCAGCCAGGCGCCGAGTCCGCCGGCGCGCGTCACTTCCGCGCAGAAGATGCGGCTGCCGAGATAGGGCGACAGCAGGCACAGACCGTCGATCGAGTGCATACGGCTGCTCGCATAATCCAGCGCGATGTAGGCTCCGAGGGATATGCCGACCAGCCAGATCGTGCGGCACCCCGCGGCCCGCGCCGGCGCGACGCACTCCTGCTCGAGCCGCGCCAGCACGCCGCGGTCGGTCAGGTGTCGAAGGTCGACGTCCACCAGGCACAGATCGATCGGCTTTCCGCGCCGGCGCAGCACATCGAGAAATCCCGCCTTCAAGAAATCCTCCGGCACTTGGTACGCGCCCGGCAACAGCAGCATGCGAACCGGCGCAGTGGCGCCGGTCACGGCGGGTTCGAGCAGACTACGCACGGGCGTGGGCTCCCAACAAGGCGGAGAACAGCAATGCCAGGAACGCGCCCGGCGCGATGGTCGTTCCCAGTGCTTCGAGCACGGGCACCTGCGAGAAGGCGAGGAGACCAAAACCGATCACGGTGCCCAAGTTCGCAACCCCGAGCGACGCCATGGTCAGGTTCTCTTCGGCCGCCGTGCCGCCGTGCGGCGATGCCGCCGCGTCCGCGCGGCGCCGGCAGAAAAACAAGGCGTAATTCGATCCGACGGCAACGACCAGCAACAGGCCGATCAGATGCAAGATCGTCAATTGCCGTCCCGCGAGCGCGAGCAGCGCGGCGACGCAGAGTACCGCCAGGATCAAGGGCGCGAGCACACGGGCGATGCGGGCTACGCTGCGCAGCGTGACCGACAGCAGCGTCACCAAACTCAAGAAACCCGCCGACGAGAGCCGCAAGGCCTCGGTGAGATAGCTTGCATAGAGCGCATTCGATTCGCTCTTCAAGTCGATGACGGTCACGCCGGCCGAAGCGAGCGGCGCGAGGGCGGCACGCACGGCCGCGAGGTCGATTTCTCCTGATCCGCCGCGCGCGACCGCGTGCAGGGGCAACAGTGCATTCCAGCGTCCGTCTCCCTGGCACAGGATCAGCGTGTCGAAGCCCTCGTTGAGCGACGTTCCCTCGAGATCGGACGGCAGCAACGGGGCCGCGTTGCGCGCCGCGGCAACGTCCGCGAGGAACGGCGCGAGCGTTTCCGCGCGCACCGCGAGCTCGGCCGTGGCGCTGCGTAGATTTTCCTCCAGTGTATTGGCGTCGGGCAAACCAGCGCGGCGGGATTCCTGAGTCGCCAAACTTGGCAGATAGAGCGTCGGGCTCTCATAAGCGGCGAGGATTCCGCTGGCCACCAACCCATCGAGCACCGCTGCAGCCTGTTCGGCGCCGCGCAGCGCGGCTTGCAGGTCGATGCCCCTGACGACCACCAAGTCGCGAACGTCGGCGGCGCCCAAGTCCTTGCGCAGGTCGGCATCGAGCCGCTGATCGGCGAGCGGCACCGGACTCAACGCCGAGAGATCCCGATTCCACAAATCGCCGCGATGCAAAACGAGAAGCAGCGTGGAGCCGGCGAGAACGATGACACTGAACGCCCGCGGGTACTTGAACGCCGCCAAGCCGCGCAGTAACGCAGCGCCGAGAGGCGTCAAATCGCGGACCGTCAACGCCCGCGGACTCACGACCGGCAATACGAAGCGAGTCACCGCGGCGGCGGTGAGCAGGCCGGCGATCGAGTACAGCCCGAGCTGTGCCAAGCCCGGAAAGTGCGCCGGCAGCAAGGAAGCGAACCCGCAAACGGAACACAACATCCCGAGACGAACCGTCGGCCAAAAGGTCCGCCGCCAGCGCTGCATCGCGTCTGTGGTCCGCGATTGAATGAAAAAATAAATCGAATAATCGACCGCCTCGCCGATCAACGTGATGCCAAAGCCCAAGGTGATGCCGTAGACCACGCCGAAGCCGGCCGAGACGGCAGCCACGCCGGCGAGCGCCGCCGATGCGACCGGCAACAATCCGAGCAGAACCGCCGGCACCGACCGATACACGATCAGCAGCAACGCGACGATCAGCGCCGCGCTTAAGATCGACAAGCGCACGGCGGCGTCCTCGATATGCCGCCGGGCTGCCACTGCGAACACGCCTGGGCCGCTCATTTGCAATTGCAGCGCGGCGCCCTGTGACTGCGGCAGGGACCGTTCGAACGCTGCGCGTATCGCGGCCATTGCGCGCGCCTGGCCATCCGTGTCCGAACCCGCAGCGCGCGTCCGCGCGACGATGAGTGCGCGGGCACCGTCGGCGGAAACCCAAACTCCGCCGATCGTGCGAGGACCCGGCATGCGCTCCAACTGGTTCAAGATCTGCTGCATTTCCCCGGTGGGATCGCGTGGAAACAGGAATTTGAGCAGCAGTCCCTGCGTCTGGGACAAACCGTCGATGCTGTCTTGAATCGCCTCCCCGAGGCCCGCCGCGGAAAAGCGGCGTGGCGTGACGGCGGCACTCAGAAGATAGCGGTTCTCGAAGAGAAACCGCCGGTCCCGATCGGCCGCGAGGTCCTCTCCGTTGGCAATCGTGACGAACTGCGGATCATTGCGCAGGCGCTCGGCGACGGCCGCCGATGCGCGCGCGCGCAGGCCCGCGTCACCGCCCTTAATTGCGCACAGGATCATGCGTGACGCGGGACCGTCGCGCAGCTGGTCGACGAGCAGTTGTTGCGCCTCGGTCGGATGCACGGGCAGGAAAGCCGACAAATCGGAACGGACGCTGGTGCGTGCGACGATGACCAGCGCGAGAGCGACACCGGTCGACCAGACCGCGATGGGCAGCGCGCCGCGCCTCATTGCGGCGTAAAGGGCCGCAGGGTCATGAGCGATCGGTCGCCGTCGGCGAGAAGAACCTCGACGCGCAGCAAGTCGTCGCGGGCGCCGGTTATCTCGATCTGCCGCACGATTTTTGCGACCGGCGCCTGTAGCGGTGTCAAGCGCAAGTTCCAGCGCTCCAGTTCGCCGCCGAAGTCGAGCTTGAACGCGCGTTCGAGCTGCGCGCGGTCGCCGGCCAGAGTGGCGCGCAAACCGGTCACGAACGGCTGCAGTTGCGGATGGTCGTTCAAGTCAAGGACATGCCGATGGCCGCCGCGCTCGATGGTTACGGAATCGCCGTCGATCGTGAGCCTCTCGGCGCGCGGGTCAACCGTGCGTTTCTCGAGATGACCCGGCGCGTCGTAGATCAATTCGCCGCGCGACTCGACGGGACGCCTGAGCACGGTCAAGAATTGCTGCTCGATGAAACTGGCGCGGCCGTGCCTTCGTGCCGCGAGCAGTGCCATGAGGCTGTCGAGATCCCCGCTGTCCGCGTGCACCGGCGCCGCCAGCAACGCCAGCACCACGATCAGCGCCGGCGTGGGTGCCGCCAAGGCGCGGCGCGTCAAAGACGGTGTCCGTCCGCGCGCGACCGCCAAAAATCGAAAAAATTAAACCAATTGAACGGATCGCTGCGGCAATACCGGTCGAGCAGGCCGGCGTAGCGCTCCACGGCCGCGTGTACGGCGGCCGCGCGGGTGCCCGGCGCCAGGCCGGCGAAGTCGGCGAGCGGTGCAAAGATCACGTGGTACCGATTGGCGCCGCGATACAAGCCCAGCATGAAGATGACCGAACAGCCGAGAATCGCGGCCGTGCGCATCGGGCCGGTCGGCAGGTGTGTACGTTCGCCGAGAAGCGTGACCGCTTGCACCGGCTCGCCGCCGAGCATCCGATCGCCCATGACACCGACGAAGGAACTGGCGTCCAAGCGCTCGGAAATTCGCAGCATCGAGTCGATCCGCCCGAGGGGGATCATTTGCGGTTCGCAGCCGGGCTTGATCGCCGCCATCGTGGCGCGGATCTTGCGGGCATTCTCCTCGTACATCGCCATGACCACTTGTTGCTCCGCATGGCGGCTGCCGACCGCCCCGACGACCTCGAAACTGCCCATATGCGCGCCCATCAGCAGCGCGCCGCGACCGGTCGACACCTGCGCGCGCATGAGGTCGTCGCCTTCGACGCTGATGTCGAACAGGTCCTGCCGCTCGTTGATCAGATAAACACGGTCATGAATCGTCGTGGCGAAATACAGCAGGTGCCGGAAGCGGTCCAGCGCCGTCGGCGTTCGACCCAGCGCGAAACGCAGGTAGCGCCGCGAATGCCTGCGTGCGCGGGGTGCAAACAGAAAGAAATACAGCGCGATGCCGTAGAGCGCGCAGCGGCTCGGGCGGCGGCCGAGGCGCAGCGATACGAACGCCATGAGCCGCAGCATCCGCAGGCTGCCGCGTTCCGCGTGGCCAAGCCATTCGGCCTTTACCTGCTCAGAGTGCATCGCTGTCCACGCCGGCGGGCGGCACAGGGAGCACGGTACCGGTCAGGACGACGCGATCCCGGACGCTCAATGTAAAGCGAATCGACCCCTGCGCGAGCCATTCATACTCCCCATGCAGCTGATCGCCCGGCCCGACGGCACCCTGAAATTTCACCGATCTCAAGCAGCAATGCTGCAGATCGATTTCTCCGTCTGCTTCCAGCCGGCTGAGCGCCGCGTCGAGAAGTACGACGCCGGGGAGGATGGGCCGGCCCGGAAAATGTCCGGCAAAGGCCGGGTGGTCAGGCGGGATGTCGAAGGCTGCCAGCCGCGTCATGGGCCGGACGGCCGCAGATGACTATCGGCGAAGGATTGCAGGGCTTCCCGCGGCAATTTGCCGGTCGCGTTGCGCGGCAATTCATCAACGATCAACAGCGGCCGCGGCAGAAAGACCGGGTCGATGCTGGCGCGCAGCCGCTCGATCAGGGCCGCCGCGTCCCAGCCGGGAGCGACCGCGATTGCAGCCAGGCGCGCCACACCGGTACCCGGCGTGTCTTCGTCGCGGAGAAAAAACGCGCCGTCGAGCACGCCCGGGACGGCGTTCAATTGATGATTGAGGTAGGCGAACGATGTGCGTTTGCCGGCGATGTTGACCAGGTCCGCCGTTCGGCCGTGCAGGAGGAACTCGTCCTCGCCGATTTTCTCGATGACATCGCACAGCGCGGTCCGCTGTTCGACGTGGCCGCCTAGCGCGAATGCTCCCTCCTCGCCGACCTCGAGCCGCACGCCCGGAAGCAACCTCCACACCGAGGTTGCCGCCGTGCGGCGCATTGCGATCTGGCCCGTTTCCGTCGAACCGTAAATTTCGACGAGTTCGGTGCGATAACGGCGTTCGATTTCCTGCGCCAGATCACGTGCGAGCGGCGCCGTCGCCGAGACGAGCAGATCGACGGCCGGCAGTTCGACATCCGCGGCCAGCAGCGCGCGCAGATGAATCGGCGTCGATACCAGGACACGCGGGCGGGAGGCCGCCGCGACGGCGGCGCAGATATCCCCCGGAAAGAATGGCCGCTCCGCACTGAACGCGTTGCCGCTCTGCAGCGCGAGCAGGACCGTCGATTCGAAGCCATACATATGCTGTGGCGGCACGGTTCCGATCAGCGTGGCCCGGCGATCGCCGATGAGGCCGAAGCGCGCGGCGCCCGCGCGCACGCAGCGCACCAGCCGGCTCCACGTCTTGCGGTAGGGCATGGGGGTGCCGGTGGACCCGGAGGTGAATACGATCGCCGCCAATTGCGCGGCGTCGATTGCCGGAACCCGCCAGGTGACCGGCTTGCCGCGCAAGTCCAGAGGAAACTGCACGCGCGGTAGATCGATGTCGCAGTGCTCGTCGTCGGCCACGCAAAACACGTCCGGCGCGAATTGTCCGAGCCGTTGGATGACGTCCGCCGTATAGGTCGACGGCTGGAGGCTGACCCGGTTCGTCACGAGACAGGCCGCGAGCACGACCGTGAACCGATAGCGATCCTTGCAGACGTTGAGTACGTGGCCGCCATCCGGCAATCCGCCCGCCAGATGATGGACGTCCGCGAGGAATTGCGCCGCTGTGACCGCCGTAGCGCCGCGGTAGGCGACGACGGCATCGGGCGACTCGTGCGAGAACAGCGGTTCCGCCGGATGGGCGCTCACTTGGTTCTCTGTACGGCGATGTACTCCGCCAGATGCCGCAGCGAGCGGAAAATCTGCTGGTTCTCTTCGCTATTGGCGCGCAATTGCACCCCATATTGTTTCGACACGATCAACGCCACTTCCAGAATATCGATGGAGTCGAGGCCGAGTCCGGCACCGTACAACGGCGCGTCGGGGTCGATGGCCTCGGGTGACACATCGAGGTTCAACGCCTCCACGAACAGGGTGGCGAGTTCCCGCCGCAGACCGACAGGGTCCGGCGGCGCCGATTCCTTCATGAGCGACGCGTTGTCGGACATGGGCCGGGATTATAATGGACGAGCCGGCGAAGATCGCCATTTTCCTCGTGAGCCGCGCCGGGCACGCTGCCACGCGAGCCGCGGCAGGCGCAGCAAGAACCCCAGCATCAGCCGCGCGTGCATCCAGGTCAGCAGCGCGTTGTCGCGCCAGTAATGAAAATGCGACACGCCGCCGTCCACGGCCGAAAAGTATTTGACCTCGGCGGGAATGTTGATCGGGTGCACACCAAGCCAGCAGAGCCGCACCACCGCCTCGACATCGAAGTCGAAGCGCCGCATCCAGGCTTGCCGCTGCATCACGGCAAGCAGCGGTTCGATGGGGTAGACGCGAAAGCCGAACAGGGAATCCTCGATCCCCGTCCACAGAGTCTCGAGATTGGTCCACCAATTCGAGATCTTGCGGCCCGCGACCCGCAAGGCGGGGGCGCCGGCATCGAATACCGGACGGCCGAGCACCATGGCCCCGGGGGCCGCGGCCGATGCCGCCATGAAGTGGCCGATGCGTTCGGCGGGATGCTGGCCATCCGAGTCCATCGTCAGCGCGTGCGTGTAGCCGTGCCGGTGGGCTTCGATGAGCCCGTACAGGACGGCGGCGCCCTTGCCGCGGTTTTTGGGCCTCACGAAGATGGTCAAATCCGGATCCATCGCGGCCATCTCGAGCAGCCGCCGCTCGGACTGATCGGTACTGCCGTCGACGATGACCCAGACCGGAGACCAATGCGCGCGCGCCCGGCGAACGGTGTCGAATACCCTGGGGCCCGGGTTGTAGCTCGGGATCAACACGACATGCGTCTTCGAGCCGCCGGTCATGCGTTCAGACGGAACGGATGTTGTAGCGACGACGGTAGGCGGCCTGCAGCGTCCGGCGCAAATGCGCCAGCGAAGTCAGATAATAAATCGCCTTGAAGAGCCGCACCGATCCCCAGATGGGAGTGCCCCCGAAAATATCGCCGGCGAGCACGGACATCAGCGCTTCCTGCACGCGCCAGATGTTGCGTGGCCCGAGGAACAGTTCGCGCATCGTCGGGTTCGTCACACGGTGGATGAACCAGGCATACTGCCGCGGACCGTGTCGCGTCACGCGGTCGAAATGCATGAGCGCCCGCGCTGAACCCTCAGGATCGCTGCGGCAGCTCGAGATCGCCTCCGCTGCCGCCATGCCGCCATTCATCGCGAGCATCACGCCCGACGAAAACACGGGATCGATGAACGCGTAGGCGTCGCCGATCAACAAATAATTGCTGCCATGCGTGTGATCGCAGGCGTACGAATAATTGCCTGTCGCCTCCACCTCCGTCACGAGGCTCGCTCCATCGAGCCGTTCGCGCAGCGGCGGGCACAGCGCGATGGTGTCCAGAAAGAATTCACGCAGCGTCTTGCCGCGGGTCTTGAGGTAATGGGGCCACACCACGGCGCCGACGCTGGTGGCGCCGTCGGACAGGGGAATGAACCAAAACCACCCGTGGTCGAACCAGAATATCGAGATATTGCCCTCGCGCTTGCCGGGTTCGCGCCGCGCGCCGGCAAAGTGCGCATACAGCGCCGCGCTATTGTGTTTCCTGCTGCGCCGCTTCGCGTGCAGACGGCCGCCGAGAAGCGCGTCGCGCCCGGAGGCGTCGATGACCCAATTTGCGCGCCAGCTGGCGACGCGGCCGTCGTCATGGCTGGCATGCACCTGCGCAGCGCCGCCCTGCAAGAATTCGACATTGTGGACTTCGCAGCCTTCGAGGACTTCGGCTCCCAGCGTGCCCGCGCGCCGGATCAGAATTTCGTCGAATGTCGAGCGCCTGACCTGGTAGGCGAACGGCATGGACTTGTCCCAGCTGCCGGCGAATTCGAATTCCTGGCGGCGTCCGTCCCAAGTCGAAACGAACTCGGCCGCCCACTTCTCCATGCCGATGGCCCGCACTTCGTCCGCCACGCCGAAGCGCTCCAGCAGCGGCAGGTTCGCGGGCAATAGCGACTCGCCGATGTGAAAGCGTGGATGGCGGGCCTTTTCGAGCAGGACGACTTCGAAGCCCCGAGCGGCCAGCATACCCGCCGCGGTTGAACCGGCGGGTCCGCCGCCGACGACCAGGACATCGCAGGATTTGGCCGGACCCGTCTGACTGGACGCTTGCGGTGGCATGACGTACCTCCACTTTGATTCAGTCTAACGTGTGCGCAAACATCGGTCCAACGCCTGTAAACTATGGCGCCATGCACATCTTGATCGTGGAAGATGATCAGGTCGCCCGTGATTATTTGGCGAAGGCCCTGCGCGACGCGGGGCATACGGTGGATGTGGCCGTCAATGGTCTCGAGGGCCTGCAGTTGGCCTCTTCGACCGGAGTGGATCTCGCCATCGTGGATCGCATGCTGCCGAAACTCGACGGCCTGGCGCTGGTGCAGTCGCTGCGCGCCACGGGCCGCAAGACGCCGGTGCTGATCTTGAGCGCGCTCGGCGAAGTGGATGATCGCATCGAGGGCCTGCGTGCCGGCGGCGACGACTACCTCACCAAGCCCTATCACATGTCGGAGCTGCTCGCGCGCATCGATGCGCTGGCGCGGCGCGGCGACACCGGCAATTCGGAGGCGAACACCCGATTGAAGCTGGCCGATCTGGAACTCGACCGGATGACACGGCGGGTGACGCGCAACGGCAAGAAGATCGAATTGACCGCGCGGGAGTTCCAGCTGCTCGAATTCATGATGCGCCACAGCGGCCAGGTGGTCACCCGTACCATGCTTCTCGAAGGGGTGTGGGATTATCATTTCGACCCCCAGACCAATGTGATCGATGTGCACATCAGCCGCCTGCGCCAGGCGATCGACAAGGATTTCGACAAGCCTCTCTTGCACACCGTGCGCGGTGCGGGCTACAGCTTACGCGAAGACGAATAGTGGATCAGGAACAGCGGTTTCGCGGCGTGCTCGGGAGTTCGCCGTTCCGGATCGCCATCGTTTACTCGGTCGCCTTCGCCTGCGGCGCGGTGGCGCTGCTGGGGGGCGTGTATTTCGCAGTGTCCCAGGTCGTCGACGGCAGTACCGACAACCTCATCGAGGCGGAAGTGCAGGGACTGCGTGAACAAGAGCTGGTTCTGTCGCGCAGCGACTTCATCGAACTGATCGAGCAGCGGTCGCAGGACCAGGATGTGCGCGGCGCAGTGTATTTGATGGTCGACCCGCAGCTGCGTCCGGTGGCGGGCAATGTTCCGGCATGGCCGAAGGTCGCGGCCAACGAGGGCAAGTGGATTCAATTCAAGGTGTCCGTTCCCTTCGGCGACGAAACGCGTGAGCATGAAATGCGGGCCCAGCGCTTTCCGCTGCCGGGCGGCTACCGGATGCTGGTCGGACACGACGTGCAGGAACGCCAGGACGTCAAGAGCTTGATGATGCGCGGCCTGATCGCCGCCGTGGCGTTGACCCTGATGCTCGGACTCGGCGGCGGCTTCTGGATGGGACGGCGCATCCTCGCCCAAGCCGGCGCAATTTCGGCGGTGGCGACCCAGATCATGCGCGGCGATCTGTCGCAGCGTTTGCCGGTCCGCGATGCCGACGACGAACTCAACACGCTCGCGCGGGAAATCAACGGCATGCTCGACAAGATCGAACAGCTCACGCTCGGCATGCGGACGGTTCTCGACAGCGCGGCCCACGATTTGCGCACGCCGCTCAATCGCCTGCAGGCCACCGCGGAAGCGGCGATGAGTCAGCTCGCACCGGCCTCGTCCGAACGCCGCGTGCTCGAGCGCGTGACCACCGAGGTCGATCGCATGCGCAGCACGCTCGATGCGCTGCTGCGTATTGCGCTCGCGGAAACCGGGACCGTGGCGCGCGAGGCCGTGGATCTGTCGGAACTGGTCACGAGCATGGTCGAGTTGTACGCGCCGTTCAGCGAGGAACGCGGCATCGCGCTCGAGAGCGCCGTGGATTCGGGCGCGATGGTGCAGGGCAGCCGGCAGCTGCTCGCCCAGGCGCTCGCCAATCTGCTCGACAATGCCATCAAGTTCACGCCGGAGGGCGGTCATATTCTGGTGTTGTTGCGCGGCCGCAGCGGTGCGCCCGAGGTGGTGGTGCAGGATGATGGTCCTGGTATTCCGGCGGACAAGCGCGAAATCGTCCTCGGACGGCGCGTGCGCCTCGACGAAGCCCGCAAGCTGCCGGGCTCGGGACTCGGACTGGCCCTGGTCGCGGCCGTGACCAAGCTGCACGGGGCACGGCTGGTGCTCGATGACGCCGCCCCCGGGTTGCGCGTCGCGCTGAAGTTTTGACGGCTGTTGCAGGCGTCAAGAAGCTGACGGCCGGGATCCGGCAGGCCTTGACGCCCGCCGCCGCGTCATCTGTAAGTACATGAAATAGTTAACTAAATCTCAGATCCTTAAGCGTGGCATAGAACTTGCTCGGTCCCCGTTGCGGCAGTCACGCCGCATCAGGAATCGACATCATGGCTGACGCGATCGAAACTGCACCCGCCGCTGCCCCGAAAAAATTCGGCAAGGCGATGGGCGCCCTCGGCAACGGTATTGGGATATTCGCTCTGACTTTGGGCGCGGTCGTGGCCGGCGGCTACGTCAACGGCATGCTGCATCCCTCCCCGGATTACAAACTGGGGGCTGACGGCAAGATCACGGTGATCAAGCCGATCCCCGTCATCGGCCACGGCGAAGACACCGTGGCCAAGCCGGAGATCTATTACGCCATCGATCCCCCGCTCGTCGTCAATTTCGAGGACGGCTC
>Ga0116229_10006254_pt1 | contig 19230 bp, 13 predicted proteins | sample S1TSphgellanicum_3_FD_87313 | JGI IMG/M metagenome (GOLD analysis project Ga0116229, IMG submission 87313) | Host-associated microbial communities from peat moss isolated from Minnesota, USA - S1T2_Fc - Sphagnum magellanicum MG | ecosystem: Host-associated > Plants > Peat moss > Unclassified... | reverse complement strand
TTTGAGTTTTGGAAGGGAAGTGTCTTTCCTTCTTTTCTTCTATTTTTTCTTGATTTTTTTTTCTTCATATTTTTATCCTTCCTTCTTTTCCTTTTAATCATTTTTTTTCCTTTTTTTTTTTCTATTCTTCTTACAAAATGTTTCTTCTTTTTTTTCTTGCTACATTTTCTATTTCTTGCCCCTTCGTTTCTTGTTTCTTTTTTATTTTACATCTTTTTTAAATTTCTTCTTTTTAATTTTTTTTCTTATTTTTTATATTGTGTTTCTTTATTCTTCTTTTTTCTTTTCTCCTTTTGTTGGCTATGTAAAAGGCATCAAATGAACAATAGTGAACATGTACATGGCTTGGAGAAAATAGTTTAATGTACAACCTTTAATTAAGCTGATTATCAAAATGAAAAAAAAAATCAATGACGCTTGATGGTTGAAAAAAAATAAACATTTGAAAAGGTGAAGGGAAGACAGGGGAACCCATTCCTATAATTTTATAGGGTTCATTGTTTTACAATTTGTAACAAAATAGTGAGTGGCTTGTTCACCCCTACCATGCTCTTTTCACAAGTCCATGGACCCTAATGGTAATCTCATTCCCATGAATAAACTAATGATTAATCAAACCCCAAATCTTATAACAATATTTGGTTTAGTTCTTGTTTCCAAGCTTCATTTGAAATAGAACTTGGGTCCAGTCCCACTAATTGTGTCATTTCCAATCCCCACCTTTTCTCATTCTTTTATTTTGTTTTTCTACGTACTTGGTTTAGTTTCCTTCTTTCATAACTTTTAACGGATGTACTGTAAAGGCCATTTAACTTAGCTTTTTATTTTTTCATTTTCTCACAAGCCTTCAAGGATGGAGTGTTCGACACATTCATGTTTATTTGTTGGATCTTTTATTTTTATTTTCACTCACAATTCCTTACAAACTAATGGGTGGCTTGTTCACCTTGCCCCAAACTTCCTCACAATTTTTGAGTTGTAATGGTAATCTCATCTCAATGACTAAACTAATACAAACTAAAATGAACTCAAATTTTTGATAAGAATATTTGGTCCAGACCTTGTTTTCAAGCTTCTTTTAAACTAAAACTTGGGTCCGGTCCCACCAAATTTGCATTCTTTTCAATCATTTTCTTTTCTTCTTTTTGTTTTCTTCTTCTATGTACTTAGTTTTTTCCTTTCTCTCACAACTTTTGAAGAATGTAATGCAAGGGCCATTCACCTGACCTTGGTTTTTTTTCACGTTCTTTGACAACTTTTTGATGATGTAATGTGCGACTCATTCACCTTACGTTTGTTGGTTTTTTTTTAAATAACAACTCTTAGTGAACTAACATGTGGCTTGTTGACCTTAACCTCTCTCCTTACAATTCATTTGGCTTTCATGATAATCTCATTCCCATGAATAAAGCAATACAAACTCAAATAGACTTGAATTTTTTATAAACATATTTTGTCTTGTTCTTGTTTTCAAACTTCCTTTAAATCAAATTCAATTCTAGTCCCACCACATTTGTAATTTTGAAACCTTCATTTATTTATTCCTTTTCGTCCTCTTATTTTCTTTTTATGTTTGATTTTTTGGGTTTTTTTTTCTTCCATTCCATTATTTCAACTTTACTTATATCTTCAATGAGTTTAAAATTAACTTTTTTTTTTTTATCGATCTTCTTTATTGAGTAAACTAGGTTAAACTAATCTAAACTTAGTTCAACTAACCTATATTTAGTTAAACTTGTGTAACTTGTTTAAACAAGGGTAAATTCATTTTGACTTGGTTCATTTAAACTATGTTTGGCTGAGCTAACTTACACTTGAACTTGGTTCAAGGAACCCTGAGTTACTAATAAATGCTAAACTTTATGACCTTGTATTGGCACCAATGCTCAAAAAAGATACTATCCAATTTGGAAAGCCAATTTGCAACCCTTGGGTCCAATGTTCCAACACTTATTAATGTCTTGACATCAATGTTCGAGGATTGATTAAAAAGTTAGGGTCAAATAACAAGCCAAAAATGCCCAAAGTTGACCCCAAGTTTTCTGGGCCTAGGTTCCTCATGTAGGCCTTAGTTTTTCACCCCAATTCTATTTTCAATCGTAACGTCTCTCTTCCTTGGCACGAAGAATTGTTAATATATTGCCCTTTTGAGTACATTATAGGCAAATGCAATATTTTCATCTTACCCAATTTCAAATAAGGTAGATTATGCACTCCACTTGGATGATGCATGCAAGAAAGTTTTGAAAAAAAAGAATTTCATGGTGGCGATCTTTGATGTTTATGTTTGGGCCCCCTATTTCATTAAAAAAAAGGTTGTAATGGTTCAAAATGTCATGGTTTGGTAGGATTGAAATTTGTATGGGCCCATGACAACAAAATGAAGGAGATTGACCCAAGCAAAAAAACCCAACAAAAAAAAGTTATTTTCTACCCAACCACAGGCTACATGGGGTTGATCTAAAATATTGCTTGCATTTTTCACACCTTTTACATTTCATGGCAGAATTGTCAAGAAACACATTGAGTGCAAAAGGGCTTTCCAATTTGCATATGCCATCTTTTCCCCAATTTGGGGAAATGATTTCATGAAACCATAGTGTAAAATTTTTTGAATGATAAGATGCATTTAAATTTTTCTCACATTTTTGCATGGAAATTATGGTCATATTATGCTCTTAGCGTACAATCTAAGTTCATGTAGAAGCCATCCTCTTGGCTTGTGTCCTACCCAAACCACAAGTCCCCAAAAGTAAAAAAGATGGTTTGTTTGTTTAGAACTAACCACGTTACAAACCCTCTCAAAAACACTTTTGGTGTTGTGAAAAAGCCCTCTACAAGGTTCATTGCACATAGTTGCCATTTTTTAATTTCAAACTAATAGAGCACAACTAATTAAATTCAAAATGATTTTTTATTTTAGGAATTGTTTTTTTCAATGCTCTAGTCATAATTGATCTATTGGGATTTCTTAAAAATTCCATTTCAATGGAACGATATTGAGATACACAACCTTGCACGAGGTTTAATATACTTGGACCAACAACACATGGCCCATTAGGAATTTGATCAGCAACTATTCTAATGTTTATAAAATGAACTATAGGGGACCAACATGGTTTAAATTTTCACCTTCATTGGTTTTGATCTCAAGAGTTTCACCCTTAGTTTTGGATATCGTTTCCTATGCCTTCACTACATGGGCATACCTTTCATGAGAATCAAGCCATGTCAAAATAAAGTATTGTAAAATTTTCTAAAGTAATACATAGTTTCTTGCCCACTTGCCAAGAACACACTCAATGTCATTATTTTTTGGAATAACAATCAAGGCATTTGTTCATTAGACAACCAAATTGTGTTTGAATGTGCAAATTAATAGGAAGATGGGGGGTGGAGGTAGAAATGACCTAGGCACACAAGGTTTATTTTTCACTTGTGTTGTGAAAATTGTTGCAAAAAGATTATGATGGAGGGTTGGGGCACAAGTTGGGAATAAGAAAATTACATGGGACACCAATTACAAATCTCCTTAATTTTTCTTAACCTATAGTGGCCAAGAATTTTACCAATGGGAAAAATGTGGTTTTATTTGTTTCCCTATAATTATCTACAAATATCATGAGGTATAAGAAAAGAAAAGTCGTTTCAAATTATAGAACACATAGTGTTTACAAGACAATTTGGTGGGGGGGGATATTTTGTGTAACATGGCCATGATAAAAAAAAAAATTGCACCATGATTTTATTTGCCTACAAAATAGCTATACGCTTAACTAAAACATCATCCCTCATGCATGAAAATGACAAATAACCAAATTCCTAAGGGAACAATACATTAAGATTATTATGCGAGTAAGCTACATCACAAAATTGAAGAAAACAACCTAGATCCACCCTATGGTTTTTTCATGGTCTCATTCAAGTGGATATCATGCATTAGATGATTTACCCAAATTTTAACTAATTACTCAATATCAATCAAACACATATAGTTTTCTTTGCCTGCTTTTTTTTTGGGAAGTCCTATAATTTGCACAAAGGGGGATATGTAAAAACAAAATCCAAAACTTTTAATTAAAATACCAGGTAGCTATACATGTCCTATGCTCAAAGATATATATTTATATGTAACTTTATGAATTAAAAGATAATTAATCTTACGTGAAATAAATATTTTGGAGTTATGTTAAATGCTAATGTAGTTTCCAAGAGAAATCTAGTTTGCTCGTAGCTCCCAAATTTAATAGTTAATTCTAGAAAAGTTGTAGTTTATTTTGTGATAATATATCATCATTATCATTTTATGAGTCATGTTAATGCATTGAATATTATTATAAACCAAATATATAGTCAATTAATATTTTTAACATATTAATATGATTGAATATTTTTATAAATATTTTTATATTATATTATATTATGCTTGTGAAATATTCAATATTGCCCAAAAATTTGTAGAAGAATCTAGTGTACTCATAGTTTTTAGATTGTAGTGTAATTTTAGAAAATCTTTAATTAGTTTGGAATTTATATTTTTCTTTGTTAATTTAAATATCATATTTATTTGCATAAATGTAAACAACAATTTCACACATAAAATATGTGTTTCGTGATGTGTTATACAAACAATTTCCATATTATACTAAAGAGTTACATGTATTTGTATATGGAAATATACATATATCTAATTTATAGGTGCCTAATTTTATAACTTTTAGATCCCTATATTAACCTATTTTAATCCTACAATTTTCCTAGTGGGTGTTTTAAAAATATAACATTTTTATATAATGATAATATAAAATGACATGTTCAATATTGTATATCATGGGTTTAAGGTTCCTCTATCTATATTTTTTATGATGACCATTTAGATATTAGTAATTCATGACATGATTTATCCACTTTTAGAACTTTTAGATCCTTACTTTAGTTAATTTTTAAATATAAAGTTTTTTTAGTGGATTTCCTCTAGGAAACATGACAATATGTAATGAATTTCTTTTAAATATTGTACAATATATAGATCCTTTATAAGTTCATGAAAAAAATATCTTGACCATAAAGCTTTTTTTATGAGCTTAATATACAAATCATCTTATATATGTCATTGTTGATTTTCTATTTATACAATTATGTGTTACAACTTAATAACATTTATGTTGTTTTTTGCTATATTTCAATCAAATTTGATTTATATATTTCGTATTGTAACTAAAATTCAAAATTGATTTGCAAGATATGTTCAATATATATATACTACATATATTCATTTTATATTCAAATACATTATAAATATTTGTGTGTTGATAAATTATTTGTATTATATTAAATTATACATCTATAAGTGCTTAGCACCAATCTTTCATCGTTTTATTTCAAAGGACACGATTTGCAAGTGGAAGCGTTCCCCATTTATAATTTTTATAAATAATGTTCATTACCCTTTGCAAATATTTTAGAATATTTTAAATTTCCAAATTTTGATTAAGTTCATTCAAAATTTTCACTGTTTATTAAAGCAAGGATATTGAAATTTTATGATAAAAAATTGTTGGGATGATGTAAACAACAATTTTTTTGTGTATAGGTTCTAAGTATTAAACATTTGGAATTGATAATTGTAGTTTTTTCATTCCAATGAAATGTTAAATGCGTAGGAGCCAATATATATTATTAGGTGAAAGTTTGACTAAAAATATCAATATTTTTAATGAATATAAGTCCAAAGGAGTGACCTCAAAAAAAAAAACACCAAAATTCAACTACCGATAAAACAAATAGAATATTGGAATTTCCTTTTCACAATAGGGGATATCCACTATCAAATTTGTGGTGGGGGCAAACACATGTGACCAACTTAGCTATCAAAACTTAAACCTAAAACTCATGTAACAACAATAAGATAACCATCGAAAACACCCCACATTGAATGCACACTTGAACACATGAAACTTTGAGAAGAAATACCAATCTGGCAAAAGCACTAAAAGAAATTTGCATATTTTTTACTACAATTTGCAACTAAAATGACTTGTAATTGCATTGGACAAGTTGAATAAGACATTAGTTGCAAATGATGGTGTCGTGATGATGTCATCACTTAAACAATGGATGAAGTATGTATTTGAGTTAATTATATTTTTCATTTATTGATCATATAACACATGCAACTAACATGGAATTAGTGACCAATTTATAATGACCAATGTCATGTTGCCACATGACATATTCAAAGAATATTAAATAAATCAATTTTTTTACCAAATTTTTTATTTTAACCAATTTTTTTTAAGGTCTTTGAATCATACACATGGACAAATAGTTTTGTGCCACATGGTAACACTTTTGAAACATTTAAAATAAAAATAGGCAGGTAGTAAAGAAGTCTAAAATATGTAAGTAGGTATGTAGGTATGTAGGTAGGTAAGTTAGTAGGTTGAAATAGGTAGGTACGTAAGTTTTAGGACATTTTTGAATTTGTTTTATTTTATTTTAAATTTAACCAAATTAAGGTTAAGTTTTTTCAATTGGTTCATCCCATTTGGCAAATATTGTGTATTTTAACATTTACAATGCATCTATTTATATTATATAGTTGACACACTTGAAAGGGAAGCCAAACAATATGGGATAAAAAATATAGTTGCAACCTAGTTGCAAATAGTTTACAACTAGGTTGTGACTAAATTTTTTATCCCATACAATTTAGTTTCCCTTTCAATTGTGTCAACTCCATAAGTAAATAACTCACTCATTAACTAGTTAATTCACTACTTAACTAACTAATTCACTAACTAAACCAACATTAATTTGTTTACAAAGTGTAAGGGTTGTGTCATTTGCAGTAAAAAAATTCAATAGTGATTTTGTATTAATGCACCTAATCAATTTTTAAATTCTTGACTTAGATTCTAATTTAAATATTGCATTCTGTTAGAAGTTGATAAAGGATTAGAATTGTCATGACCTTACCATATGCAGGACCATGGATGTTGTACATAAACGATAGGGTGGAATGCATTGAATGATGCAGGCAAGTCACATCAATTACAATGCTACAACATCAATTCCATTTCAAAATTACAGATGTGATACATACATGGTCAACAAATTGAAAAGGCAATTTGACCATATCAATTGTTAGCAACATAGTGCATGACAAGTTAAACTATATATGAAACAGTTTTGGCATATGTTGTCCCCCATAGATTAGTTATCATCACAGGATGAATACCATAGTACCTTTGCCATTATTGGGTAATCTTGTTGATCATGAATATAATTTATTTTCCATTTTTTCATTATGGTAGTAACAATATGAAATTCTTAATTTTCCAACATTTTCAAGATTTTACATACTTGACCATTTAAAATTGAAATAAGTGAAATGATCATGTTCACTAAGCATAACATAATTTCTAAAAGTGTCGGGATTGTGGATAGCTAATCTTGAAAAAAAATTGCCACCATTGAAAAGACTTAATTATAAATAATTGAAATGGTAAAGGTGTTATGGTATGGTCCCGGTACCCAAAGATTGGCCCGTAGCCACACTATCCATAAACCTTAAACCCATTTAGGGTGGACCATGGGTGAATTTTGGCCATGTACTTGGAACACCACCTAGCTCCATATTAAAGGAACAATTTGCTTGTTTTAATGACCTTGTCCAATTGGAATATCCACCAATACCATTCAAGGTCTATGCATGGTGTGCATTTTACTAATATATATTTGGTAGTGATTCTTTTTGGAAAGGCATGTATCTAATTTGCTAATACAAGAAGTTTCTATGGTAATGATGGTGAATTTAGGTAAATTTACAACCATGCATAATATTGTTTTACATCATTTCAGTGCAAATATAAATATTAAAATGGAAATGGAAATTTTTTGACTTATATAGTCATAAACACATAATTAGAACAATTTTTAGGCATGTATCATGAATATATGGCAAATCAAATTCATTTTTTGAACTGATTTTATAGGCCCACTACCATTCTCAAGACTATACATTAAGCATTGCCATGGTGTGGGTGGCATCATGAAGTCTATATACATATGATGAACTTGTGATTGATTGTAGATTACATATTGCATGCGTTAATCATGTATGTCCCAAAGAATAAAAGGGAATGTATGAGATAGCTATATGTCTAAAGGAAGCAATGGTGCACATAGGGCCAACACCATGAACATATGATATTCCCAACAAAATATTGTTGATTGCACATGGGTTACAACCATGTCAAACCATAGGTGTGATGAACAAACAACATTAGTGATCTTGCATTGGTTGGTCAAGCAATGTACACCTCAGTCGTTTGCAACAAAAGAAAGGCTGAGATGTGCTTATAGACATTATAGACATGGGTATTTGTTGCTTTGGGTGTGTCCAACAAAGAATTTTACAAAGTTACCCATCAGACATTGGATTGTCGTATGATATTTCAATTTGGTGCATGGCAACATGAATTTTTGTGTGTTTCTAGCAACACATCCCAAGTCAAAAAAACATAATCGGGAAAAATATGTTTTCTATTGGCCTCTAAGATGTGCAAAATTTGCTAAAGTAATTGTATTGAACAAAGAGCTTTACAAAATTGATCAACAACAACCTTACATTGATTGTTTCCGGTATGGTGCATGGTTTATCACAAAATCAACTTCACAAGCACCATTGCCTAAAATCAAGTTTCCTCGTTTTTATTAAAGGATTCAAGAGATCCCTAGGTAATCAACTAACCTCATAGCATATATATGTTTTTAAATACATTCCATAAGTAAGTAAAAGGTGATATTACTGTAACCATCGACCAACCTTAGGTAGGAATTAAAATAAACCATTATTGTTTACAAATAGTTTGGAAAAGTACCTAAGCTTAGGTACTTAAGTGACACCCAATATTGCATGCCACTTCTATGATTATATACTATTTTTTGATGGTTTGAAACACTAATAGGAGAGGTGGTCCCAACCACATAGCATTGATTGTAAAATACTCCACTAATGTTCCTTTTCTAGTGGATTGAATTGGTTTTAAAACCCAAGAAAGTGTAACCCCAAATAGTGTTGGATATTGGTCTTCACATTCTTGATGAATGATACTAGAAGATTAAATTTTTCACCCCAAAAATTTGACCATTGCCAACATCCATGATTATTAGTTGTTTTGTCTCTATAGGTTGGTGATAACATAATTATGTGATGTTATATTAATATAGTGGATTATGTATGACTTTTATGGGTAGAAATGCTTGAATGGTATGATAATATCATTATATCTAATACTTAAATGGAGTATTGGTGTGAGCAAACATGTTTATGTCACTGATTTTTTAGATTTTATACCCAAGGCTTAGTTACTTCAATGAACTATGGGATTATAGGTTCAATGCATGAATTGCATGCCCATATTGGCTCATACATTAATGTTGGGCATTAAAGGGCATGGTGCAAAAGTAATGAGTGCATGTGAACAAGTATGTAGTTGAATACGCGTATGGAAGCACACAAAACAAGGTGATTACCACTAGGAGATCCAAGGTGAATAAAAGTTTGAGACATCAAGCTTTGGGAACATGATGAAATCCGAGTGCATGCTATTGGGAAGGAGAGGTACCATTGCCCATGCAAAATTTGCCTCAATGCCTATCCTTTGAAATGATCCACAATTGTGAAACACTTGCATGACTTCGGTCAACACCCACGTAATAGGGGTTAGACAAAGGTATGACCCTATCTCCCAACAAATGAAATTTCCCTAGGTACACAACCCATATGTGTTTTCCATTGCAATACATAATCACTTTCTAGCACTCCACTCAATACCAATGATGTGGTCTTAGAATGATCCAAAACCACTATAGTGGTAGCTATCAAAACCACTATAGTGGAATAGGCACATTCCACCCCAATTTGAATGGAATTGCTAGTGGTTCGAACCACTTCTCTTAATGAAATGCCAAGCAACATAGGACTTTGTTTTGTATTACAATGTATAGTTTTTGGCAATTATAAATTATGTACATATGTCCATGCCATACATTACAACTAAAGGGGTCTACATACTAAGGCATTAATTCAAAAGTCCCCATCCCGAAGTTGGGTGATCTATCCATGACCAAGATGAAGCTTGGGTGAAACTAAGTGGAGGTCTGAACCGATAAGTGTTGAAAAATCAACAGATGAGTTGTGGTTAGGGGTGAAATGCCACTTGAACCCAAAGCTAGTTGGTTCTCCCCAAAATGCGTTGAGGTGCAACTATTGACTAAGTGGCCATATGGCAACTACAATTCACATTAGTTGGACATTTTCTAGTTAACTAAATTTTGTGCAACAACTTGGTAATATCAACAACTAATTATGCAATCTAACACATATTGCATTATAGGGTGATCCTTGTGATTCATGAAATGAAGAATGGATGGCTCACCTCAATTGACCACCATTCATGCCCATAGAAAATATTATTATGTCTCAGCCCCACATCGACCTAGAGGTGGACATGGTAGAGTTGGTGAGGGATGCATTTGTTGTTGCTGAGCAAATAGTCAAACAAGCTACCCATGATAGTTGCACGACCCAACAACAAATGGTGGGGGCAGAGGGTGGCACAAGGAATGGGGTACCCTTACAAAGCCAAAATTTTGGGGTTCTACAAATGGCTATTGGAGACCATGAGGCTCAATTGGTAGAAGCCATAGGGGAGGAACATGATCATGTCTTGGAAGTGGAGGCCCCCCATGACAATGAACTTGAAAAAATGTTACCATTTGATTATTAACAAAACATAGTCATGTGGAAGTAGATGAAGTGTAGGTGAATGAACATGTACATGATCCCATGACAACACAATCAATGCAATGAAAGTAGAACATATGGCACAAATTGATGGTGCTAGTGTGGGACAAGAGATGCAACCAAATTAGTCAATTCCTTGTGATAATGCAAATGTGGTGGGAGACATAAATGACATGATAGTGAATGTTGAAGAAGACAATGAAAATCTAGAAAACAATACAACAAATATGAGGAAAGGACATGAGGGATGGGACCCTTGGCATAGTGAATTTGAAGAGGTTGCAAAAGTACCATTATTTAAAGGTTCCACATTGTCCAGCCTTTGTGCAACATTCCTTATCATGAATTGTTGTCACAACCATGGTACATCTAATGTTTTCATAACTAAACTATTAGGACTACTGAAAAAAAACATCTTGCCTAACCCAAAAACATTACCTTCCTTTGAATATGAAACATCTAGCACCGTGAAGCAGCTTGGGTTGGCATATAATGCAATTGATGTATGTGTGAAGGGGTGCATGTTGTTTTGAAGTGATTATGTTGATGCAGAACAATGCAACAAATGTGGGAACCTAGATATCGGCAAGTTGGAAAATAAAAAATGCCTCACAAGGTGTTGTGACATTTCCCTTTGAAACTTCATCTACAAAGGATGTTTAACACACCAACACAAGTGGAGTTGATGGTCTGGCATTGGCACAAATGTAGTTAAAACGGGTTAATGTGACATGCACCAAATTCCCAATAATGGAAATTCATAGATAGTCAATGGCCGTGTGCCACAAATCTACCACTCCTTTTGAAGTGAAACGTTATGAATATAATATACAAATATGTGAAAATAATCTATTAACAACAATAACAACATCAATTTCCAATACTTTAATTTACAAAATAAAGTAGTAACATTACATCAACAAATGTAATAGTGGCTACCTTTGTTGATTTGGTTGTTTAAGGCAAACCGATATGTGTAATATACAATTGTGCAACAACAAAGCAACTTAGCCAAACCGAAAAATCAATAATCACTTGACCATTAGGTTTTTGTGGATGGGGTTACTGATGGTCAAGTGGTTGCTAGTTTTTTGGTTTGGTTAGGTTGCTTTGTTGGAAAAAAACTCATAACCATGGGTGAGCCAAGTGAAGATTTACAATATTTCTTGGAACTCCAAAAACAAAGGAGCAACAACAAAGAAGCAAGAAGAGGATGATCTTGTTCAAGGAGGAAAAAACATTAAACCCCCTTATTTTCAAATCTCATATCTTGTTCATTCATTCATCGATTTGAATTATTTTTGTTACATTGGATGTGCTAGGTGAAGAGACACAAAATCTTTTTGAGCTCCAAAGACAACAAAGCAACATCCAAAGATCTTAAGCTCCATAACAAGTGCCTAGTCATATGTGTAAACTCACATGCCCATGACCCCCTTCATTTGGAAAAAGGCATATCTTGCTCATTCTTTCATCAGTTTGAATGATTTTTATTGCATTAGATGCACCAAGTGGGGGGTTACAAAAAACTTTTGAGCTCCAAAGGTAGCAAAACAACATTCAAAGTTTTTAAGCTCTAGAACACGTGCTTAGTCATATGTGTAGACCCACATGCCCATGACCCCCTTCACTTGGAAAAGGCATATCTTACTCATTCTTTCATTGATTTGAGTGATTTCTATTGCATTGGATGTGCTAGGTGAAGGACCATGTAAAATCTAGCTCCAAAGGCAACAAAACAATGTACAAAGATTTATAAGCTTTGTCCTTAAATTATCAATAGTTCTATCATAATAGTTGTAACTAAGATGCAATTAAAATGTTTGTTTCATATTCGTTGTCATATGTTTCAAATTTGTAAACTATATAAGTAGATGCATCAACCATTTTTATTAAAAAAATGGTATTTGGGATGAGCCAATCAAAATGGTTTGACCTTAAAAACTAAACCAAAAACAAAATTGAATTATCTTAAACTAACTTATTTAGTAAATAGGTTTTGATGAATAGGTAGTTTAACTACATAGGTTTACTTAGCTACCTACCTACATAGGTACCTACATTTAAACAAGTAAGTTGGTAGGTACAGGCTTAGTAGGATATAAATTTTATGTCCATGTGTCAAAATATTATTGGATGCAAGATGGATGATCTAGATTAGTGTTATTTATCAACAATATTTAATTTTAAAATAGTCAATCATTGCCACATGTCACCGTCTCTTTAATCCACATGTCAAAATATCTAAACCTTTTTTAAATTGGATGATTCATATAATTTTAATTTTAATTTTAATATTGAATATTGAAATAAAAAATTGATGATGTCATAAAATGTCAATGGATGAAGTTCATCCACCTTATTGCTCAAGTTGAAAATGATTTTCAACTATAAGAGTTGATGTCATTCACAACTAAGATGGTTTGAAGTGGCAATTGATGTGATATTGACACATGGCTGACATTTTCAACTAAAAATAAAACTATGAACAAAATCTTTCAACTAAGTTTGTTGTTTTCATTTAGAAATTATAGTTGAAAAGGAGTTGGAAATGTAGTTGGAAAATAAGGGTTTTCTATTAGTGTATGCAAATATTCATTACCATTAATACTTTCCCTTGGGTGATCACCATCAGTGTTCTTGGGAAAGTTATTTACATTACCCCCATGGACTACATTTCCATGTTCTTCCATTGTCTAAAGTTCAATTCCCATTTCATCACCCCTTGCACATGCATCTTGGATAGCATGGGTTAAGGCCTCCTCAAGTTGCATGGTGGTGCTAACATTAGGAGCACCATTTGTTGACCCATTTCTGAAACCAACTTGACCATTTAATGTTGTTGTTAAATCACCATTAACACCTGTTGTAGGGTCAACAAAAACATCACGGAACAAGTCCTCCCACTTTAAATCTTGGTCTACATGGTTGCACCTCATGGAACTTGTACACGTTTTGGTCTACATGTAGATTACCATTCATCATTTGATTTGTCTCTTGTGCCAAGCCCTATCCAAAACCACATTTTTGCATTTTCGCCATTATGAATGAAATATTCTTCCATGGTTGAAATACATATTGATCCTCTAATGAGTCCCCTTACAATTGGCACATGGACACTTCATGCAAGTTAATCCATACTCTTGTGCCCATTGTTGCTCTTTACATCACAACTTGTCATCTCTTCATTGTTGTCTCGAAGGATCATCTATAGTTAGTCGCTTGCTAGAGTTCATTTCATAGGCTCTATGTTGCTTGTGAAGCATGTTGGGCTAGTTGTAAAACTAATTGTGGAAGTTGCAATAAAGTGGACAATGGACAATGGGAATGGAGAAATCTTTTAAAAACTTGAAATGAAAATGGCCACTCCCAAGGCAAATGCAAGCAAAAATAATTATTGATTTGAGAAATTGAGTGGAATATACCCCATTGTTCAATGCACAATTATATGCATCCTTAAACACTACAACTAAAGCCTAGTTAGTGGGAAAATAACGATCTTAATTTGATGGGCGAAAGGGGGTTTCTTTTTTTACAATTGCATATTTTAAAGATCTTGTTTGAGAGGTGGGTAAATATTATTTTTGGGATCCTATTGGGGGTTTTTGAACAACATCAATGGTGGCTTAAAAATTCTTTATGGATTGTAAAATGCCTTGATGAGTTTTGTTTTTGGTTAGAGGGGGTGCAATTTTTAGTTGCCCTAATTATTATGGTATGTCAAAACTAGTTTGGACTTTTTTAGGGGTGTTAAAAAAACCTTGTTGTCATGTTAGGTATTTTTAAAGGTTCACAAAATGCATGGAAATTTTTGAATTCCATTTTTTCTTTTGATTTCAAGGGAATGAACCCACCTTCCATTGCATCCAAAAGGTTATAAACATTACGAAAATGAATTGAAGGTGAATGAACATAATCACAAAAATCAAGCAAGAATCCCCATTAGTTTAAAATAAAATAAATATTAGGTTTGAAGGTTTTCACATATGTTTAACCACATGTTTGATTTTTAAGTTTAACCATGGGTTTACTCGACCGATTTGCAATATGTTTTACCTTTAGGTTAATTAAGTAATTATAGGTCTAGCATTTTAAGTTTTACCATATGTTTAACCTTCAAACTTAATCATACATGTTTAAGCATTTAATCAAGCCATAGTTTTAATGACCAAGTAAAGGCAACCCATTGGAACCCCACTTGGGTGTGAAAAAAAAGGATAAATAAAAAAGATCCTAAACTATGTCATTCCACAACGAAGACTTGTGAAGGTCTTAAGAAAAAAAAAACCACCATAACAATTATAAGAAGAGGAAAGAAAATCATACATTTTATCTCAAACAAAAAGTTGTGAAAAATAAAATAAAAATGAACAACTAAAGGTAGCACATTGGAGCATCGTTTGGGTTATGAAATAGAAAAGAAATAAAAAAGACCTTAAACTATCCACACTAATGCAAATGATTTCACTATTAGGAGAACCCTCATGCAAAAAGGACACCCAATTGCCTTTGAGAGTAAAAAGCTCTATGGGGCACAACTACAATGGTTGACTCATGAAAAAAAATTGTAAAATATTGTATGTTGTTTGAAAACATGGAAACATTATTTGGGGACGCATAAGACTAAGATTTTTACTGACAACATCTCCTTGAGGTATTTTGAAACTTAGTTGAAGGTTTGAGCAAAACAGTTGAAATGGCATGATACCATGGTGTTGCTAGATTTGGAATTGATTCACAAACTAGGATGAGACAACATGGTTCCCAATGCATTTAGTAGGAAGGAGGAATTTCAAGTAAAAAAACCTTTGACCAAAACTTAGGCATTAAAGACCATCTTCTAGGGAGAAAATAACTTTGAAAGGAAGATAAAGGTGGTCCATGTGCAAGATTGCTTGTGTAATGAGATTGTAAAGAGCTGCAGGAGCAAAGGAAGGTGAAAGGCATCACCTTGAAGGAAGGATTGTTAAGGTGGAAGTAGTCTTGAATTTATGTGCCGATAGGAAAGTTACACACAAAGGTAGTGCAAAAGGAGCATGACGAACCCATGGTGGGGCACCATGGGGAACACACCACAAGGGTGGCTATAGGCAAAACATTCTACTAGTTTGATATGAAAGAGGACATAAAACATTTTGTGTGCACTTGTGTAAAGTACCAAAACACAAAATCCACTTACAAAAAGAAATATGGATTATACAGACTTTTGCTAATCCCAAGTGAACCATGGGAAAATGTTTCTGTGGATTTCATGACACAACTATTTAAATGGAATGGAATGGAATGGATGTTATTTTCATGGTAGTCGATCAATTTTGTAAGGTGGCTAAAATGACTTTAATAAAGACGAACACAATAACTTTTGATTCAATGAAGTTATTTTTCAATATGTGAGTGAAGCACCATGGGATGCTTCAGTTTATCGTAAATGATATAAATGCCAAATTTACGATGGGTTTTTGGAAGCATTTGTTCTAGAAGGTGGACACAAAATTGTCATTTAGTACAACATTTCACCTTCAAATCGATGGCCAAATGAATAGGGTCAATGGGGTGTTAAATTAATACTTCATAAATTATGTGAACATTGATAAAAGAGATTGGGGTGACTATTTAGGCATGGCAAAATTTTGTTATAATTCCATAACGCATTTGGTGACAAAAATGTTTCCTTTCGAGTTAATAATGAAAGAGAAGCTAGGAAGCCAATGGAATTAGCCATCCCCATGGGATGAAGAGACCATTCCAAAGAAGCTGTGCAGGTGGTCAATGGGTGTGAATAATTATACACTTTCGCCAAGAAACTTTTGGAACAAGTTCAAAAATGTTATGAGAAGCATGTCAACAAAACACAAATGCATGTGGAGTTTGAGGTTGGGCAACACATATGGTTGAACATCTAGGATTTTAAGATGCCCAATGGATTAGCCCCATGTTTCACTGCCAAATATGCGAGGTCTTATGAAATATTGCATAAGCTAAACCCTCGATATGTATACCTTGAAGTTATCAAGTAATTTCATGGCACATCTGACTTTCCATGTTTTGAAATTGAAGTTGTTCCTATGTGATGAATAGAGGTTAGACCAAAAGCAAAAAATGCGACTGAAAATAGATGCCATTGAACATAGGCTGGTGGTTGAAATCAAGGGCATACACTATGCAAGGAAAACAAGCCTTAGAAGTAAGGAATATTTGGTGAAGTACAAAGGCTGCCATCATAAAGAAGCAATGGGGATGAAACTTGTTCACCTAGATCACCTACCTTAGATGGTGAACAAGTTTGAGAAGGAAAATGGTCATAAACTTGGGGTGAAGAGAACTAGAAAGAAAAAGAGAGACCCACCTGTAAATGGCTTAATTGTTGATGAGAGCATTAACCTTTAAAGTGGGGGAGAGTGCCCACAAAATAAAGAAATAACTATTTTTAGAAGTAGAAGGTCAAGGGTTTTTATGAGTGTAGTTGATTACGAAAAAGGTGAAGTTTGTGGCATAGGAAATGCAAGGAGGTGGCAACCAATGGAAATGGATTTGGAGTTGAAGTTGTATTGAAAAAACTCCAAAGTTTGATTAGGTGAGATCAGGATGATGGTGCATGCGAATAAAATGGCACGTCCTTAAGTGGAGAAATCAGACTTCTTGCATATGAATTCATGAATCATGTCTTGCTTGGGTAATGGGGATTTGAATCGTAGAGTTCGGTTCAACACTATATGTTGGTGCATTTGTAACCTTCATTCAATGTGGTGATTGGAACTTTTAAATTAGACCCAAAGTGGATTCCAAGGAAAGGTGAGATGGTTGAAAAAGGGAATTTGCAAAATATGCTAAAAGTGAACACACTGGGTCAAAATGAAAGACACATTTGGTAATACCTCTTGCTTTGAGAACATAAAGACACAACGTGAATGGTCTCTTTTGATAGGGAAATAGTTAATCCTACTATTAATGAAAGGGAAAAGAGGTAGTATGCCCAAGGGTGGTCGTCCCTAAGTACCTTCAATGAGGATGCTGACATCTTTAAAGTGAGGGAGAGTGACATGCCCTCCTAGGTGGACCTTCAAGTGAGAGGCTTTGTTTAGTTGGGCCCAAGTTTGGACCATCATGGGGTGGCCCTTGCAGTCGCTTGGATTATGAGTTTGAATGTTGGGTGGGGTTTGAATCCCCAGTTTGATAGCATCCATGAGCCAAATAAGTGCCAAGAAGTGATGGTTTGAAGAAGGAGGCTGGGGAGATATCTGCAGCACACTAAGTCCTGAGCTAAATGAATTTGTGGTTAGGCCGAAAGACAGGAGATGGTAATCTCAAGTGACAATGCCGTAGACCACTTGGGAAGTCTGTAGTGAATTTAGTTCCACATGTCTAGAGGTTGGGGTTAACCCTAGGTTACGAGACGAGTATGAATGTTGAAGCTCATCGATGCGTGGTTTGATATGTGTGGGTAGTGTAGGTGTTTAGCAATGCACGAGAACGACGGTAAGGACATGGGGAGCACCAAGGCGAATCTGGGTGCAATAGGGTCAAACTGGGAATGACATGCCCAGTTTCTTAGGAGGCTGTTCCTTAGGACAGAACTGGTTTTCGTGTCCTCTTCAGTACTGTTTTAGGTTTTCACCTAAGAGGGACAAGTGGGTCAGAGTCAAGTGGGTAATCTACTGGTCCACTTCTGGTTTGGCTAGTTCCACTTGGAATGCACTACAATAACATGAAACAACAATGGTGGAAAATTGGTTACATGCTGGAATAGGCCCTAGTAGAACACATTCCCACCTGCTCAAACGGGCAGCTCACCCTACTGAGCTCCACATGGTCCTTTTAGGTGGAATGATGAATAGGGGCCGTTCCATAGTACATAACTAAAGGAGGCCAGAGGACAACACCTAACCATGCACCAAACTGCACGGTTAGGTATGGCATGTTGAGGACGGTGCCATTTGCCAACTTGTGGAAATCAACTCAAGGCCATGGAATAACCATCTAAAGCATTCCGAGGTTTTTTTTCTTTGTGTTTGAAATCACATCCACTCAAGGAAGATTCACTAGTCAATTGAAGGACCCTTTCACGAAGGTCCCTTGCATGGCTCACATACAGACGTTGCGCCATTTGAGCAAAAGAGCTTTGGTGCTTTTATGCTAGGGAAGGCATGCTCCCACAGGGCTCCCCTAAATTTTGTACCACTTGAGGGTTCAAGCTATGACCCTCAAATTGCGGGAGGGGTATAATTTCATAACCAAAAGAATTTCAAATTTGGGCCACTTTTGTCCTTTTTTTTGGCCCTGACTCTCACAAATTAGATGAGTACATGCTTGCATGCAAATGCATTTCACAACAAAATGGTTGGTGAACTGTTAAAAACCCACTCCTATTCAAACACTTGCTCTTTGCTCAACGCTTGAAAATCATTTCTTTGTAAGCC
>Ga0116229_10006252_pt1 | contig 19231 bp, 9 predicted proteins | sample S1TSphgellanicum_3_FD_87313 | JGI IMG/M metagenome (GOLD analysis project Ga0116229, IMG submission 87313) | Host-associated microbial communities from peat moss isolated from Minnesota, USA - S1T2_Fc - Sphagnum magellanicum MG | ecosystem: Host-associated > Plants > Peat moss > Unclassified... | reverse complement strand
CCTGGTTCATATAGCCACTGACTCCTATTTTTTCTCCCAAAATTCCGCCATTTTTCGACAAAGAAATTGGGGGGAAAAAAATCCTAGTATAAAATTCGACTAATTTTTGTTAAATTTCGCCAAATTTTTTATATCAAAAAGAATTGGAGGCAAAAAAACACAGGGCTCCGGAGCTGAGCAGTGGTTTTTTTTGGGGTCAATTTTGATATGTCGCCAAAGTGGTGATGATCCAGAAGAATATTTAGCCAGATTTGGATAGAGGATGAATATAAAATTAGAAAATTTTAAACATCCCACTATATTTTTGGCTACAATTCTTGAACCATGAGTGTAGAATTTGGCTATTTTTCTTAAATTTTTGGTCAAATTGTGGCAATTGAAAATCTCAAAAAGCACTTGATTTTAGCACTTGATTTTAATTAAAAGAAAGGCTGCTACTTAGACGACTTTTGAGACCTGGTCCAGAAGCTTGTAGCCGTTGGATCTTCCAGCCCCTGCTCGACCACTGACACGTTGCCACAACCTGGTGGGCCTTTCTTGCTGAAGTGTCCTTCCACCTGTCATTGAAACCAAGCTCGCTAAACAGAACCGACAATCTACGTGTCAGGTAAGTGTTGTAATTTCCTTCTTTCGGTGAGAACAATCGTGTCCTCGTGGACACATCCTACTGGCTAAAGCCAAATTCGGCAGCCGTGTGGTGTGAATGTCTGAGGTGCCCCCTCTCAGGGGCCCACGCAGGCATCTTTCTTCTTTGTATTTGTGGAATAACTACGATTATCTACATATCTAAATCAGTGTTTTTTCTTTTTTTTGGTGGTGAATTTTTTGGTCGCCATTTGGCCAAAACATATATTCTGATGAAAATTCCCTTTTTCAAAAAAGTAAAGAAATCGAATATTCCCCTTTTTTCAAAAGATTTGCCAACAATCGGAAAAAAATCTATTAACATCACCATGTTTTTCTTCAGGTTGTTCAAGCAAGTAGCCATGATATAAAAGGATTTTAATAAAAAATTTACTTCCATAGCTGGTCTATAGCCAAACATGGCTAAACCTCGCCAGCCTGGCAATATCACAGAATTCAAGTAAAAAACCCACTGATCTTAAATTTCTAAATTTTCTTAGAGTGTAGAGGAGGGCACCTTAAACAGCAGAAAGAGGGCCTCTGCCACAGGATAGGTAGTACCTTCCGAACCTGGAAGGCACTGCCTGGATTTTTCCTTTGTATTTTCAGCTCCCTTACCTGCCTAAAGAAACCTGTTTTCAGCATGCGGGATCTTTAGCGGTGGAAGGTACCAGCCAGGCTGTACTGGGATCTTCTTACTAGCCGAATGTACCAGCCAGCCTGTCACTATTTCTAAAAAGTGAAAAAAATCCCAGCTCTGCTTTGCGTAGGAAAAGCACATGAGTACAGACCCTTCCGTGATTTTTTTCCTGTTCCCTCGGCCTACCAGCCTGGGGCAACAGGGCTCAAATCACGGAAGGGCCCGAGTACAGGCCCTTCTCCTATACGTATAGGACCCCTACTTGTTTTCCTTGTGTATATTTTGGTCCCTCACCTGCTCTAAAAAATCCAATTTTATTGACAGCCTGACAAAGACACTTCCGACACGTGGAAGTTACTCTCCAGGCTCTCACAGTAACTTTCACCTGGTGGAAGTTCCTCCTCACTCTTGTCATCTTTTTCGCATCTTTTTCTTTCTTTTTTCTTTTCTTTTTCTTCTGGCTTTTTTTTTGTTGGTTTCTCTTCAACAGAGATGAAACATATGCTCTCTGCTGGATGCATGAAAACATTCCAAAAAAAAAATCTTTTATTTTTCAAAGATAAGAAAATCTAATAAATGAAGATAAAACAAATGCTGTCTGCTGGATGCATGGAAAATTTCAAAAAACATCATTTATAATATTCAAAGAAGGTAAAATTTGCAAATTGTAAATTTTCACATGTCCCCATAAATGCTAAAATCTACAAATATAATAGAATATTTGTGCCTCTTTTCGACGGAAAGAAGCAAACATGATGAAAAAAAAAACATAGCTGTGCTTTATGCAGGTGAAGGGTCTATATGCAGACCCTTCCCCTATGCGGAAGAACCCAAGGATGGAAGTCATTCCCAATACTAGGCTACTTGGCTTACAGCCCTGTGCCCTTCTTGTTTGAGGAACTGTCTCCTTGACAGTTCTTGGCAGGTTGTTGGTCACTGGACACAATATTTACCCTACTCTATCGTAGGTAGTCTCAGAAACCCCATCATTTTCCTTGAAAATATGCATTACACAAATTCTTATGGTGCATTCACACTTGATGTTAAGTCAGTGTTAAATGAATATCTAGGTGGCATCCTAGGTGGCACCCATTGTTAAATGGGCCATAGTTTAATTTTAAGTGAATGTTAGCTTAACATCAAAATTTTCTGGTAACTAGTTTTAAGTCCTAAATGGCTAGCATGGTGTAAGGGGACTCAACCTTAGAGTCCCTAACACCAAGTGTGAATGCACCTTTAGAATTACAAAGTTGAACTTTTATGTAGGGTAAAGCCCTAGGATAGGGAGCAAGTCCCCAAATAAGGGATGTAGGACAAAAGCAATAGTAGAATACAACCTTGCATTTTGGGAGTGTCTCTCATATCATAAACCATGAGGCAAACATTATCATAACCTAAACATATGTAGAATAGTAGAATACAACCTTGGCTTTTGGGAATATCTCTCACATCATAAAGCTTGAGCGTTCTAGGATGAACCTAAACATATGTAGAACATGAAGCATGAGAGGGGAGCATGAGGTCCTTTCACACCCTAACATTACATTTGCCCATAGGTATTTTTGTTAATGCAGTCCAGACAAGAGTACCATCGCCAAAAAAATCTCCCAATTTGTCCTTTGCCCTAATTTTTTTTTTTCACCTTGACATTCCTAGAGGGAGGGGGAGTTGGGTCCATATTACACGTGAGATAGGTAAGGCCAGCAGAAGAGGGTATTACTGAAATAATAAGGGCCCATAGTTCGAAATGGCAACTGAACTTGGCAGGCCTGAATTCCAGTAATGCCCTATTCCGAGGGCCTAATCACCTAACATAAAACCCAATTGTTGGATGGAGTAGTAAAATTTGAAGCAATGATAAAGACCCTTTACAAATACAACAATGATGGTACTAGGCATGATGGAGGGTCCTTACATGTGTATGCAGGGACATCATAATGATAAGTATGTAAGAACTTGTCATACAAGAATGCTCAATGTGCATGTACCTGGAGGTATATTTCATGAAATAACATGTCCAACATTTACACTATCAGACTTTCAAGAGGTCTTTTAGGCATGTTACAGGTGGTACCTGGCATGTTTGTTATGTGGCCCTTGGTACACCTAACATGCAAACAATATGGGTGCAAAATGTGACAAGGTGAAAAAATAGAGCAAATTGGGCAAATATAATGTAAGAGTCTTTCACATACATACTCTTTTAAAATTTTATAATCGGATAAAATCCCCCTCACACTTACAAGTGTAGGTGTAAGATCCCTCCTCTTTTCTAGGAGAAATATTCACAAATATAAATATAAGGTGTTGTCCAAATACAGGGGCCAATTTCTCACAATGCTTTTCAAACTGGTAAGTCCATTGTTCCTTCTTTTGAACACACTTGTTTGCAAATTCAATGTACTTTCATTTCTTTTGTTGCCTCCGAACATTTTATTAAACTAGGAGCAAGTCCACCCATGTGATGACCTACTAATAAACAATACTTTGGATGTACCCAAGAGCTTAAGCCCATTTTTCAACCATTTTATCTTAATTCGAGCATTACTTAAAATTTTGGTTCAATCTACTTATCCATGAATCCAATTACAAATCCAACTATTAGATTCAAAATTTAGGATTACATGGTTATTTATTAAAAGGTTTAGCCAAAAGCAAGCCAAGGATGATGAGATAGCAAAGTTAAATTGAACTCATACAAGATCTGGCAAGTATTGCTCAAGGTTGAATTTAACATTTCATTGAGAAAAAAAACTTTTGACACAGACTAATGCATATATCCCAATATGATATGCACATTGACTAAGTTAGCTACTCACAAACAAAATTCAAGCCAAAATTTAATTCTTCAAGTAAGAATGACAAGGGTCTTGTAAGTTTTGGAATGAGAATGTGGATGTGAGAATCCTTGAAAATGGGCAACAGATTCAAAGGGATATCTCACTGTTGGAACTCTTGGGTCAACCCATAATTGAGTTTTTGAAGTTAGCCTCACTAGGCTAAGAAGGGCGACTAGGGCCCCTTCTGAAAGTGGTTGCATGGGGTTTGTTTGACAAATCCTTCCCTTAATCCACTTGGATGTGCTTGGGCAACAAACCATCAAAAAAATATTTGATGACTAGTTCTATAAGGAACCTCCAACCGTGAATCACTCAAAGGAATCGTCGTCTTCATCATCATCATCATTATTATTGGGTTACCTACCAAAAGTCTACCAAAACCATGACATGTCAAAAAATTCAAACCTCCACATCCTCAACCACAACCCAAGACCTTTGCCATTTGACCATCATTTCACATGGGAACAAAAATTATTACTACAAAACATATAAACACACTTTTTTAATAATATTGCACATTGTAAACTTATTACATAATGTATTCGATTACACATGTACATATTTAATATCATTATTTTATTTAATTCATAATTTAGCTTCAAAATTACATTGAAATTATAAAGCCACTAAATAAATCCTAAATTTGGAAATAAAGAAAATAAAGAATACGGTAATGAAGTGCACTTCTTTAAATGTTCAAATGACAAATAATCAATGGCAAGAAGTTTTGCTTATGATAGTATAAATTGACTACCAATTTTTCAAAGTGACAAAATCTATAACAAACTTGATAACAAAATATGGAGTCGAAACATCCAAACTTGTGAAACAAATGCAACTTCAAAAGCAAAAGCAAAAAACTTGTAATGGAGAAGATGACTTCAAGCATACCAAAAAGTTCAAATCTTTCACATTAAAGTATAATGATAAGATATGCCTTTCCCTCACAAAAAAACTCCACACCTAAGTGCCTCAAAACAATGATGGAAATTTAATTTTCAAAATAATGACTACCCTTAAAATAACTAATATGCTAAACTTATTCCAAAACTAATTATACCTAATCCCATCTACCACTACCGAATCCTATTGACATTTACCAGCTCATCATTAAAATTTCAGTTTTAGAAATAAAATATAGTTTTTATTAGTATATTTTCAATAAGAAAAATTATTTTTAAATATGTTATTATTATTATTTTGTAATGAATTCTAGTAATCAATTTTTCGTAATGAAATTTTATTTACGGTTTCAATTCAAAAATCCTAAAGTTTATTTAAGCCTTTAACATCATCCTCCCTCCTATTTATGATTACATCCTTATGATCACTAACCTAAAGGAGATGCACAAACTATCCTAAATAATGAAAATTAGTTGTATCAAAAAAATTCTACCATGGCAATAGGCCCTACTTTCTATATAGCAAATGTGGTTAGTATTATGACAACTTCAATAATGGCTTATTCAATTTTGGTAGTAGCTTCTTTAATAAGGCCTTCTATAGTCTCAAAAATTTTGCCTTAATATTTGTTTTGAATTCCTTTTCATTTTTAATGATTACTAGAACCTATGAATGTTTGAATCTTGGTGTGTGCTAAAAAAGAAATGAAATCAAGTTTCAATAACATAAATAAAGTAAGACCTGTAAAACATTTAAAAAGGCTTGGAGTTGAATTTGATACCAATATTCATACTACTAACAACTAGGAAACACTTCATCAAACATTTTGGTAATCCTCACCTTATACATCTCCCATTGTTCCATCCAACCATTCTTGCCTTTTTGCTAAAAAATGATTAGTTAGACATACATGAAGGCATGTTCCAATTTCCTCTCCATAAAGTCTATGAGGCAAAAACTGGGAAAAAAGTAGGTGGGGTAGAATTTCATGCACCTCCCTCTATAAGTCAACTTGGTCAACTTACTTATGGGGTATCAAAAATCAAAGGAACCCTCACCAAACTTGGACTCCTTGTTCAAAAAAAAACGATGGCAATTCCAAGGACCAAGTAGTGGGTGTTGTTTTCTTAGGTGGTTCCAAGTGTCCTTCACCTTTGCACAACTTCAACTAGCTAAGGTTTTAGTTCTAAAGGGTAAATGCACACTATGGTGTACAGGATTTGTTGGAAAATCATAACTACATATAATATGAAAAGTAGCAACATGTAAGATTTCATTCACTTTGAATTATTCTAAAATTCACACATAAATGATTTGGGCCTCAAAATTAAAAGAAAGCATAAGAATCATGAATATGAAATTGAATCACAATTGTGTATTTGTGTAAATATACACCAATAATTTAATACAGGAACATAACCCAATTTTTTCAAAATGCAAAACTTCATTTTATTGTTATCAAATGATTAAAAAAACACTTAGCTTAAGTTAATCTTCAACATGGAAGGACATTTTTCAACCTAAAATAATCATAATCATCAACATTATCATACCATAATGTACTAGTGAAAAATTTTAAATCATTTGATTTAAATTTCACAACGTTATGAAAAATTGAAAATTGTGGAAGTGGCAACATGGTTGCACAATAGTTATAGGTTGTTTTTTAGTTGTCGTTAATTAAGTTCAATTTAGTTGTTACATAGTCGCACAATATGAATGGATTGATGGAACAATATCATCCATAGGTTGGATGGAGGAAAAACATCAGCAAATTTATTTTTTTGTTGATGAAAGTTCAATGAAAATGGACATGGCCCAAGTTGCATCTAAGTTGCAATATTAAGCGTGTTCGGTTGTAGTTAATGAGTTACACTATAGTTGTAAATATTTAACAACTAAGTGGTAATATGCTTGCAAATTTTAAGTAGTTGGTATTCTATGTCATAACTATAGCATAGTTAGTTGTCTCATAATGGGGATGAAGTTGCACAACTATGATGATAGGCATATTGACAGACAATGACAATGTCATTCGTACATTGAATGGATGAAAAATATTTTTAAAAATTGTTTGATTATTGATGAAAATTCATGGCAAAGTCAACATGATAGCAATTGCAATCTAGGTGACTTGAGTCGCACCTATTCCAATCAGTGAATTATAAAGTAGTTGCACTTGTTGATCAACTAGGTTAAATTATAGTTACAAATGTGTTATCATGTGTTTCACATTTATGATATGCATGGTTGCACTGTAGTTGCCAATTGGTGGCATGATAGTGACAAATTAACCCACGAATTCCATGCAAAAGTTGGATGGACAAAAAACATCAACAATTTTTGCCCGTTTGTCGAAGGCTTTTCATCAAAAAGTTGATGTGTTGTATTTTAGTTGCAACCAGTTGTAACTTGTCAGCCTTTTGGAATTATTCCATAGTTGTAAAGGTTAAGTATATTAATTTCACAATAGTTAATATTTTTAGTAAAGTCAATTGCACGGTAGTCTCAAATGAGATGCAAATTAATGGCATATTGTTTAGAAAATATCATTTGTAGGTTGAATGGATGAAAAGCATTGACAAATTATGTTTAATCATCAACAAATGTTGCGGGAAAGTTGATGTGGCATTTAGTTGTAGTTGAGTTGCAATGAATTGCACCTAGTTGCCCGTATTTCTTAGTGAGATATGGTTTAGTGTACGATGGATTTTGTCCAGTGCAACTAGTGCAACTTGTCAATAGAACTAGGGGGGCTCCAATTGCACATGTCCAATGCAATTGGAAAACCTAGTTGCAAGTCCAGTTGCAAAAGGCCCTTTTTTTTCATAATGGGAGTATTTGCGACTATAAGATCAAATTTCAACTATTTTGGTCACCCTTACAACTATGATACATTATTTAAAATTTTCATCCTATAGGTTGGATGGTTTTTAAGTCTAGTTTCATCCATTAATAAATTGATATGTCCCATTACTCACAATAGTCATCAAATTAATCACATCTTAAAGATATTCTACAATGATTTAAAGGTGTATTTTTATGTATGTATTAATATTATATTTATGATATGTTATATATCATAAATATATATTTTTGTGGATATTAATTATGCATATGTATGTATATTATGCATATAATGAATCTAAAAATTAGTATTTGAACTCTGAAATTTTTTATTCAAAATCTCAAAATGGTTATTTAAATTCTATAAATTATACTTGAATTTTTTTTAATTATTTGAATTTGAATTTTTTAATATGAGTTCTTAAAATTATTAGTTTATTCATAAATATATGTTTGAGTCTAAATTATAATTCCAATTATGAAAATTTTATTTAAATATTAAGATCGATGTTTCAATTCTGAAAACTCTTATTGAAATTTTATTTTAATGATTGAACTTTTAAAAATTAAATTAAATATGAGAATAGATATTTTACTTCTAAAAATTGTTATTTCAATTTTGACCTTTAAATTTTAAATTAAAAAAACAGATTATATATATATATATAACTATTATTTAAATTCCTTTGAAATTTGATATTTGAATCTGAAAATTGCTATTTCAATTCAAAAAATAATTGATTGAGTTTCAAGGTTTTTTTCCACTAGTGTTATCCATAATAAATCATTTTTATAAATAATTATAAATGAATATATTTATTAATTATAAATTCCATTAAATAATAATTCTTATAACATAGAATTTTATATTATATGATTTATATTCTTATAGTAAAAGAAATTAATTACCTTAATTAATGTTACATTACTTTAAACTCATTGTAATTAGTTTAAATAAAAATTAATCATAATATATGCATAATTATTTTCTTATTCAACATAATTATTCATAATATGTAATTTTAAACTTTAAATCTGAATTAGAAAATGGGAAACTTATAATGTAGTTAAAATAATAATTGTAATTAATATTATTTCAGGAATTATTATATATTAATTTAAGTTTTTCTTTTTCTAATTTTGTAAATACGTATCTATGATAAATATTTTTATAACATTTTAATAGGAATTATAAGAATTAATGGTATGTTTAGGAAATTATTATATGTGTGGTTAATAATTACCAGTAGAAAAAAAATTACTTGACCAATAACAATTTTTAGAATAATAAATTTAATTATGTAATACTTAATTTAATTAGTTTAATTTTTTTAATAATATAGTATAGGAGATTATTTTGTAATAATAATTTTTATTTCATTATTTATAATTTGAAAATAAATATTTAAAATAGTTAATTTTTCATTACAATAATTAAAATATTCTTACATTAATCATATTATCTATAATTTGACCAGATTTTTAAAAGTAATAAAATATTTTTAAATATTTTAGTTATTTATTTATCTATGAATTATGTTTGAACAACTTATGAATAAGTACAAAGCTAGTCAATTAAATATTAATAAGTTATTAATTATTTAAGTAGTTAATGATGAATACTTAATATTTGTAGTGTATAATTTTTTATTAAATATATGTCAAATTTTATCATTATTAGTTAAATGATTATTTAATTATTTAGTGAGCCATGTAGTTGAATTGTTTAGAAATCTAAAAGCAAAGAATAAGAGGCATGAAAAAAGTTTTAGAATTGCAACTTAAATTGTGAGAACATTGTAATTTCAAAATTTATCCCATATTGTTGGTTCTCCATTCCTATTTTGAACATTATCTAAACAAAGGGTTTAGTCATCCAATTTCACAATAAAAAATTTGTGCACATGGGATGAACCAATCAAAAAGCTTAACCCAAAACAAAAAATAATAATTATGCACAATTCTAAATTACCTACCTCTTCAAACTACTTATCTACCTAGCTAAATAGGTACATAATTTGACTTACCCACCTAGGTTGACCTATGTACCTACCTATGTAGATACCTACCTATATGAATAGGTATTTAACTTAGGAAGGTAAAACATACCTACCTACATTTTTACTTAAATAGGTAGGTAGATATATAGCTTAGGTTTGTAAGCACTTACTTATGTACCTACCCAAGTGCCTACCAACTTAATATTAATATTTTGTATTAAATTCATATTGAAATACCATGTGGCATATTTACATTGGGCCATGTGTCGTAATATAATATGATCCAAGCATTTGGATTGAACATCCTAGATTATTTCAAAATAATAGTAATATTTATATTTTAAATAATTAAATATTGAAACACATGGCAACATGTCATTTATCCTCAATTGTGACCAAAATAATTACATCTTAGTCACATGTGACAATACGTATACAATAGAGTCAAAGGATGAACTTGTATTTGTTGACTTTTTCTTTCATCCAATACCACTTGTCATTTGTAACTAATATCGCATGCAACTTGTCCAAGGCAACTAATGAAATTTTAGTCGCAAATGTCGCTTGTGATTAAAATTTAGTTGTATAAACTAGTCGAAAATGCTTGTTTTTCTTCTAATGTGAAAAGGGTTTTGCATTATGCAAATTTCAACAAAGAGGACAAGGGCATGAATGTTGAGGCATATTGCAATTACATTTGGTTACCTAGTTAAAAATATAGCTAGGCTTGATGGCATAGAAAAATTCTTGGTTGCATATTCATATGGTATTTTCTGTAAACTTGACAAACAACAACAATATGATGTGTTGGGTTTGAAGTTGTTTTCCTCTTGTCACATTTGTGAACTTGTACATTGTGTCTATTATAACATTCCCTTTGAACTAGTCAATAACAAAAAAGGTTAAACTCTTCGTGACTACTAACCTTGTTATGATCCTCACCTAAACTATTTAACATTTGTAGATGTTGGTTAGGGTTCCCCTTCTTCTAATTTTGATGGGTTGACCTTTGATGCCAATATCACTATACTTCCAATTTGCAGGGAGTATTGAAACATGGACACTAACCTAAATGGTATATCCTTTATCTACCATAGGTGTTATGTGTACAAAATAAGGCAAGATTTCAAATTTTCCATCCAATAATTTAACTAAGATTTATTTTTGCTCAAATAAAAATTCAAGTAAAGTAAATCTTTTGCTAGGGTTTGAGTAGACTTGCAAATTAATTATTTTAAATTTCCATTAGCATAATCCAAACCATAGTGTTGTATGGACACTTAAAAATGTACATGAGGCTACTTATATGTGGTTTGAATTTTTAACTTTTATAACTGTTGAATTGTGCATGCATGTTTAATAGTGTCAATTCATTTTATCTAATTTGACCTTTTGGTTCACCCATTTATCCTTCTTGGTTGTTTTATGAACTTATAGCAAAATGGGAAACAATAGGAATGTGAGAATGACCCAAGCTAAAAGGCTCCAAGTTATAAAGGTTCGATAGGCTACAACACATAAGGTAATTCAAATTGTAATCATACGGTACTAAACAAAGTTCTTTGATTGGTTTAATGATAATCATGTGATTATATGTACATTTGATTGAATACAATTGTTGTGGTTAATTTGTGGTGACATTATGAATTTTATGGGTACTTGTAGGCGTGCCAAAGATTATGATACGAAAAGGGCTAAATGAGCAAAAAAATGTGCTATTATGGTAGAAATCTTTGCCTTCCAAAATTGTTAAAGAAACTTGGCCTCCCAAAACTACCCAGATGGTTTAATATCTACTAACACTTCAAATCCATTTTTAGAAAGTGGCAGAGAGGTGTTGAAATCTTAAACAATGTGTTACATAGTTTTAGAAACAACTTTAGTGATGAAGACAAATAAAAAGTCCTCAGGAGGTAAACAAAAACAATGTTAAAGGCTTGCTTTTAGAGTTTGTTCAAAATGTTAAAGTCATTTAACAAAAATTGTGCCTTCTTGAAAGCCTAAAATTTGCATATGCACAACTAACAAATTGAAAGAAAACTTGCTCATCAAAAATGATCTTTTAACTAAAGTGGTGTCAAATCAAATTAACCTTTCCCAACACTTCATATCAAAAGCAATTGGCGATACCATATACCTTTTGGGCAAGGATGTATCTTGAAGGATACATGTGGACTTCACTAGGGAAAAAAATTGGGGAGGATTGCCATTGAAGCAACATTCAAATGTCATGGATGAAGTTAATCATTAATTAATCTTGAATTTTTAGGACACAACTACCACCATCTCACCAATAGCAAAAGATATGAAGCAACGATGCATAGGAGTGAAGACCTTTGAAGACCATCCCACTCATTATTTACAAAAGACACATGCCTATAATTACATCATATGAATTTCTACTTTTCTTTCTATGTCATTTTGTTTTTTGTCAATGTGGTCTACCCACTTTTCATCTTTATGTTGTCCTATTTATAAAGGATGTTTTATATTTTTCATGTAGGTTGACCAATTAGTTAATGGTGGTCAATATTGTATTAGTTCTTTAAAGGCTCAATAGGTGTGCAATGTCATCACTTCTTTTTCTGGATCAACACTTTTGGTCGATCATAACAAAAACCTTTGTGACAATAGTTTTTTATTAGATAATAACTATAATCAATAGTTACTTGAAACAATTACCAATAATAGTTATAGTTATAGTTATTTTTCCTTTTATTTCAATACTTTTAGTTACTTATTTTACATGGTCACTACTAGTCAAATCTATTGGGTTTAAAGTGTTATGTCCATGTGGCTCCTTGTTCTATAAGTTTGTATATTTATGGGCATTGTATTTTACTCGTCAAGGTGGATGATTATTCACATATCTTTTACTTATCATGTTCCATTCAGTACTTGTGTTTAATCTTTTGTTATTTTATCACTATACTGGTTAGGCTAGTTGTGATACTTGTGTTGTGTCCATGGTTCCTTGGTCTATAGGTCTACATACTAGGATAGTTTTTTGTTACTTGATATCTATTGGTCAGATTAGTTAGAATACTTGTGTGCAAGATTACATATTTGCATTATACTTTGTTATTTGATCACTACTAATTAGATTGGTTGGAATTCTTGTGGGTAAATGCACATTACATTCACCCAAAAAAGGTAGATGAAAGTCCATTTTTGTAGTCCAAATCCAGTGATTTTTCAAAAAAAAAATTTCAATGTTGCTGAAATTCACATTTTTTTCCATTTCCAAGTTCATACCACCATAATTTATTTATTTTTTTAAACCTCTAAAAATATAGGCCTTGAAAAAGTCAATTTAGATATCGAAATGGACTTTATGAATTTTCATTTTCATTTTAAATCTTAAAATTTTTGAAAGACTTTTTCTTGCTTGATTTTTTCATTTTAAATGTTATGGTACTTTAATGCGTGATGGTAAAAAGTTATAGGTTTAATTTCTAACTCCACTAAAAGAAAAAAGTCCATAATGATAAATTTTTTGGGGGTAGTTTGGATTGTGACATTGGATGTACCATCCTTTGTAAAGTCCACTTTGAATTGCACATTTATCCTTTTGGTAATTTTTTGTTTTGGTTTGAAATATTAGAATGTAGGTCTCAATTTTTCATTTCACTTTTGCCAAGGTTCTCAAAAAGATTTGAATATAATGCAACAATACTTGATTGACTTAAAAAAAACTACGACTATGACTTCCAAAAAAGTCCACAATAGTATGTCCATTGTGTTGCAAGTTTGCATACTTGCATTGTCCTTTGTTATTTGATCACTAATGGTCATACTAGTTCCAATACTTGTGGTGTGTCCATGGTGTCTTGGTCTATATGTTTACATATTTGTTTTTGCCTTGGTTACAAAACAAAAAGTTACAATACTTGAGGCCCACTTAATGTTTATATATACTTGTGATGTACGTTGGATAAGTCAACTAATACTAGACAATATTTGCCATCATAACCTATGATTCCTTCTTGCATACTTGTTAAAGACATTTGATTACTTTCTTATTTACTTAAGGTATTTATCTTGTAGGCCAATTATTTAATTGTGGTCTAGTTGGAATTTGTAGTTATAATTCTATATTTGTTTTATGAAGGCCCATGGCAACAATGTAAGGTTGAGATCTTTTGAAAATTTCAAACCATATTATGTCCAAAAATTGAAAGAAGGAAACACCTACACTTGTAAATACCATGTTGAGATGGTTGAGCTCCAAGATGGCCTCAACAACATGCAAGGTGAAAATAAGGGGATTCATGGGAAACTGTGTACCTACAAATGTGATGTTTGTTGTAGCTCCACCCTATGTATGTGCAAGGCTACTAACACTACATTCCAAGGTTTGATAGATATGTGGAAATTTGTTTTATGTGCACTAGGAGATTCCATATTCCACAACTTGGTTTGCTTAAAGGGAGAATGTGAGGATTGTGGAATTGACATGCTTATGACTTGTCTTGGTGAAGAGGATAAAAGGAGTGGGAAAGTGATGCTTTAGAAGTGTTATCAAAAAATAATGCACAAGAAAACAAGGGTAGGCCTTGATAACAAGGTCTTGAGGTTGCAATTTTAAAAACCCATTTCACAAGTATTTTTCTCCTACATATTATCATAATTGCAAAACATTGTTGTGCACAATTTTCATGCCTAGTTCCAAGATGAGCAATATAGGACATGCCTTAAGACTTTCCCACTTGACACATTATCATGTTTGTCTTGGATTTTGTTGAAAATTATACTTTCATTGATTTTCATGACTTGTACAAGAGATGCATTGGGACTAATTTCATTTAATAATACTTATCCACATCTGTTACAAGTGGAATCTTGAAAACATTCAAAACGTGGGCTTAGGTGCAAAAAAATTAAAAACAAAATATCATTATCATATTTCAGATGACTTTGAACATAACACACTATTTGTCCAACATTGTTTTGAATTACATTGGTCGCAATTGATTGAGCATGGCATGCACTTCAACAAACATTTAGTTTAGTCGGATAGTTGTGCAGTTTAGTTCAAGTCCAAACACACATGGTACCATGTTATCAAATATTTGTCTTGTTGAAGTTTCTGAAAAACATACAAAAATGTTTTTATGAAGTTTCCATTCTTTTAAATTTGCTAGTTGTTCATTGCAAATGTTCATGTTTCTTTGGATGACATGCTTGCAAGTATCAATCCAAGGCTAGGGTTGATTCCTAGCACCTACCACATAGATGTCAAATGGTGTGGTCCTATTTTGGTAACTCGAACACAATAAAGGTGTTCATGATGGGGCATGGGTTATTTTGAAATAGGAAAGTGGAAAGAACAAATGAAAATGGATAGTGAACAACTTTGAAGTGTTGCTAATATTGTTGTTTTTTGTGAATGAAATTTTTTTGAACAACATGTATCTTACCCAAATGCTTGAAGGAATGTGGTTCACTACTTTCATCTAATCAAGCCTAAAGACTTGTGGATAGCATAACAAGTTGGATTGCAAGAAAATTGATGGTTTACACTCCATGCACTTTATGGCTTCTATTTCCCACTAAGATTGCACCTTGTTGAATGTGAAAGACCTTGCATGTTTTTACAGTGAGTGTATGGATGACAACTTTCCGTCCTATTTGGGAAAAGAACATGTGAAGCCTTGGAGATTGAACTAACATTGGAACCCACCAATGTTTCACAGGTATGGTGTTTAAATCCAAAGTTTGCATTATCACATATTTGACTTTGTTACATCATACATGGCTTTGAGCCCTACAAGTTGCATGTATTAATATTGCATTGTCACATTTTGATTCCATTTCATTTTTATTTTCTTTTCAACTAGTGTTACACTTCATCAAAACATATAATGCATGGTATTCCTAATTATTCTTAATGTGTAAACACATATTGTGATCAATGAAATTGAGGCATCAAACTCAAATTTCGAGAATGGAAATGATTGTGACTTGGAATTTGATGTTGAGAGTGTTGAAGTGGGAAATAAATTTGTTGTAATTGATGATGATTTGGAAAATGGCAATCCATTCTATTTTTATTTTTTACAACAAGCCCTTGCATAGGTGTGAACAAGCATTTGATGATTATTAGGGCAATACTTGGTACAAAGGTGATATGATTTTTGGGGGCACATGGTATTATAGAGTGGAAGGTGTTTGAAATACAAACTTTTCATATAGGCTCTTGACAAATGAAGGGCCAACATTAATTTACTTTCATCTTGTGGTAAAATCAAAGATTCCAACGCTCCAATGAATATTAAATATAAAGGTGATCCAATGTTCTCAACGGCTTTTGAAGTTAGGGATAATTTGGTAGCTATTATTGAAGATCTAGGTAGTCTACTACAAATTCACATAAACAAAGAAACAACAAGGTCTACATTCTTTATTTAGTAGATGGGTTAATTCCATATGGGGTGGTCTTTGTCATTTTATGAGGGCCTTAAGCCTAAATGGATGTATGGTGATGGAGATTAATCAAGGATGAAAATGGGAATGGGAAACAAAAAATAGAAAGCAAGTTTTATGTGTAATGATGAGTTGACAATTATACTTGGAATGTTTCGTGGTTTTATAGGTATGCATTTGGTGGACTAGTTATTGGGGGTGATAAAAATGTGGCAAACAAGGTTGTTGTGTTTCTTGTTTTAATATGATAATTAATGGTTCCAACGAGAAACTATGGACTTTAGCGCTTTGGAGCTTACTATTTTGATGAATTTTGTGGTGATATAAAAGTGGTGGTGATGGAATGTTGTGAGTACTAAAGGAGAGTCTAACTTTACCTCTTCTTTGAAATTTTTTGAATACTTTATTTAATGAGTTGTAGTGATATTGTAATATAAATTCCCAAGATTGGGTGCGGTCACAATTAAAACAACCATTACTTGCTCCTTAATTTCCTTAGGACATGGACTACTTTGTTCACTTTTGGAGTGACATTTTGAATGGATAGACTTTTTGAAATTTTGACAAGGAATTTTAATTAACCTTGACATGTGGAAATTTTTACATCATGTCAATACATGTGGAAAAAGGCAAACTAATTTGAAATGGATAGGGTAAGTGGTATGCGACAAATCAATCATTTTCTTCATTTTCATTTTGACATAATTAGGTCATTGCTTTTCTTTGGAAGTGTAGTGCTCACATACATTGCAACTTCCATTGCTAGGTTTTGATCTTTGTGAACACATTTCATTTCAGATTTCTTGAAGTTTTATCATAAAATTTTTATGGTAACTAATTGTATAACAAAATGTTGAAGGAGGATAGGAAATCTAATTTGGAAAAAATAAAATGAAGAGAAAAGCTATAAATGCAGAGTTTCCTCCATGGGAACCTACTGAGTTCCATAAGCAAACTAAAGAATATTTTGTAGTAATCAGGAAATTGTCAAGCCTGGGTTTGAACCCGAAACTTGCTATCATCAGTGAACATGTCATTATCGCTAACATTAAAAAAGTTTTTGGGCCAAATTGTTCGAGTTCGAAAACCACGAACCCTAATTTGCATCTAGACACCAAGAAAGGTCTTGTCAAACTCTATTGGCAGATCTATGGATCAATGCATTTCACAAATAATGAGTTCACGTTTTGGCTTGTTAAAGGTTACATTGTGCATTTGAAAAGGTATTAGGGTTTAGGGTTATAAGGTTTAAGGCACCTATTGAACCCTAAACATGTGCAAAATAAGTGAATTTTATAACCAAAAGCATATTTGAACCATATGTGCATATATATGTAATAAACAAAAAAAATTCACCAATTTCAACTTTTTTTTAAAAAAAAACTATCAACATGAAGAGCCTCTCCAACTTTGGGAATGAATTGTGAACATGATGAGCAAAAAAGATCTTTGAAACTTAAAAAAACACCAATCAACAACATACTAATCATTACTTCCTATCCATTTAAAATTAAGAATGAAACATTCCAATTCACCTAAATTTTTTTGTTGAAATGCAAACTCACTAACATTAAAAGATTGTGCATTAAACCAAATCGCATTTTGATTTATGGCAAATTTATCATACATGATAAAGTCCATTTTGATAGTTAGATTGATGTTTTTCAAAATCAATCTTCGATTAGTGTGTTTGAAAATGTTTAAACAATCACAATATAAATTCAAATATGTAATTGTACACACATTGAGAGATAAAAGCTCATATTCATTATTTTGCATGTGGTTTTTTGAATGTTACGCAGTCCATTATAAGGTCCATATCAAACTGACCATTCATTATTTTTTCCATTGTTAAAAGACTTCAATGTTTTCACATAATTTAGTCCTTTTTGTGATATTCAATAAGAATTAAAAAATTTATGAAAGAAAGATTAAAAAATTACCATATTGACAATCCATTTCCTCCCCCTGTTTCCAACTTCCCTTCCAAGCTGACATAGAGATGTTTCACAAGGAATCCATTTGACTGGGGGTGTTTCACTAACAAGATACCTTGATTATTGATTTCAATCAATTTTAATCATAAAATTGATTAGTTTCTTTGTTGTTGCATTGGGGAAGTCTTGGCTGTATAGGCATTCTGCCTTGCTAACCATGTTTTGATAGCATGGCACTGGCTTATACAAGGCCACCCACTTAACCCTAAAGTTTAATATTGCAATTCATAATAACTCATTTGAAGAAAGCACCGATGTTGGGCGGGTATCCAGTTTGGAGGGTTCGGACCATGGTTAGTAAAGGTTAGTCAAATGTGAATCACAACTAGAACCAGATTTCATTTTTAGAACTGATTCTAGATTTAGACCTGATTTAATTTAATTTAATTTATTTTATTTTGCAGGACCAGACCTAGAATTGGATTCTCAGTTCCATTTATGTGTCCAACTAGAACCAGATTTTTTAATTAAAAAAATTGAAAAAAAAATACTAGAACCATGGGCTAACTGGAGGTTAAGTTATAATTAACTGCTGGTTTTAGTCCAGGTTACAAGGAATCGAGTCTAATTTTTAGAACCAGAACCAAAATCGGGAACCATAAAAACAATTCCAAGACCAAGACATGGAACCGATTTCCTGGTTACATTTATGTGGGGAACCCAAACCCGAACCATTCTAATTTAGTTTTTTAGAACAGCAACTGAAGGCTTTTGATAAAAGTAAAGAGCTGCCCGTGCACCAGCAGAACCCTAGGATTTTAAAATGGGCTCTAAAGTGCACTCCAAGAACTACAAGGGACCCCAAAAACCTGTTCTAGTAGTTTTTTTTTTTTTTTTTTTTAAATTTTTTTTTAAATAAAAATTTTTTAAATCTACATTATTTTTTTGGTTTTGTTTTTTTATTATTTTTTCCCCCTTTTTAAAATATTATAAATTAATAAAAAATATTTAAAT
>Ga0116229_10006251_pt1 | contig 19231 bp, 23 predicted proteins | sample S1TSphgellanicum_3_FD_87313 | JGI IMG/M metagenome (GOLD analysis project Ga0116229, IMG submission 87313) | Host-associated microbial communities from peat moss isolated from Minnesota, USA - S1T2_Fc - Sphagnum magellanicum MG | ecosystem: Host-associated > Plants > Peat moss > Unclassified... | reverse complement strand
GGGAGACACGATCCTCGTGCGGTGGCACTTCGCCCATGCCGGCTGGATCGCGACGAAGGTCGCGGTTGGGGCGATGCAATGAGGTTGAAATCTCCTCGAGCGCTCATCGCGCTCGCCACGATCGTGGTGGTGACGTGCGGCATCGTCGCGGCCATCGTTCTCTCAAACCGCGTTCCGACGTCAGCGACGACGCCGCTCGGCGATGCGACCGTCGTTGTGGGAAGCCACGCGCCGACCTTCTCGGTCTCCACGACCGAGGGGCCGTTCGATCTCGCCGACGTGAAGACGCCGGTGTTGCTCGAGGTGTTCGCAACGTGGTGTCCGCACTGCCAGCGCGAAGTCGCCGTGCTCAATTCACTCGAGCGTAAGTATGGAGCCCAGATCGCTTTCGTGGGCGTATGCGGTAGCCCGTACTCGAATCCCGAAACCGGTGCGCCTTCGAGCCAGAGCGACGTCCTCGCGTTCGCGCAAGCTTTCGGCGTGGGCTATCCAATCGCGTTCGATCCTGAGTTTCTTGTCGCCCAAAAATATCTGAAGTCGGGCTTTCCCACGATTGCGATCATCGATCGTAATAAGACGGTTACCTACATCGACTCCGGCGAGATTCCCGAGTCACATCTCGATGCTGCAATCGCATCCGTCCTCAAGAGATAGATCGACGATATGAAAAGACTGACGTTCGCCGCCCTGGCGGGTGGTTTGGCAGGCACCCTCGCAACGAAATCGTTTGCGGCCGAGTCGCAGCCATCCCATACGATGCCACCGGGAATGGAGCCGCCGCCCGGCATCCAGCGCATCGTTATGCTCGTGTATCCGAAGATGACGGCACTCGACCTGATCGCGCCGCAGCTGCTCTTCGCATCGCTGATGAACGTCGACGTGCAACTCGTCTGGAAGGATCGAAACCCCGTCGTCAGCGACACGGGCGTCCCGATCGTTCCGACGCAAACGTTTGAAAACGTGGCTGCCTCGCCGACGGTGATCTTCGTTCCGGGGGGCACGAAGGGGACGTTTGCAATCATGAACGATGCGGACGTCTTGACCTTTTTGCAACGCGTCGGGCCGACGGCCGATTACGTGACGAGCGTCTGCACGGGCGCACTCGTCCTCGGTTCGGCGGGACTTTTGCGCGGATATCGTGCGACAACGCACTGGGTCGTTCGCGACGTACTCGGTATGCTCGGCGCGACGCCGGTCGCAGAGCGCGTGGTCGTCGATCGCAACCGAATTACCGGCGCCGGCGTCACCGCCGGCTTCGATTTCGGTTTGCGGATGGCCGCAAAGCTTCGGAGCGACGATTACGCCCGCATGCTGCAACTGGCCTACGAATACGACCCGCAGCCTCCGTTCGATGCCGGGAGCGAAGCGAAGGCCGGAGCGCACATCGACGGAGCGGTCCGGTCGTTCTATGCGCCGGTCGTCGCCTCGGCGATGGAGGCGGCGGGAATCGCGCATCGCCGCCTGGCGCTCTAAGAGGGCGCGTCGCTTCGTCGTTGCCGCCCACATCCAAGACCTCGCGCGCAACGTCTTATTGCACGGAGACGGATGACGAGGCGTTAGGCAGCAGCCGCCGCCCGCGTCGTAAGAACGTCGCCAACTAGAAGTAATCTCCTAAAGGAGTCATACGAGTGAAAAACCTGAAATTCGTTCTTACGCTTGGAGCGGCGGCGCTTCTCGCCGGCGCGGTCCCCGCGCTTGCCACCGACATGATGAACCCGATGGTCGGCGGACACGCCATGATGGCCGACAAGAATATCGTTGCGAACGCGGTAAATTCCGACGACAATAAGACCCTGGTCGCAGCGGTAAAAGCAGCGGGGCTCGTCTCCGTGCTCGAAGGCCCCGGCCCGTTCACGGTGTTCGCTCCCACGGATGAAGCCTTCGCGGCGCTTCCGGCCGGAACGGTCGAAACGCTCGTGAAGCCCGAGAACAAAGCGACGCTCACGAAGATCCTCACGTATCACGTCGTGCCCGGTAAACTCGATTTCGCGGCGCTCTCGGAGCGCGTGAAGGCCGGCGGCGGCAAGGCCGAGCTCAAGACCGTGCAAGGCGAAGACCTGACGGTTGCGATGAACGGTCCGCGCAACATCACGATCACGGACTCGAAGGGCAATGTCGCCCAGATCACCACGTACGACGTCTATCAGTCGAACGGCGTGATTCAAGTGATCGACAAGGTTCTCACGCCTTAAGGGCGTCGACAAACCCTGAATGTAAGACATGGCTCGGCGACTTTTCGCCGAGCCATGTTTTTCTTCACATTCCTGATACTCGTTAATTACGCTCCAAGTAGAAATCTTCTTCAGCGCTTGAAAATAGCTCGGAAGAGAGATACGACATTGGCGAGGATGGATGGCGCAGCGTTCTTAGCATTTTCGACGTGGGCGTGCGCATCCGACGTGGCTGACAGTGCTTCAAAAAGTGGCATATGAAAGCTCCTCGTATAGGCAGTGAAAAGGATGAACTGACTACGATATCGAGAGAGTATCTCCGGACATCGAAGACGCTCGTGCGGACCGAAAGTCGTAATTTCCTTTTGGTGGCTATCTTGGTCTAAGTGAGTGTGATGTGCCCCCGGCATGAAACAGCATATCCCTGATTTGTGAGCGTTCAATGTGACGTTGTCGGGTATGCAATCGTCGCGGGATGCAGCAGCACGGTCTCGATCGGCGTCGCGGGATCGACGGTGATTTCTTTGCCGCGAATGATCCGCGCGCCGATCCCGACGAACGGGGTGAATCCGAGAACGCCGGTTGCGATCTTATAATTCCGCCCGTTGATTTCGAAGCGTTGATCCGCGAACGTCACGACGCGTCCGTCCGCCGTTCGTAGGGTATCGATGCGCAGGGTGAGATCGCCCTCGTGTCCGTTCGGGCCCGCATGTCCGGCGAGGACGATCGTTCCCGATCCCATCGAACCGTCGGTTGGAATCGTGGAGCCGGAGAGTACGATCGGCGTGAGGAGCGCGAAGGCAAACGTTTGGCCCGTTCGGCTCTGACTCGAAGAGATGGGCGCTTCGAGATGAAACTGCAGGCGCGTTCCGGCAGCGATCCATTGCGGCTTCTGATCGGGGAGCGTCGCGCCGGACGTAGCGATCAGGAGTGCGACGGCTGCGAGCGCGCGGGTGAGCATCGCTTATTTTTCGCGGTCGCGCCGTACCATAACTTTTTTGCCGCGGATCGTCGCCTTTCGCAGCGCCGCGATGATGCCGTCGACGGCGGAGCCGGGAACTTCGACGAGCGAGAACTTATCCGCGATATCGATGTGCCCGATGTCGCGCGAATCGATTTTGGCCTCGCCCGCGATCGCGCCGACGAGGTCGGCCGGGCGGATGCCGAAGTTGCGGCCGATGCCGATGTAGATCTTCGTGACGTCTTCGATCTTGCGGCGAACCTTCGGACCGGTACCCGCGCCCGCTCCGGGGCCCGCCGTGCCGGTGCGCGGCGTGAAAATACGTTCGACCGGGGCCGCGACCTTGGGAATCTCTTCCTCGTCGGCGTCGCCATCGCGCGCCTGATCGGCGAGCCGCACGGCGGCTGCCGCGATGTCGATCACGTCGTACTCGTTCGAAAGCGCTTCGACGACCGTACGATACGAATCGAGGTTTCCGGCCTCGAGAACTTCTTCGAGCGCGCTCTTCGTGAGCTCGAGTCGACGCGCGCGCAGGTCGTGCACGGTCGGAACGTTTTCGGTCGTGATCTTGCGCTTCGTCAGCTGCTCGATGTTGCGCAGCAAACGGTAGTCGCGCGCCTCCGCGAGCGTGATCGCCACGCCCTCGCGGCCCGCGCGGCCCGTGCGCCCGATGCGATGCACGTACGCGTCGGGCGACGACGGCACGTCGAAGTTCACCACGTGCGAGACGTGATCGATATCGAGTCCGCGCGCCGCAACGTCGGTTGCCACGAGCATGTCGGATGCGCCGTCGCGGAAGCGGCGGAGGACGCGGTCGCGCTGCTCTTGCGAGAGGCCGCCGTGTAACGCCTCCGCACTATAGCCGCGGGCTCCGAGCGTCTGCGTGAGCTCGTCGACTTCGAGACGCGTGCGGCAGAACACGATCGCCGACGCGGAATCTTCCATGTCCATCACGCGCGCGAGCGCGGCCGCTTTATGACGGCGTTGCACGATGTAGGCGATCTCGCGCACGCGCGGCGCTTCGCCGGGAGCGACCGTCTCGCGCGCGATCGTCACGCGCACGGGATCGTGCAGGTGGCGCTTGGCGATCTGCAAGATGCGCGGCGCCATCGTCGCGGAGAAGAGTGCCGTTTGGCGCTTCTTTGGGAGCGTCGCCAAGATCGCATCGAGTTCGTCGGCGAATCCCATGTCGAGCATCTCGTCGGCCTCGTCGAGCACGACGGTCTCGACCGCATCGAACTTCAGCGTGCCGCGCCCGATGTGATCGAGCGCGCGGCCGGGCGTTGCGACGACGACGTCGACGCCGCGCTGCAGCGCGCGGAGTTGCTGCGAGATCGATTGCCCGCCGTAGATCGGCAGCACGCGAATGCCGAGCGCGCGCCCGTACGTGTGCACGGCCTCGGCGACTTGCATCGCGAGCTCGCGCGTCGGCACGAGGATCAAACCGCGAAGTGCGTGCGCGCCGTCGCCTTCGGTGCGCCCGATACGATTGAGAAGCGGCAGCGCGAACGCCGCCGTCTTGCCGGTGCCGGTCGCAGCCTGGCCGAGGACGTCACGTCCTTCGAGAAGCGGCGGGATCGCCTCGCGCTGGATCGCGGTCGGCTCTTCGTAGCCGAGCGCCGTCAAGGCGCTCGTCAGGGCCGGGTCGAGCCCGAGCGACGCAAATCCGTCGGTGGGTAGCGTTTCTTCGTGGAGGTCCGTTTCGCCGATCATTTCCCCACGTGGTTCTTCGGTTGCATCGCAACCAACTTCACGACCTTAGGCGTACGTCTTCCAGAAGAAGTACGCGGTCATACTGAGGCCGACGAAGATCACGAAGCCGCGGACGACGGGCGGCGGCATGCGCTTCACGACGCCCGCGCCGAGGAAGCCGCCGGCGATCGCGCCGACGCTCATCGCGATCGCCGGCTCCCACGAGACGGCTCGTGCGATCACGAACGGAACGACCGCGACGCCGTTGATCACGGTCGCGAGTAACAGCTTGAACGCATTCGCGCGGCGCATGTCGCTCATGCCGAGGATCGTCAGGAGCGCGAGCATCAGGATCCCGATCGCGGCTCCGAAGAACCCACCGTAGACCGCAATCATAAACTGCAGGCCGAATCCGAGCGGGGAATCGACGCTGAGGACGGCTTTCGATTCACGCGCGCGTTTCGTGATCCACGGCCCGCAGATGAAGAGCGTCGTCGAAGCCAGGAGCAAGTACGGGATCAGCGCGCTGAAGCGCTCGTTCGACGTGCGCAGCAAAATGAGCGCGCCGACCACGCTGCCGACGGAGCTCGTGGCGATCATACGCACGAGGATCCGCCGCGGGATATCGATCTCCGAACGAAACGAACCGGCCGACGCGAACGAGCCGAGCCACATCGCGACGTTGTTCGTCGCGTTGGCCGACACCGATGGAACGCCCGTGGAGAGTAGCGCCGGGAACGAGATGAAACTTCCGCCGCCCGCGCCGGCGTTGATCGCGCTCGCGACGAACGCCGCGAGCCCGACGAAGATCAGGTGTTGGAAAGTCAGCTAGGCGTGCCGATTTTGAAGACGCGACTCTGCCGGATGTCGGCCTCGTCGATCGTTTGCAGATCCTCGGGCGTCACCGTGCCGCCGCGATCGAAGAGCCGTGTTGCTTGTCGAAGGCGCGCGCGATCGATCGCGTTGCGAATACTACGCGCGTTCGCGAACTGCGGCTGCTGCATGCGCATATCGACGTACTCCGAGAACGCCGCCTGGGCCGCCGGTGTAAACCGGTAGTTCAGCTTGTCGAGCATGAGATCGCCGATCTCGATGAGCTCGTCTTGCGAGTAGTCCGGGAAATCGATGTGATTGGCAACGCGCGATCCGAGGCCGGGATTGCTCGAGAAGAACGTCTCCATGCGGTCTTTGTAACCCGCGAAGATCACCACGAGATCGGCGCGCTGATTCTCCATGACCTGTAAGAGAATTTCGATTGCTTCGCCGCCGTAATCGCGTTCGTTCTCCGGCTTGTACAGATAGTACGCCTCGTCGATGAACAGCACGCCGCCCATCGCGCGCTTGAGGACTTCTTTCGTTTTCGGAGCGGTGTGCCCGATGTATTGGCCCACGAGATCGTCGCGCGTCGCCGTAACGAGTTGGCCTTTACGCACGTAGCCGAGCTTGAGGAGAATCTCGGCCATCCGCATCGCGACGGTCGTCTTTCCGGTGCCGGGGCGTCCGGTGAACGACATGTGTAACGGCGGCGGCTCCGAGGCGAGGCCGACCTGTTTGCGCAGCTTATCGATGAGGAGAAGGTGCGCGATCTCGCGGATCCGATTTTTGACCGGCGCGAGCCCGACGAGCTCGCGATCGAGTTTCGCAAGCACGTCGCCGACTTGCGAATCTCGATACGCGGCGTCGAGATCGAGCGACTCCGGCATCGGAGCGTCCGTTGCGAGAGCCGTCTGATCGTTCTGCATCGTTATTTCTTGTAGCGTTCCCCAACCGGCTCTTCGGTCGCGTACGAGTGGATGCCGTATTTGATCTGCCGGTCGGACCACTCCGTCCGGTCGAGGCGGAAGCCGGCCTCGTTTGCCGGGCGGCCGACGATGAACGACATCGCCGTCGTCTGACGCCCGAGTCGTGCGTCGTACGCGTTCACCTTGACGTACGAGTTCGGGTGCGCCTCGATCGCCTTCATGATGTCGCCGACGATCGCGACCGCGTCCTTCACGTCGAACATCGGCAACCCGTGCATCTCCCAGTACGAATTGCGCGGATGCGGATCGTCCGTGTACTCGATCGAGATCGGCCAGCCGTGATCGAGCGCGTATTGCACTTGCTTTTTGATCTGTTCTTCCGTGAGGTCCGGAAGAAAGGAGAACTGTCCCTGCGTCAATCTCATCGTCGTTTTCCTTTAGTAAGACGGCGTCGCGACGACGTCCGGCGAGTCGGTCGACGCGTAGTCGAACGTGATGTCTTTCCAGATCCCGAGCGCGTTCGCGAGCGCCTTCGAGTGCTTCGCCGCGTCCTCGAGAATCTGCGGGCCTTCGTTGACGAAATCGCGTCCCTCGTTGCGCGCTTGCACCATCACTTCCAGCGCGATGCGATTCGCCTCGGCGCCCTGCGCGATGCCGTCCGGATGGCCGATCGTGCCGCCACCGAATTGCAGGACGACGTCTTCGCCGAGCAAGTCGAGGAGTTGATGCATTTGGCCCGCGTGGATGCCGCCTGAAGCAACCGGCATCACCGCGGCCATGGACGCCCAATTCTGATCGAAGTACACGCCGTGCGCGGGATTCGCCGGAATGAAATCCTCGCGAAGGATGTCGTAGAAGCCCTTCGTCGTGTTCGGATCGCCCTCGAGTTTTCCGACGACCGTTCCGGCGTGGATGTGGTCGACGCCGAGCAGGCGGCACCACTTCGCGAGGACGCGGAAGCTGACGCCGTGCGTCTTCTGGCGCGTGTACGTTCCGTGGCCCGCGCGATGGAGATGCAGGATCACGCCGTTCTTGCGCGCCCACTTCGACATCGATTGCATCGCCGTGAACCCGACCGTGAGATCCATCATGATGATGGACGATCCGATCTGCTTCGCGAAATCCGCACGCTCGTACATGGACTCCATGTCGGCAGCGGTCACGTTCATGTAGTGACCCTTGATCTCGCCGCTCGACGCCTCGGCGCGGCTGACGGCCTCCATGCAGAAGAGGAAGCGGTCGCGCCAGCGCATGAACGGCTGGCTGTTGATGTTCTCGTCGTCCTTCGTGAAGTCGAGGCCGCCGCGGAGCGCTTCGTACACGACGCGCCCGTAATTCTTCGCCGAGAGTCCGAGCTTCGGCTTGACGGTCGCACCCAAGATCGGCCGGCCGAACTTGTTGAGATATTCGCGTTCCATCACGATGCCGTGCGGCGGTCCCTGGAACGTCTTCACGTACGCGACCGGTATGCGCATGTCTTCGAGGCGCAGCGCCTTGAGCGCTTTGAAGCCGAACACGTTGCCGATGATCGACGACGTCAAGTTCGCGATCGAGCCCTCTTCGAAGAGGTCGATGTCGTACGCAATGTACGCGATATACTGTTCCGGGTTTCCGGCGACGGGCTCCACGCGATACGCGCGCGCCTGATAGTGTTCGTAGGCGCTGAGGCGATCCGTCCACACCACCGTCCACGTCGCGGTCGACGATTCGCCGGCGACCGCCGCAGCGGCCTCGACGGAGTCGACGCCGGGTTGTGGCGTGATGCGGAACGCGCAGAGAATGTCCGTGTCTTTGGGTTCGTAATCCGGCTGCCAGTAGCCCATCTCGGCATACGGCGTCACGCCGGCTGCGAGGCGGTTGTTCTTCTTGCCGTTCGTCGTGGCGTCAGTGGTCAAGAAACCATCTCCAAAAGCTCGTTTTCGATAAGCACGACGCGGCGTGCGATCAAAAGCTGGGCGAGGGCGAGTGAGTAGCTAGTTTTCGGATTGCCGTTCGCGTCCTTGAATTCGCCAAGCTTTTCCGGGCGGAGGTGCTTGTGCGAATCCATGTGCGACCAGATCTTGTCTTCGACCGCCTCGGCGACGGGCCGTTCGATATGCCCGTCGAGCTCGATGATCGTTTCGGGAAAACCGCCTTCTGCGGTCTGCGTGGCCTGGCGGATCGAAGTCGAGGCGCTCTCGAACTCTGAATAATCGAGCGCCCGGAAGCGTCCACCTTTGCGGATGCGCGCCGAGAGCTTCGAGGGATCCTTATGGGCCTCGTGATCGGCCGTGCGATAGAACGTGACGGTCAAGTCGGCCGATTTCGACTGCGGCTGGATGTGCTTCTCGATATCCGGCTTGCGGCGCTCCATCTCGGCGAGCACCTGGGCCTCCGTGTAGCCGCGCTGTAGCGTGTCGCGCTGAATCTTCCACGCCGCCTTGAGCTCCGTCTCGGGATCGAGCCACACGGTGACGTCGAAGAGGCTGCGAAGCGCGCGCGTGTAGAGCGGGAAGAGACCCTGCACCACGACGATTTCCTTGGGCTCGACGTGCTCGGGGCCTTTGAACGTGCCGTCCGAGTGATCGTAGACGGGCTTGTCGATCGCGCGGCCCTCGCGCAGCGCCCACATGTCCTCTTCCATCGCGGCGAAGTTGTTCGCACGCGGGTCGAGCGCGGTGAATCCGACGGCATTGCGTTGTGCGCGGTCGAGCGAATGATAGTCGTCGAGGCAAATCGTTTCGATGCGGTCGCTACCGAAAATGAGGTCGAGCCCGCGGCAGAGCGTCGTCTTGCCGGTTCCCGAGTCGCCGCCCACGGCGATCATAATGGGTCTCAGTGACATAGGGTGAGTCGGGCCTCCGTCTTGGGGGTCGCGATTAGTACCGTCGCTGCGATTGGATGACCTGCCGACGATGCTTGGCTGAGTGCCCCGATGCCTCGTCCCCCAAGCATACGCGGAGGGCCGGTCGGGCGCCGTGGTGCAAATGGCCTCTCGCATGGGAGCCGAACGGATGGCAGGCAAGGTCGCGCTCGTTACCGGCGGTGCCAGCGGCATCGGTTTGGCGACGGGTCGGCGATTCGTCGAGGAAGGCGCGACGGTCGTGCTCGCGGATATCGCGCTCGACCGCGCAGCGGAGGCCGCCGAGGCATCGGATCGCCTGGAGGCGGTCGCGCTGGACGTGACCGACGAACGCGCGTGGGAAGCGGTCGTGAACGACGTCGTGCGTCGTCATGGCAAACTCGACGTGCTCGTGAACAGCGCCGGCATCGCCCCGTTCGCGGACATCGAGACGTGCACGACCGAGGCCTACCGGCAAACGATGGCCGTCAACGTGGATAGCGTGTTCTTCGGGTGCCGTTACGGCGTGCTCGCGATGAAAGACCACGGTGGATCGATCGTCAACATTTCGTCCGTGTCGGGTTTGATCGGCGGACACAATACCGCGGCATACAACGCATCCAAGGGCGCGGTTCGGTTGCTTACCAAGTCGGTCGCGTTGCACTGCGCGCGCAAAGGTTACGGCATTCGCGTGAACTCGGTGCACCCGACATTCATCGAGACGCCGATGGTCGAGAGCGTGCTCGTGATGACGCGCGACCCCGAACAAACGCGAGCACGTTTGATCGCGAGCGTCCCACTGGGACGCATGGGCCGCGCCGACGAAGTGGCGGCGATGATCGTCTATCTGTCGTCCGACGAATCGCAATTCGTAACGGGTGCGGAATTCGTGATCGATGGCGGCATGACCGCAAGCTGATCGTTCGTTAGGAGAGGGATACTCGTCATGCTCAAAGGTTTCGGCGCGTTCTTGATGCGCGGCAACGTCGTCGATCTCGCCGTGGCCGTCGTGATCGGCGCCGCGTTCGGTGCGATCGTCACGTCGCTCGTGAAGGATCTCATCACGCCGTTCATCGCCGCTCTCGTCGGCAAGCCCGATTTCTCGGCGCTCGGTTTTACGATCAACAGCAGCCGCTTCGCCGTCGGCGATTTCGTCAACGCGCTCGTGAGTTTCGTGCTCGTTGCCGCGGCGATCTATTTCTTCGTCGTCGCACCGATGAACGCGATGACCGCGCGTTTCAAGAAACCCGACGACGTGGTCGCGTTGCGCGAGTGCCCCGAGTGTTTGAGCGAAATCCCTGCGGCCGCGACGCGTTGCAAGTTCTGTTCGGCCGCGAGTGCTGCGGTCGCGGCTACGGCGTAACGACGCGAAGATAGGCCACGCCGAACGGTTCCTCGCCGACGAGTTCGAACTCGGGGCGCGCTTCGATCACGTCGCGCTCGACCGGCGTGTGGTACAAGATCGCGAGGTTCGTGCGCTCCGCGCGTGCGAGCGTCGCGACCACGCGCGCGAGTAGGGCTGCGTCAAACGGGTTGTAGAGGTAGACGACGAGATCGCCCTTCGGAAAGCGGAACGTCGCCGCGTCGCCGCGGACGAGGCGGATGTCGCGGCAGCGTCGTTCCGTCGCGGCGAACGTCGCGAGATTGTCACGAGCTACGGCGACGAGCGCGGGCGAGATCTCGAGCCCGATCGCTTGTCGAAACGGAAAGCGCGCGGCGGCGAAAACCGCGCGACCCATGCCGGCGCCGACGTCGACGAACGTTGCGGCTTCGAGCGCGAATGGAACGTGCGCGAGCAGTCGCTCGAGATCGCCGACCGGCGTCGGTTCGTAATGCGTGGCGTGTTCGATGTTCGGGCCGATCGCTTCGGGATCGAGGTCGCCGAGGAACAGGAGCGCTTCGGTGACGACGCCGTGGTCGGCATCGAACCGCTGCCCCGCGCGTCGGCCCGAGACGCGCGCACCGAGGGAGGAACGCCGCGCGTTCAACGCCGTCTAACGCCCCGATATGCCTGAGGGACCACAAGTCGCGCGGTACGCGCGCCTGCAGAACGCGGTGCTCGCGGGAAAGCGCGTGCGCGTGGACTCACCGAACGGACGCTCGGATGAGGTCGCCGCTGCGATCGACGGTTTGAGGCTGCAACGCATCGAGGCGATCGGGAAGCACTTGCTTTACGATTTCGGCAAGGAACGCTACTTGCACGTTCACTTGGGCCGCTTTGGAAGTTTTGACGACGGTCCGATGCCGCTCCCGCCGGTGACCGGCATCCTGCGTTTTCGTATGTATACGGCGATGCGCTGGTTCGAATTGCGCGGCGCGATCGCAATCGAGTTGTACGACGCCGAAGCGCGAGCCGCGCTCGAGGCTCGCATCGGGCCGAATCCGCTCGATCCCGATGCCGACCCCATGCGTGCGTACGCGAAGATCGCGAAAAGTCGCGCATCGATCGGCCTGCTCCTCATGGATCAAGCGATCGTCGGCGGTATCGGAAATATCTATCGCTCCGAAGTGCTCTTCATGAACGGCGTGAACCCGATGCTGCCGGGGTTCGCGGTCGATCGGAAGACGTGGCGCGGAATTTGGAAGGATCTCGTACGCGTCATGAGTCACGGCGCGATTCACGGTCGTATCGTCACGACCGACCCGAAGGATCGTGAAAAGCCTGCGGGCCCGGTGCGCGCTACCGATCGTTTCTACGTCTATCGACGCGACGGTCTGCCGTGCCGTCGCTGCGGAACGCTCGTCCGAACCGCGACCATCGGTGCACGCAAGGTCTTCTGGTGCCCGAAGGATCAGCCCGTGCGTGCGGATGAAGCGGCCACTCACGTAAGGAAGCGGTCCGCGAGCCCGGGGTCGGGGAGCGCGCAGAGGTCGCGTCGCCCGAAAACTTCGTAGCGGTGCGTCGCGACCCAATCGTAGATGCCGTCGCGAATCTCGGCCGGTATCGCGAGGAGCGCGCGCGCGAGGCCCCACGGCGCGCGCAATTCCGCGGCGATGCGGAGCGCGGCGTCGCTGCGGCGGTACACGCGATCGCCGTCGATGAGCACGATGCTATCGAGCCCTTTTGCGCTCCAGCCGACGCGGGCGAGCGCAGCCGCGCCCTGCGGCGATTGCAGCGATGCGAAGCGGAAGTGACCGGCCGGATCGTTCGCGATGATGAAGCGCACGCTACCGTTGCAGAGGTTACACGCGCCGTCGAAGAGCACCGTCGCCATCAATCGCCTGCGCTACGGATCGTCGGGATGCGCGCCGAGTGCGATCTTCGCTTCGACGAGCGCCGCGAGGACGCTCGCGTTGACCTCCCGCCGGAACGCGAACTGACGCAGCGGGGCCGTGCGCACCGATGCGCGCACGAGTGCGTAGTCCTTGCTGATGCGATCGACCCCGATCCACTCGATCGGTAGGGTAACCGCGCCGCGCCATTCGGATTCGCGCGCGAGCTCCTCGATCGACTGCTGCACGAGTTCGATCGCCTTCGGAACGTCGGCCTCGGGTGCGATGGGAATGCGATAGTCCACGCGCGACCAATTGCGCGACTGGTTGATCACGGCGGTCACCGAACTATGCGGAATCGTTACGAGGTCACCGCTCGAGTCACGGATCTGAACCATGCGCAGCGAGAGATGTTCCACGATCCCGCTCGCGGCGTTGATCGTCACGTAGTCGCCCACGACGTACTGATCTTCGAAAAGCACGAGCGACCCATTCACGAAGTCGCGCACGAAATTCTGCGCGGCGAGCGAGAGTGCGATCGCCGCGAGTCCGCCGATCGTAACGACGGAGCCGATCGGTACGCCGATCTCGCCGAGGATCGCGAGAATGGCGATGAACACGAGCGCGAACGTTTTGAAACCGCTGACCGCCTTCGCGATCGTGGGAATGCGTAGCAGTAGCCGCGCGCGCTCTTCCGAATTTGCCGCGCCTCGATGTTCCCACACGCTCGCGATGCGCGCGATGACGATATCGAGGATGCGATTGACGAGGCCCGTGATCACGATCGTCGTGAGCACCCGAAGCGACCCTTGGATCAGCGAATCCGCAAGTGGCGTCGTCTGCGGGAAGAGCGAGAAGGCCCACGTCATCGCGAGGAACCACGCGAGGATCGTGAGCCAGATCAGGGCCTCGGCTGTCGATCCGTAGATACGCGCGCGTTGTTCGGGTTCGATGTTGAGGAGCGCGAGTGCGAGAAATTTCCTTCGCTCGACGTGCGCGTCGTCCGTATCTTGTGTGACGAGATCCTTTTGCGTCTCGGCCGCCTTCTCTCGCTCGGCGACTTCATCGCTCGCCTTCCGCGCCAGACGCCGGAGGAACGTGACGAGTCCCCAGATGGCGAGCGAGAGGCCCGCGAGGATCGCTCCGACCTGCGCGACCTCAATGAGACTGCGGCGCTGCACGGCTGGTTGGCGAATCTCGAGCGCGCGGATCAGCGCGCTCTGAAGCGCCTCTTGCCATTGTGTTGCGAGACTGTCGAGCGAGAGCTGATTGTAGCGGGCGTCGGTCGAGGTCACGCTCACGATCGCGAGCGGATCGCTATGTTTCGCATCGACCGCTTCGAGCGAATCGACATCACCATCGTGATTGATGTGGACGCGGAGCGACTCGGGATCGTACTCGGTTTTCGTATCGCTTCCGCTACCGGTCGTCGCGAGTATTTCTGCGATGGTCGTTTGCACGTCGGTTTGCCGGACGGCGATCGGAATCTGCGAGGCCGGCGCGTTCGCGAGCACGGAGACGCGAAAGATCGTCGTCCCGTCGATCGTGATCGGTGCGGTAAGGTACGGACCTTCAAGCTTGACGCCGGGGTCGGTCGGCGCGGCCGAGGTTGCGACCGAGGGAAGCGTCAGCTGCGCGAGCGCGGGCGCTGCATCCGCGATCGCCGGAAGAAACGCGAAAAGGCATGCCGCGAGGCACGCGAGGCGTGTGGCCGGGGATCTCAGATTCAGGCTTGCGTCGCCGCTCTGCGCGCGCGCCGCGCCGCAACCGCATCCGCGAGGACGGCGATCGTCGTTTCCGTTTCCGGCCACGCGAGGCACGCATCCGTCACGCTCTGGCCGTAGGTGAGCGCTTCACCGGGGCGCGCATCTTGGCGGCCGCCGACCAAGAACGATTCGAGCATCACGCCCGCGATGCGCTCCTCGCCATTCGCGATCTGATGCGCGAGATCGACGCACACGTCCACTTGGCGCGCGTAGACCTTGGAGCTATTGCCGTGACTCGCGTCGATCATCAACCGCGGTTCGAGCCCCGCGGCGGCGATTTGCGCGGAGACGCCGGCGATGCTCTCCGCATCGAAGTTCGGCACTTTGCCGCCGCGCAAGATCACGTGGCAATCGTCGTTGCCCGCGGTCGAAACGATCGCGGAACGGCCACTCTTCGTAACCGAGAGAAAGTGATGCGGCACGCGCGCGGCGTGAATCGCATCGATCGCGATGCGCACGTTGCCGTCCGTTCCATTCTTGAAGCCGACGGGGCACGAGAGGCCCGAGGCGAGCTCGCGATGCACTTGCGATTCCGTCGTGCGCGCCCCGATCGCGCCCCACGAAATTAAGTCGGCGACGTATTGCGGTGAGATCGTATCGAGGAATTCGCTGCCGGCCGGAACGCCGAGCCCGTTCACCGCGAGAAGAAATCGACGCGCGATGCGCAGCCCGTCGTCGATCGCGAAACTGCCGTCCATGTGCGGGTCGTTGATGAGACCTTTCCACCCGACCGTCGTGCGAGGTTTCTCGAAGTACACGCGCATGACGATCTCGAGCGTGTCCGCATAGCGCTCGCGAAGGGCGGCGAGGCGACGTGCGTAGTCGGTCGCCGCATCGACGTCGTGGATCGAACACGGTCCTACGACGAGCACGAGCCGATCGTCGTTGCCGTGCAAGATATCGTGGATGTGCCGGCGGGTGGAGAAGACGAGTTCGGCCGTGGCCTCGCTACTCGGAAAAGCGTCGATGACATCCGCCGGGGTCGCGAGTTCGCGAAGTTCGAGGATGCGAACGTCGTCGGTGGGCCGGGACATGCGTAACGCCATGACCGTTTAGGTTCGCTCGCCCCGCGGGGGTCTGCCTCCGCGAACGCCCGAATCGTGCCCGAAACTCCGGGAAAGGACGTGCCCATGGAACCGCTCGACCTCTCGAAAACGCCGCCGCGCGGCCCGCGCGAACGCCTGCTGGGCCTCAAATTCTTGCCGCGGACGATCGACAAGATGCGCGCGTCGCTGCCCGGCGGCAACCTCGCGGGGTACGTCGTCGCGATGCCCCGCGGTATGAGCGCCTACATGCTCAAGCGGGTCGGCGTAGACCTCGAGGCGATGCAAGCAGTCGTCGCCTCGGCGGCGAGCGAGGACGAGGTCTTGGAATGGTTCGCCGAGCACGCGGACCTCACCGATGTCGAGGGTCTCAACGCGAAACTCGAGGCTTTGGGCATCGCGCGCCTTCCCGAGGAGGAGCAGGCGATGGTCTACCGGATCCACCCGGGGATCGCGGAACGGCCCGAACTCACGACCTTTTTCGATATTTTCGAGTTCGACGACGCCCGGCTGGCCGGGCGAAGCTAGGAGCTTCTGGGGCGCCTAACCCTCGACGGGACGGAAGGCCCGGAGCGTTTCGCGCGTCTCGAGCACCTCGATGCGCTCGGCTAGATGGCTGACCACCTCGGAGAGGACGCGGACGGATTCTCGAAGCGCAGAAACCTCAGTTGGCGCGGCTGCGACCGCCGGAATGAGTTTTTTCATGGAAAGCATTTTGTCGTCGCCGGCCGCGAATCGCGCCCGAACATCCTTACTCCACTCATAGTACCCGCTATTCATTCGGAGCGCACGGACCTGGGTCACGAGCGGCCGGTGCCTATGTTTGCCGCGAGAGTCACCCGGCGGCCCGAAGTCCCACGAAACCTTAATCGCACCGACGATTACTCTCGTATTGTCGGTTAAGTTACGCCTTGAGCTGAGATCGCGCATCTCGAAACAGTTGGAGGACGACCGTCGTATAGCCGATGTCTTTGCGCTTGTGAGGGGTGCCTCGTTGAAATATTTGACTCGTGACGAGTTTAACGCGCGCTTTAACCGACGCGCCCCGTGCATCAACTTAGACGGACTCTATCGCGACTTGCGAATCGATCGCGACGCCGTGCTAACGGGTGCGGTCCAAGGATCGCTCTCGATCGATAAGGGTTCTCACGTGCTCGTTACCGGTATGGTTGGCGGCTCGATACACGTATCGCCCGAGGCAGTTCTTTGGGTCGAAGGCCTCGTCGACGGCCGCGTGTGGATTGACGGCGGCGCCGCGTTCTTGAACGGGACGTGCTCGGCGAGAGGCAATCGATCTGCCGTCGCTTACGATCCGTCCGAGCCAGCCGGTAGCGAGACTGGCGACTGAATGAGAGGGATTCGCTTCGCGTCGACTTCTCTACATCATGGGTACATGCCGCGCATGGATACCGAGAAAACAAACGCAGAGCCCGTCGAAGGCCAAGCCGACGATCTCGACCGCGGGACGAGCAAGGCGCTCGAAAACGCGCGCGACGAGCGCGACGAAGCGGTTCGAGACGACGAGCACGAGCGACCCTCACACGACCGCTCGCCGTTAACGTAAGCTCCGATAGCGAAGTCACCCCTGTTCGCGGAGCTCGATCAGACTAGAGCCGAAATCCGAAAGCGCGACGGTGATTCGTTTTGTCGATATCTTCGAACATCGTGGTCGACGGCTCGTGCACGTTTGCCTTATGCACGTAGCGTTCGGAACGGACTCGCTGATTCAGAGCCTAGTCTTGGAAGAGCTGCCTGGCGAGCGAGAACAGCTTCTAGCGTTTCTTGAGACACTCGAGATCAAACGCTGACGACGCTACAGCGTCGAAGATACGACTAAGTAAACGACGCGACGGAAGAGAGCAGCACTCTGTACGGCGAGTGCGGCGAAACCGGCGACTTCCCCTCAACGATCACGCAAGCGATGCCTTTGATCTCGTCGACACGCGTCGTATTTGCGGCGGCGGTGAGATTCTGAAATCTGGCAAGGACGTCTCTTGCGATGCGACCCGAACCGCCGGCGGTTCTCTGAAACGCCGCAAGGACGTCGCGCGCGCGCATTCGGCCGAGCTCGTTGGGCTTGTCGCCAAAGCTAAATCCTACGAACGTCTGGTCGCTATTTGGATACTGCATCCAGACGAATACTTCGTCGTTCGGCGCTGCCGCCCATATGGCAAGTTGCTCTGTCGCTGTCATGAGAGACCGTTCGTCGGCACAGAGCGAATGTCCGGGGAATACGAAGGATATTGGGCGGAAATATCCCTCATGGTGACGATCGTTCCACTCCGGCTTCTTTTTTCGTTTGCAATCGTCATCGCGGGATGCTCGGGGCCGTCCGGCGTTACGCCGACTGCGCCTTCGACTGTCGCGAGCTTGTCGCTCGCGATCGTGGGTACGCCATCCCTGACGGTCGCCGAGTCACCGGCCACGTATCCGATCGTTTTGCGCGCCTATCGTAGCGACGGCTCGCTGATCGTCGGAAGCTACGCGCAGCAGGTGGTGCTACTCCTCGCTCCACCGCTTTGCGTAACCGGTCTCGGCCTTCAAGGTGGATCGCCGCCGTCGCAACCGATCGGCGTTCCGGTTACGACGGGCTTCTGCGGCCCTGGCACGGTGAGTCCGACGTATAGTTCGACGGCGGTGACGTCAAGTTCGGACGCAATCGCCGTCACCTGGAACGGCGTGCCGATCGGCTCGTCGGCAACACTTACTGCATTCGCCAAGAATGTGCCCCAAGCGAAGCTGACCTTTCCGTGACGCCGACGTCGCGCATCAGCCCGCTCGGTCTCACGCTGCGATACCACGGCGCTCGAGAGTTCGGTAGCCGATCGCTTCGGCTATGTGCGGGACGGCGATCGTGTCCGAACCGGCGAGGTCGGCGATCGTTCGTGCGACGCGCGCGATGCGATCGAGCGCGCGTGCGGACAAATGGCCCTTGAGGGTCGCGTTACGGAGTAACGACGTCGCGCGATCGTCGAGCGCACACCAGCGGCGCACGTCCGCGCCGGCGATTCCGGCGTTCGTTCGATATGGCGATGCGGCGAATCGTTTCGATTGAATCGCGCGCGCGGCGATGACGCGTTCGCGAATCGCGCTCGAACTCTCTGCGCGAGCGTTCGATACCATCTCGTCGAACGCGACGCGCGCGACGTCGACGTGGATATCGATGCGATCGAGAAGCGGGCCCGAAAGTTTGGCGACGTATTTTGCGACCGCAGCGTCATCGCAGCGGCAGTCGTTATCGCGCGTGCCGCGAAATCCGCACGGACACGGGTTCATTGAGGCGACGAGTGCGAAGCGTGCCGGATAGACGAACGTTCCCGCCGCGCGCGCGATCGCGATCGTTCCCTCCTCGAGCGGCTGCCGCATAATTTCGAGCGCGGTCCGTGAGAATTCGGCGATCTCGTCGAGGAAAAGTACGCCATTCTGCGCGAGCGATATCTCGCCAGGCCGTGGTGACGAACCGCCGCCGCAGAGCGCGACCTGTGAAATCGTGTGATGCGGCGCGCGGAACGGGCGAGCGGATACGATGCCCGAGTCCTCGTCGAGTAAGCCCGCGACGCTGTAGATCTTCGTGACCTCGAGCGCTTCGTCGCTCGACATCGTCGGCAGTATCGACGGCAGCCGCCGCGCGAGCATCGTCTTTCCGCAGCCGGGCGGTCCGACCATCAACAGGTTGTGGCCGCCCGCTGCCGCGATCTCCAGCGCGCGCTTCGCCGCGGCTTGCCCACGAACGTCGCAGAAGTCGTCGCCGACGTTCGGAATCGATGTCGCCTCGCGGACCGGCTTCGCGTATCGATATTTCTCGCCGTGCCCGAGTGCGAT
>Ga0116229_10006249_pt1 | contig 19236 bp, 13 predicted proteins | sample S1TSphgellanicum_3_FD_87313 | JGI IMG/M metagenome (GOLD analysis project Ga0116229, IMG submission 87313) | Host-associated microbial communities from peat moss isolated from Minnesota, USA - S1T2_Fc - Sphagnum magellanicum MG | ecosystem: Host-associated > Plants > Peat moss > Unclassified... | reverse complement strand
GGCCACTTTTTGTTCCACCAAGTGGTAAAATGTGATGTTTCTACCAAGATTTTTTGTGAAAAACTCTACATAAGGTTGGCTAATTAAATTGAAAGGAACTATGGGCCATATTTTTGTTCCACCAAATGATGAAATGTGATGGCTCTCTCAAGAGGTTTTGTGGAGACACTTTGTATGATTGGTTAACCAAGTTGAAAGATAAGTGTGAGGGTAGGTTAGTTGATAGGTGAATAGGAAGGTGGCTGAGTAGGTGGATAGAATCGGTATGTAGGTTAATACACTATGCCAAAACATGACATCTATAACTAGAACAAAATATGTTTAATGATCAAACCTAGTCATGTAATTGTATAATCTACCAATAATCATGGATTTCTATTCTTCAATATGATTACATGATAACCTATTTGGCTAAGAATTAGGTCATTTGGGAAGTTATTAGATTTTGAAATTCAAAACCAATTGGTTATGTTATTAAATTTAATACATAACAACTAAACAAACTTTATTAAATTTTTTAGATACAAATTGAACCTAGTGGCCACTAGGTTGTCAAAACACTTCATGTAATTTTTTCAACAGTCTTGAAACAAAAAATCCATTATGAAAAAAAAAAAAATCTTATAAACCTTAATAAAAGAATAGCCTAAATTGGAGGCATTTGAAATGAATTGAACTTGCTGGTCACCAAGTTGTCAAAACACTTGAACTGGCTCCAAGAATCATGGAATGAAAACTCTGCTATTAAAAAATCATTAAAATAAAACTAGGTTTTTATAAAATATGAAAGATAATGTCAAATCCTCCTAGTCTTGTGATTTTTCATGCTCATATATACAACAATATTGGCATCATCTTAAAATAAGAAATGGAGTGGCCAACATCTTTTTTTCCCCTTCAAAGTTGCAAATGACATTGCGAAGTCTGTGAACAACAATTTGAATCAACTACAAACAAAAGTTAATACTAAAAAAAAGGGCATATGAAAATATATAACCATGTAAAACGTTATGTTAAAAAATGATGTACAAAATGGAATAAAATGAAATAATGAAATAAAATGATTTAAAATACTTAATACTTAAAGAGGGTAGGATATTGCAAACATCACCATTATCACTACCCATATACTAAAAGAACCAATAATAATTCTTCGAGGATGACTTAATCAAAGCTGAAAATACTTGACCATAAAATCGTAATGAATTTGAATTGTTTTGGCCAATGGTAATCCAACCAAAGGTGGTCACAAATGAGATGCAAGGTCTAATCATTGCACCTTGTTCTTCAACAACATTTGTCCCTTGAATGATTCAAGAAAAAGACCACTCCATTTGGATTTCTATAATGCTTGTTAAGTTCATCATCAATGAGTAATGTTTAATCTTCCTTCCCATAAGGTAGTCCACAACAACCATAATAAACGCATTTGAAATCCTTTAAATAATAATGGGACCCAAGTGATATTTGACTAGCTATCTTGGAACATTGTTCATGTCCCCAAATGAAAATAATCGATCCACAAAATTTTTAAGCATGAACATTGAAAGGACCTCCAGCACATCCTCAAGTTTCATATAAGACCAAGTTGCAACATAATTTTTTTTCAAATGCCTTCGCAAGAAAATCTTCCGCTCCATTCTAACTTCCACTTTGGCCTTGTCAACATTTCTTCCAAATAATCTAACATTTCCTTGTAGAACAGCCGAAGGTGGGAAATAACACAATAGACCATTGACACTAAAAATCAACAATTTTTTTGATCCAAGAGGTGATGAACATACACGCAGACATGTTGAACTATCTTTGGTTGTTGCTACAGGGCCCAAAGACACATTTAACTAAAACAACAACAAAATCTATTAGCAAAAAAAATTACACTTCCATGAGATGATAATGTGCTATCCAAATTAAAATAATTAATTCATGTGCTAAGAATATTAATTAGATTTTAAGTTAAATATGAAATACCAAAAAACATAATTGTATCCAAGCGGCCACTTGGTGGCCACTAAGTGACACAATTATACTAGAAAAAAAAAGGAAACAAAATAAAGCAAATATTAAACTACATGCACGAGGTGTTTAGTGGTCACCAAGCCACGTGCAAACAAAATTATGGAATGGAATATGGCAACCTAGAAACATGTTTTAGAAATCAACAATTTTCAAATGAGAAGATCTAGTTGAAAATGGCCAAGTCATATGGACAAATACATTAATTTGGACTAGAGTTAATTAACCTTGAAAAAACATTTAATGAAAACAAAGCATGCACCCATGTTAATTCAACATTTTAAACTATTCATGCATAATAATTTAACAACAAAGCAATAAATGTTTCACCTATTTTTATTCACAAATCTGGATTTAACTTTGTTATAAATAGTTTCATCACATTTCATAGAACAATGAGCATTCAATTTTTCATACTAGGGGTCACCAGGAGGCACATTTGTAATGCTACCAAAAGAATTCAATTATACAAATTTATAAACTTGCATTTTTGACAAATGTAATGATTCCAAGTATGGGAGAACAATGCCAAACAAATAATTACCATTAGTGGGAGATTCATAAAAAGTCTTGAAGAAAATGGCACTACAAGGAAGATTAAATATACTCTTGTGAAGCATGTTATCTATTAACAAAGTATTTTCAAAAGTCATACCAAAAAAAAGACGAAAGAAATCCCTTAGGTTTTTATGAAAAATAGCTTTGTCAAGCTTCTTTGGCAAGAAATGATCATTTCTGAAGTAGAAAGTCTAGTCTAGTATTCTAGAAATCGGAAGGAAAACGCGTATTTTTTTGATGATTATGTCCAAATGCTTCAAAATGTTCCTCTTCATTGTTGATGACAATATGTACATTGTGAATTTCTTTACACAAGCGAAAAGGAACTCTTTTAAGTTAAGCTTCAAAACAATAGGGCGGGATTTAGTTTGACCCTCACTAGTCGCCACAAGAACACCATTCAAATCAAAAGTCAAATGATATTCACTCACCTCCACCATAGGTTGAGTTTGCTCAAAATAACCAAAATTCATTCCAATTTGTTCATGTTGAGTATCTTCAACAAAACCAGAAGATGGTGTAAATTCTTATCTTCTGTTTTTAACAAAACCTAGAATTGTTACGAATTCTTGGTGTGTCACTTCCAACACCAGAAGTCATTACAATCTTTTGTGAAACAAAATATGTAGGTGGATTAATCTCAAGCAAATCGACCTCATCCAAGGCAACAATGCAAACAATTTTGGCTAATTGCATTTCATTTTCGATGCATAATGATCCATATACATAAGCCATAACCTATAATTTCAAAAAATCAAGCATATTGTAGAACAAATGATCCCAAGATTTCAAAAACACAATTGAAGAAAGCAAGATTCAACATGATCATATTCATTCATTCGAAACTAATAAGGGATTTTGAACTCATTGGCTAATTAGTAAAGAAATGACAAGAAAGTTACTTTTATATGAAATCCTCTCCTAAATACATTGCAAAATTCAATGTTTAACACAATTCCAAATAACAAATTGTAGGGCCACACAACCCCCATACAATATTTTCAACACATCATTAAAATCAATATTTTGAAGCATATTATCAAATTTAACTTCAACTCAATTATAAATAGTCATCTGACACCATGTTATAGGAAGAAAAATTATAGTGTTCACCATAAGAATCTAAAAGCCATCAAAATTTAGTATTTGCCCTAGTGATTTGCCATGTTGTACCAAAAGGTCTGTGCTGCACAAATGTAAACACAAAGTCACTTGTGGAATGAAAAGCCTCCAAATAGATAAGGACTTCACCCATTAGGTATTTCGGAAATATGTCTACCCTACCATTACATTTTTCAACTAGCATGACATTCTCTATTGGGCTTCTCATCATCTTTACATGATTGTGGTCTACAAGGATGGTGTTTCCAACATGCATACCTAGGACTTTATCAAATAAATCCATAAGGCACTTATGGAAAACCATCGTCTTGGGCTTGTAAAAAAGAAAGTGGTTATTCTTTTGATGTAGCTCATGACCAAAAATTTGCGAAGCATCAACATTAAACTCTATATATTCTCTCATTTCACTCAAGTAGAGTAGAATCTTGTAAGGCTTACATTTAGTCCAAATATACACTACAAACTGTTGAAGACATCTCTACATGGATTCTTACAAGTCTAGTCTAGGAATAACATAAAAAATTGCCAACAAATTTCTATACCACTCAGTAAGAGTTAAAGTGCAAGGTTTTAAAAAATTTCCTTGTCTTGCAAAAATTCCTCTCAAGCCAAACACAACATGAAGGGGACTCACCCCTAAAGGTTTTAGAAGATCATGACAATAATATTTTGGTTCAACATGTGTGAGCGCCACATCTTCATCACCAAGTTGACTGAAGCAGACATCAATTGATACCATTGCAACATTGCCTACAAATAACAAGGGTAGATCAAGTTGTAATTCCATGTACACTCCATGTAAAAAATTATAACTGAAAATATTCTAGAGAAAAAGAAAACTCACTGTCAAATATATTGTCACTTCCTTCACATTCCTAAGAAAAAAATTCAAAGGTTTGCCCAAAAGTAAGGTAAAAATTTGTAACCCACAAAGTAACACCATTAGTAAACACTAATCTCACTAATAATGGCATGGTAGTAGCCAAACGATAGCCTAAGGCACTCCATTAATTATCTTGTAACGATTACAAGGAGATTGTGGGTGAAAGGTGCCTTACTATCACCTAGCGACTACCATGCAATTGTGGGTGAAAAGCGCCTTACTATCACCTAGCAACCACCAAGCAATTGTGGGTGTAAGGCGCCTTACTATCACCTAGCAACTACCAAGCAATTATGGGTGTAAGGCACCTTACTATTGCCTGGTAGCCATTAGCCAATAGGATGTGAAAGGTGTTTCATTATCACCTAGCGGTCACTAAGCGATAAGATGTGAAAGGTGCCTTACTATCACTCATGGCCGCTAGGCAATAGTCTAGGACTACACATTATGTTTTTCATAAACTAATCGTCATATAAATGAACCAAACGCATAATGTTTTATAAATTTCCTAGGGGCTGTTAGATGTTGTTTAACACACAACCTAGCTATACCCCACAAAAATGCTTGTTAAAATTATCGTTGAAAATGAGTTTTTATATTAATAACAAACAAGCTTAAAATATAACATCAAGTCCCAAGGTATATATAATAGCACAACTAGAGGAAAATCTAGTCTACTACATGGATTTAATTGAAGAACCACACATCATTAAATATTGTTCACCTACGCATATAACTGTTACATCATTACAATAATGTACATTCACTAAAATGAACTAGAAGTCAAACAATTTATTTAATTGACCTCTTTTCTATTAGCCCCACAAAACTATATGGACTTAAAATATCTAGTGGAGGTTCAACACCTCACAATTCATCACCAACTTTTTGGCTTTCATTTGCATCAATTGTAGCTAGGGTTAGCCCCAATGAAAAAACTATAGATGTATTGACCATTGACATGTTTACATATGCAAACACATCATCCTCCTTTCGCGAATCCTCTTGATCATGGCTATTCGAATCTTCAAGCGCCTCCTAGGACGGCAAAAGCATGCTTAGGTGTCTCAAAAGTGGCATTTGAAAGCCCATAATCTAACATTAGTGATTCTTTTTACAGTTTTAATAATTATCAAACCATAAATCCTATAATGATCTGTTATGCTTTTAATCATAAATATAATAAGCCAACCTATGAATATCCCTAAACATGTGATTGATAAAAAAATCCATGCAAAAGATTAAACAATTTAATGTGAAATGGACTCCTAAGGATAAAATTTATAACAATCGTGTCATTTAAAATTTTTAAAAATTAGGAAAATATATATTAGGAAAATTTCAATGCACTTCACTAATTAATTTTTCATTTGATGAAGCTTTATTTTTTATTTTTCATTTTGACACTACTTTGATGTATTTTTTGAATCCACATTTTTTCATTTTCTTTATGTGATAAGCATAGTGTTGTCATTTCAAAAGTCTATTATGAATCCATAATCTTTTTGAAATTCATCCAATTTTTTAAAGATGATTCCCATTAAAATTTATGACAACATGAATAATTAAAAATTTGATAATGTTAAATTTGAATATGGCTTTAAATTTTACATTTGTATGCAATCTAGAATAATTACAAGTGTGAACATTCAAATAGTCCCCCTATTCATGCTTTCACCTGGCAAGCTTTCGGACTAGCTTTTCGTGTAAATGGAATTGCTTCTAGTGCTAGCAAAATTGGACTATCATCGTTTTTTAGATTTTTCTTGTGAGATCAACCTTTTTTCCTCATCAATTGGCTCTTATTCACTAGTTGGTTATAACTATTTAAAGCCCTTCTCTTGTTTTTACCTCTTATAACATAGCTAGGTTTTTTCTTATCCACCTTTGGTGGACTCAAGTGGTCAAGTGTTTAAGATTGATTCACGACTTTTTCTTCAATAGGTATGATGATAACATCTTCATTATCCTTAACATTATTTTGAGCAGCCTCTATGATCATTAGAGTCAATTTAGGCAGTTGAGTTCTAGTGTTCTAAATCACAACACCAGTTAGCATGCAAAGACACATTGAGGCCATCATCTCACAACGGTTTCCTTCGAGATCTTTCGAAATGATTTCAAGAACCTTACAATTAGTTTCTTGATAACCAAAAGGCAGGATTAGACAAAAACATCTATATTTAGTGATCTCTACTTAGAAAACATAAAATCATATAGTCAACATGCATGAATTGGATTTACCAAGCAAACATAGGTCATAACACCTCCACCGAAGATATTCAGACAAACCATGTCGCTCAAAATTATAAGCTTTAGAACTTGCAACACTGCTTTTGACGAAACTTCATGCTTATATAATTATCAATCTTTTGGAAACATAAAAATTAGGCATTCAATTAATGCCAACAATTTCTTGTTTGTGAGAATATTGATGCCCACATTTGTTCCAATTTTACAAAGGAACAAATATGTGTACATCAGCACATGATTGTTCAATAAAGTTGTCGATTGAAATGGAACCTCTCCTTCTCATGCCATGTACTGCCCAAATTCAAATTGAATTTTGGTGACAAAAATTGACTTGCTCACAATAGTAAATAGGTTCTTAAATGATTCCCAATCACATATGCAAGCAACTACCATAAAATTGGCCTTGGCATTGAGGATTCCAATAAGAAAAGACTCCCAATTAGGGCCCTTCCAAATAATGGGAACATCTTTAATATTGTGTGTTGTACAAACGACATCAATGGTCCATATCACATTGTTTTACAAGAACGATGCTAATGATTCCTTGTCCATAACATCTCATAGGCCTAACATGTTATTAATTTTATCATACTTATAATGACTATCCAATAGAATGGCCTCTGTTGCAACATCTTCTACACTCGCACTCTGGATCCATTTTTCCAAAGAACGTTTAAACCCCAAAGGTGGAGCCTCAATTTGAGGGGTTCAATTTCAATTTTTTTGAATAGATCTTGTCATTGAACTTCAAATCCAAAATAGAGAACAACATCTTATCGAAGTTGTGCTTCTCCTTCAACGTGTGCCATTTATCATTTGAAGAGGGCTTTTGATTATTCGCCGTTGGCTTTGGATGACCAAAATGAATCATTATTTCATTTCAGATAACAACCTTCCTCTTAAGAAGCCTTGTAAACCCGTACATGGACTTTAACTTTGTGAGGCGACTTTCTGTCCCTCTACTCCCGGTTATACAAGGTGACTATGCTTGAAAGCACAAATGCTACTGGTGAAGGAAAAATGCAAGTGTAATTCTAAATGTTAGATTGCGTTTGTAATTGAAATTAAGTAGCCTGCTTCTTATACATCATTTACGATTAGAACTGATAGATATATTTTTTCAAGCTCACACACTTCACATTTTAGGACTTTATGTCAAATTGTCATTCATTTAAACCAATGCTTAAGGACTCAACACCATGTCCAACGTAGCTGCAGACCACTAGTCACTTGAAATATTGTTTCTAACACATAGGTTATTCAAATCTGGCTTGCCATAGTTCATTGGAAAGCTAACAACATGGCGCACTTTGCTACTAAATTCTAAGCTCTACAGCTGAACCAATAAAAAGTTATGCTACAAAACTCGAAAGGGTTTTACAAAGGTGATAATTCAACTTGGCTGCAGATCATCAGTCACTTAAAACATCATTTCTAACACATACATTATTCAAATCCAGCTTGTCTTAGCTCATTAGAAAGCTAATTACAAGGCACACCAACCTACCAAATCTTAAGATCTGTAGCTAAACTTGTAAGGAGTCATACTACCAAACCTGAGAGGGTTTTATGAAGTCAGTCGATTCAACTTGACTACAGACCATCAGTCACTTAAAACATCATTCCTAACACATACATTGTTCAAATCTGGCTTGCCTTAGCTCGTTAAAAAGCTAATTACAAGGCGCAACTTTTTACCAAATGTCAAGTTTTGCAGCTGAACCAGCAAGAAGTTATGCTATGAAACCCGATAGGGTTTGTGAGATTTCTCTAAAGTTCCAAGCTTCCAACACTATCACTACCCACCTCTATTCCTTCAAAACTATTACAAAATTTTCATTCTACTTTCCTTCCTTCTCCCCTCTACTAAGATTAATCATTATTTTCCTCTTCAAGAAGCTTGTGGGAACAAGTATTCAAGATTGAATGAAAATTATCTCCAAGGCAAAGAGAGAACCCTCAATGATTCGAATCCACCTTTTAAAGAGAAGGAGAAAGGAGGTGAAGGTAGATTCAAAGCTTGGTGGCCAATGGAAAATTCCATGCTTGGTGGCCAATGGAATGTTCCATGCTTGGTGGCCAATGGAATGTTCCAAACTTGGTGGCCAATGGAATGTTCCATGCTTGGTGGCCAATGGAATGTTCCAAACTTGGTGGCCAATGGAATGTTCCAAGCTTGGTGGCCAATGGAAGGTGAAGGAAAAAACACATTTTCACCTCTTCCATTTTCCCCCCAACAACCTTTACTTAAACCTTCAATTTTTTCCTTTGACCTTACGATTTTACTTTACCATGGTTCTAAACCGTTACTCACGCTTTCCTTTCCTTTTTCTCAATCTATAAATTACGATTGTGCACCTTAATGTAACGTCCTTCACACCTTCATTGTTGATTTGATTTTGATTGAAGATTTGACCTTTTTCCTCTCCTTGAAATTATGGCAGCACGCATGGTCACATCTTACAGGCCACAAATCGCACAAGCGAATGAAGAACCACCTCCGGAGTCATTTTTAGATCTTACCTTAACATAACATCATCGTGATGAAGAACCCGAACCTCGAGAGGTGCATGCTCGTCTGGAAGTTGAACCCCTTCGAGCCTGGTACTATCGTATTTCTCCAAATTCTCACACCCTAGTGATTTTGCTGCAAGTCAACCCCGCTTCTGGTGACGAACCTGAGATCGTTTATGAAGGTTGTTACGAAACTGAAGATACTTCTATCTTCGCATGGTCTTTAATTTTTGGTGTTAGACACTATCGTTGGTTGCACGATCCGATTCATCGACTACCTCCTAATAACAAGGCAGACTACCTGGTTCGCACCATCCGACACATCCTAAATTTCCTGCAGTTGTGAACTATCACTATGGCATAGCCCAAGATTTTACATGTACTTGCAGTTCCTTGCTAAGCTTATCCCTATTATAAATAAATGTTTCAGTTATCATCAAATTCTTGTTGCCATTGGCACATTATCATATTATTTATTTAATCGTTGAATTGCCTCGAATTAACTTTATGTTCAACGGCTTGAAGATTTTTCTATTTCTATTAGACCTTTCATTAACACCCCTTCAACTGCTTCAAGAATTTCTAACATCCTTGCTATTCCCTAAATACCATAACAAGACTAATGTTGTGTTGAACACCGCGAATTTTGGTGTCTACTTCTACCCCCAACCCTCTAGAAATTTCTCACCCCTAATTACGCAATAGAGTTTTTAAAATTATGGTTATTAACCTTTGTTGAAAAAAAGAACTAATCCAACTCCTTATTCGCCAATAACACATTTCAGAAAAGAAAGCAACCCCCCTACGCACCAAGCGCATTCATCATTCCCTATGAAGTCGCTAAAAGCCCTTAATAACCTTACCCCACTCAAATAACCCTAATGCAACTCTTAAAAATTGAAACTACCGCACATGGTTGTGTTAGTATGGTTCACAAACTTGGGCTCCCTCCTTTGGTTGGATGCTCCTCCAGAGTTATCATTTTCGCAAGTAGCCCCCGTGCCAACTTCTCTAGCTGAATTTCCTTTATATTTGCTAAACAACCGAAGGTGGATTTGTAAATCAATTTTGGCAGATATGTTGGTACATCTCTAGATCCATCAAGGATGTTGCACCTATCCCATTCAAGGAAGATACTTTGCCACAACTAGAACACCACATTTATCAATAGCAAGATGTTCATGCATTCCTTTGTGGATTCCATGATTAGCATGGGTTTCAATGTCTTTTCGAATTTGTACACAACATGCAAAACAACAAGAAGGATGAATAATATAAGTAAAAACAAAGGAATACTACATAACATAATGTGATCTTTTGAATACTTTAATTTCGTCAAAGTGTCAAAGAAAAGCATCCAAATTTGGACATGGCCATTCATAAGCATCCCAAATCTGACATGCACATGCAAGGTTCTCCCTATAAGAAGGTTTCATTCCAAGGTCACAATCCTTGTTCAAAGTTTTCAAGAGGTTACAAATTTTCACAAATTTCGTGTCCCACATGACAATTATTTGGAATTTATAATTGTAAATCTCTTGAACATGGTCTTTTGTATTGGGATCCTCCACTAGTTCCTATTAATGCAGTCATATTTTATTATTACATTCCTTCCAATTGTGTCATTTGCATTGTAAACAAGCAAGTATGTCAAAGAGGAACAATAATGAAAAAACAATGCACCTTTTCTACAACAATTGTGTGTTGCCTTTTAATAATAAGAAATTGATGGTTCTATATATCCTCGAACTTTATGGGCATGGCCTAGGATATTTTGGGATACTTTTGGCAATATCATGGCCTAGGATATTTTTGGATACTTTTGGCAATATCATGGCCTAGGATATTTTTGGATACTTTTGACAATATCATGGCCTAGGATATTTTTGGATACTTTTGACAATATCATGGCCTAGGATATTTTTGGATACTTTTGGCAATATCATGGCCTAGGATATTTTGGGACTAGTATGGTTCAAGGTTATAAAAGGAGATAGTCTGGGGAACAACCCTTCAGCAGATCAACACCAGTTGATGGATCAATAAAGCTTGTCTTGTCCTGTAATTATTCACTTGTTTGTAGTCGGTCCATAACAGTTGTCTTGTAATTCTTCCCTTGTTTATAGTCGATCCATAACACTTCTAAAGCAAAATATGTCCTAGACTTGTGGGGTCTTCCGAAATCACAAATATTGGCACTTTTGTGTCAAACTTGTCATATTGCGTAATCCTCTTTTTGATATTGTCCTTATGTATATCTAAGAGGGGTTGACATATAATGTTTGGGGGTGTTTTTTTAAAATGGTGAATGTCGAAAATAACACCCAGAACTAGGTCATTTTTCCAAGAGGGAAGCAGTTCGAAAACTCATCTCCTAACATGTCATCCACTAGTCGACACTCTATTGAATCAAATCCTTTGTCCTTACCTACTATTAGTTTTGTCAAAAAAATTTCTTTTTTCTACGCCTTCTTTTGTGGTTTTTTGTTGGGCACAACTTGCTTGAACGCTCAAAGTTAGCCATAGCCTATTCAGAGACCCTTTGGGAGTCTTTTGCCGATTCGTCCTTCTCAATTTGAAGAACTTCGAAGAACTCATCCCAATGATCATGAATGTTTTGTGCGGTTTTATCCTTCAATTCTTTAAACTAGAAACCTTTCTTAACACTAGTTAGGGAAAATTCATCACTAATTCTATCAATTAGGCAAATGAGACCAACTACCTATTTATTTCTTGAATCCTTGAGCATGAAAACAACCATCACAAGCTTGTGAACCCAAACCTTCAATGTGTGGATGGGCATTTTTTTTAATGGAGTCCTCATTATCGTTTCTTGATGAAGTGGAATTCCATCAAGGACTCTTTTGCATGCATTGGCCTCGCCCCCCAAGGCAATACGTTCTTTGAGAGGGTCCAAATTCCAAGCTTTGCTTTGGGATAATATTAATTAAGCCTTAGGTACTTTCCAATCACCTTCTTTAACAAAAGGGGTTTATACCTTCATATGAAAAAGAACCCAAAAATTTCACCCCATAAGTGTCACTTGTGAAACTAAGGAATTCATGGCGATCGCCAAACATTTCTCTGCGTTTTTAAAAAAATATAAAGTGAGAAATATAAACTGAAAAACATGTGGCAATTGTTATGCATTTTTCAGCAATATAAACCAAGAAACACCTGGTGGTCGCTAGGCTTTTTTGGTAATAAAAGCTAAGAAATGCCTAGTGGCCGCTAGGTGTTCCTCATAAATATACATAAAGAAGGCCGCCAAATGTTCCTTAGAAATATACACTAAGAAACACTTGGTAGCCACTAAGAGTTCTTCAATAATAAAAGTTGAAAAATGTTGGGTGATCACTAGGCATTCCTTAATAATAAAGCCAAGAAACGCCTAGCAACCATTAGGTGCTTTCTCAGCAATATAAGCCAAGCTACCAGGAGTTCTTCGGTAATAGAGGTTGACAAACACTTGGTGGTCACTAAACATTTCTCAACAATATAAACTAACGAACATTTTGCATCTATTGGGTGTTCTTGGACAAAACAAGTTAAGAAATGCTTAATGGCCACTAAGCATCCTCCAACAATAAAAGCAAAGAAATGCCTAATAGTTGCTAGGTGCGTTTTTTAGCAATATAAGCCAAAAATTGTTTAGCATCCGTTAAGTGTTCTTTAGCTTTAAAAGTTGATAAATGCTCAACAACCACTAGGCATTTTTTGGCAAAAAAAGTTGAGAAACACCTAGTGGTTGCCAAATGTTCCTTAGCAATAGAAGTAGAGAAACACTTAGTGGTCACTAGGTGTTCCTCTATCATATAATATACTATATAATCTACATATACAACTAGTTTAACAAATAAAAAGGACTTACAAGGATTTGTTGGCCATTTTGGATTTTTCGAGTATGTTAGTCCTTCGTTTTTTTGATGTCAAGAGTTGTGTGATGTCGAGTTCCTATTTTAAAGGAAAGTAGGAAATATGTTAGTTTAGGCTTTTGTTTAACAATGAGTGATAGAATGAAGAAAACATGCATATTAATAAGGACATTGAGACTATGATTTACATGCTAAGAATTGGACTTAGAATAAAATGCATACATAAAGCATGTGAATGTCAATGTTTAATAAAAATAAACACTCCTAGATTTCATTATAAGTTGTACACAAGGAAATACAGTGATAGATTTGCCATTCATACAAACAATGCTAATCACAAAAAGATAGCCAATCATAGAGTGACATAGAGAGATTGAATGATTAGTAGTTGTACAAGGAGAAAGCAAATCATAGACAGAAACTAAGCCTATTATATAGAGATGGACTATGGTTATCAAATAAAGTCCTAATTACAATGAAATAGTGATGGACTATTATAATAAAATGAGATAGCTTTTAGTAGGCCAAAAACAAAGATGGACTACAGTAATCAAATAGAGTCCTAATTCTAATGATACAGAGTTTGACAAACACAAAAGTATACACAAGCACAGACACAAACATAAGGATTTGTTGATCCGCACATATTCATTAGTACAATAAAGAATAAACATGTTTAAAATGAATGCCTTTGACATAGTTTGATAGATACAGAAACATTCATGCATACACAAAATTGACATTGGCAAATAGATGTACATAAGATGAAGAATTGACAAGTGCAAGGATTGGGTGAATTTACAAGGTTTGGATATTTGAAAACTTATGGTTTTTGTTATTTGCAAGACTTATTCAATATTTGGAATGAAAATCAAGGACCTTGTTTGAAATATTGAGTCAATTTTCAAAAGATTTAATATGTTTTTACACAATGATAACTTTATAGAATGGTGCAAAAGGATGTCGATGAAAGTCACGGTGTTTTGACTATTGTTCTTTAGCCTAAACCTTTGAATTGCAGACAACAAGAAGGATGAGAACCCATCCTTCAAACTCCAAACCTTAGAATTACAGAAGTGTAGACGTAAGCAAAATACTTGATAATGGGGGTGGTTTTGGGTGTTGGGGGCTTGAACGAAATTGGAGTACTCCTAATTGCTGAAAGTTATTGTGGACACAAATCGTTGATCTGAATTCAACCTTCACTGAGCGTGTTTGTTTTGCCGAACACGTTTGCTTTGTTGAAAGAATGTGAGAGGGAGAAAGGTAATGAGATGGGGAATGAAAGAAATTGTTAGAACTTGGGAGATGGAGGGAATGCGAGGGTGTGAAAATGAGGACATAAATATAACTTATCGTGAGATATTGAAGAAATGAGAGAAACAACGAGCACATGTGAAAGAGAATGAAAATGAAAGAGAGATGGAAATTGCAAGAATGAAAAAGACAAAACAAAACCCTAATTGTTTGAGGTGTGACATTTGGATGGATGGATGAAAAGACAAATGGATGGATAGAGGCTAAATGGATTGATTGATGGAGGGAGGGAAAGATGGATGGATGGATGGAGGCTAGATGGATCGATGAATGTAGGGATGGATGACTGGAGGGATGGATGGTTTGATGGAAGGTTGGATGAAGGTTGGATGGATGGATGGATGGACGATGGATGGACAGATGGACGAATGATGGACGGAGGGATGGACAAATCGATAGATGGATGGAGGCATGTAGGCATGGAAAGATGGATAGATGGATGGATGGATGGTTGGAGGGATGGACGATAGACGGATTGATGGACGAAGGGATGGAGAGATGGATGCACGGATGATGGATGGATCGATGGACAAAGGGATGGAAAGATGTATGGATGGATGGAGGGATGGATAAATGGATCGATGGTTGAATGGAGGGATGGATGGAGGATGGATGGATGGATGGTATACATTATACAATATAAAAATCTATCTTATAAAAATAATAATTTAGCATAGTTTAAAATTAATAAAAATAATCATTTATAATTATTTATAAAAGTGATTTATTATGGATAACACTTATAGAAAAAACCCTTAAAACTCAAGCAATAATTTTCTGAATTTAAATATAAATTTTAGGGTCCAAAATAGTAATTCAGAATTCAAATATCAATTTAAAAATCAACTAATGTTTTGAAGTTAAATAACAAATTTCAGAATTGAAATGTCAATTTTCAGATTCAAAAAATATATAAAAATTTGAAATGTCCATTTTTAGATTCAATTAATAGTTTTCTAAGTTGAAATATTAATTTTGAGAATCGAAAATAATAATTTGCCATTCAAATTTCAATTTTCAAGTCAAATAATTTCTTGAAATTTAAATTTAAAAAATTCAGAATTGAAATATCAATTTTCATATTCAAAGATAAATATTAAAAATCAAAATGTCGATTTTTAGACTCAATTATAATTTTTTGAATTGAAATACCTATTTTTAGATTTCTAAAAATAATAATTTAGAATTCAAATATCAATTTTAAGATCAAATATTTTTTTTGAATTTAAATAAAAACATTCAGAGTTGAAATATAAAATTTCATATTCAAATAAAAATATTCAAAATTAGAATGTCCATTTTTATAATCAATTAATAATTTTCTGAATTGAAATACGAATTTTTGAATTTGAAAATAATAATTTAGAATTCAAATATCAATTTTAAGATCAAATAAGCTTTTTGAATTTAATCAAAAAATTGAATATTCAAATAAAAAATAAAAAATTCAAATAATGTTTTAAAGAATTGAAATACCAAATTTTAGATTCAAATATCAAATTGCAAATTGAAATATCAATTTTGTGAGATTTTAAGAGTTTTATTTAAATTTAAATATTAATAAAAAGAATTAAACTATTAAATTTCAGATTCATTTTTATTTTTCAAATTCAATAATTTAAAGAATAATTCCAATAACAAATTTCAAAATCGAAACATTGATTAGAATACTTAAATAAAATTTTCATAATTGGAATTATAATTTTAGAGCTAAACATATATATTTTTGAATATAAATAATAATTTTAAGAATTCATCTTTAAAACTTCAAGATTAAATAACATTTTTAAAATTCAAATATCATTTTCAAAATTGAAATAACAAATTTCAAAGTTCAAATATTAATTTTCAAATTCATTATGTGAACAATATACATATATTTGCATATTTATTGTGCACACACACACACACATATATATCATGAATATAATTTTAATGCATAGATAAAAATACACCCCTATGTCATTGTAAAATACCTTTAGGAGGCAATTAATTTGGTGACTATTACGATTAATGAGAGATATCAACCTATTAATGGATGAAAATAAACCTAAAATCCATCTAATCAATAGGATGAAATTTTCAATAGTTATATCATAGTTGTGAGAATGATCAAAATAGTTGAAATTTGGTCTTGTAGTTGTAAATACTCGAAATATAGTTGCAAATGACTACAAGTCACATGTAGTCACAAATGGAGTAATTACATTTTGGCTGATTTCTACTAATGCAAAATAGAAAATTGAGGACCAACATTGCAACGTGGTATAATTTGCATCCAATCTAGTATTGAAACCTTAGTACCATTTCATCCATCAATAACCATGACGTGAAGACTCCACTTTCAACATTCATCATTATAAATCACTCAAGGCAAGATATTTGTTAGACATAAATCTCATGCACCATTTTTGTGATGGGGAGGTTTAAGAAGTTGATAGCTTTGGGTTTTCATGTGAATCTTAGTTTTTTCTTGAGACAAGAAAGAACGTGATCAAGCTTTCAATGAAAAAGTTTTTTCAATGTTGGAGTGAAGTGAAATTAGGGTTTGGGGGAAGAATCCAAAACACCAAGGAGCTAGAAGTTTGAAGGGGATGAAAGGCATGAGAACTAAGAAGACAAAGTGCAATCAAACTCTCCATCAAGAAGTTTTCTTAGTGTAGGAATGAAATGAAATTAGGGCTTGGGGGAAAAATCCGGAATGCCAAGGAGCTAAAGCTTTGGAAGGGATGAAGGGTAAGAGAATTGAGAAAACAAAGTGTGATGGAGCTCTCCATCAAGAAGTTTTTTTAATGTAGGAGTGAAGTGAAGTTGAGGTTTGGGAGAAAAATTTAGAATGCCAAAGAATTGGAGGTTTAGAGGGGATAAAAGGTAGGAGAACTAAGAAAACAAAATGTGATTAAACTCTCCATCAAAAAGTTTTTCCAATGTAGGAATGAAGTGAAGTTAAAGTTTGAAGGAAAAATTTGGAAGATTAAAGAGTTCGAGCTTTGGAGGGGAACAAAGGTAGGAGAACTGAGAAGATAGAGTGCAATCGAGCTTTCCATCGAGAAGTTTTTCCAATGTAGGAGTGAAGTCAAATTAAAGTTTGGAAGAAGAATTCGGACACCAAAGGTTTAGAGTTTTAGAAGGGATCAAGGGTAGGAGAACTAAAAAGATGGAATGCGATCATGCTCTCCTTTAATTAACATAAATGCTTTCAAGCGTTCACACAATGCTGCTTTCGACAACTTTTTTGGCCAAACCCATGTTTAGAATCAATAAACCATTGTTCATCTAAAAAAAACCCATGGATGTGATGTGGCAAAATATTCCACCATGTCAATTAATAATATCCATGTGGCAAATGAATATACTAATAATATTCCATGACATGGCATGGAATATGCTTTAAGATTCTTTCTTGCTCACTTGAATAAGCTCGCTTACTCATGCTTGCCCACTTGTCCACTCACCTTCGAGTGTCATTGTTCCAAACAAATACAATTCGTTAATATTTTACACATTGCAGATGATCCCTATGTGTGTTAGTTATGATTTTTTTAATTTGTGGTCATTAAATACAAACAAAAAAACACATTAAATAGTTAAACAATAGTAGTATAAATGGGTGTAAATTTTTTTATTGTGTTAATGTCAGCTTGTGTGTCGGGATTGATGAAAAAATTGATGCGTTTGGATTCACACTAACATGATGACTAACAAAAAAATGGAACATCATGTCAGTTTTGACAACTTTAGTTTCTTCCCTTTCATGGCATTGACTCCAAATTTATTAAGGGTTTTTTTTTATTTTTGGGTTCTTTTGTGTTTGATGTGACATATTTTTAAGCAATGTTTTGATAAGAAAAGAATATGTTTAGACAGTTGTGGTCAATCATCTTTTTGTTACATCCTTGACTGTTTTTTTCTTTTGTGGCATAACATGGCATTAAGGAATTTGTTTACTACAAAAATTTATGTGTGTATATTCCTAGATACTAGCTATCAATAAAAAAAAGCTGGACCTTAACCCTAATCCTTGGTGGCCACCAGGTGTTTACTTTTTTCTTTCATGGCATAAAGTTGCTAAAAATAATTAGTGACTTTATTATAGTATGAGTAACAACTTTGGATCCATAGATATGATTGCAATTGATGAATTGGCATTGTGCCTAATTCTTTTAATTTAGTTAATAGAATTTTTATTTCTCACAAATAGGAGCATTGACTTCCAAACTTGATAATCAATAACCTATAATTTTCACTTGGTAGGCTCTAGGCAAAATACTTTTTTCATCATATTAATATATTCATTTTGAAACTAGTATATTATATTTGTTACAATATGAACAAGACGGATGGATCCATTGATAATATTGGTGTTATTGGATTAGCTTTGTGTCCCTTAATGTATTAAAAACAATGATTGAAAATGATGTATAAAAAAATTGGTATGAATTTTTTTGGGACAAAATGTATACATGGATGTAATATTGTTGTTTTTACTTGAATGTAAGGTTACATTTTTAAAATCTGGTGGCCATTAAGCAAAGTTCATACCATCCACCAGGTTGGGTAAAGTCCAAAATTAACAATTTAGTCCTAAATTAATTAAATATGTGTTATCAATACTAAGATGACTATAGAATCATTGTTACTTGATTGCATAAGTGACTTTGTTTGTTTTGACTAACCCAAAAAATAACAATCAAATTC
>Ga0116229_10006248_pt1 | contig 19236 bp, 15 predicted proteins | sample S1TSphgellanicum_3_FD_87313 | JGI IMG/M metagenome (GOLD analysis project Ga0116229, IMG submission 87313) | Host-associated microbial communities from peat moss isolated from Minnesota, USA - S1T2_Fc - Sphagnum magellanicum MG | ecosystem: Host-associated > Plants > Peat moss > Unclassified... | reverse complement strand
TTGTGTGTTTCATGACTCTTATTAAGCAAGTGTAGCAATTTATTACACATGAAAAGGGTAGAAAATAATTTTCACATATTTTATGAATTTCCCAGCCTTCTTATTAGCTTAGACCAAAATTATGGCCAATATTATTGTGCAAAGATTAACCTAATAAGAACATAATAATAATAATACCCACTATTATTAAATTATATGGTTTTTTCTTATTATCATCGAATGCCTTGGGGTCATTGTGACACCATGTGTGAGATAAATTATGTGGTTTTAACTTTCATCCAGTTTTTTGAATTTTTTTTTTGGGCCCCCTCCTCCCAAGTTTTGATTTTGCAAAAATGAAAAAAATTATACATTTTAAACTGAAAACACACATTTTTCACAAGTTTTCTTCAATTTTTTTTTTCCCACAAAATGATGGAAATTTGTTGTCACGGGTTTTTCATCAGCACAAAGTATGTGTGGAATACACCAACCAATGTTGGTGCAATTATTTGAATTTAATAAACAACTGTTGGCTCCAGTATTTTTTAATCACTTCAGAATCAGAGAACCGCCGGTTCTGGTTCTTTGGGGGCGGGGGTGGAAACTCGGAATCAAATACCTGTCGATCTCAGTTATTTTCCAAAACTTAAAGAACCGGCAATGAATGAACGGTTTTCATGGCCAGCTAGTTTGTTCTTCTTTTTAATTTTTTTAAATACTGAGAACCGCGACTATGTATCGCAACCAGGTCTTTGATTGTTTGAGAACCATGAATAGGAATTCTAAGGACTGGCCTGATAACCATGGGACCTTGGTTCGTGTTTCTAATAACCGCCCCCAACACACCCCTATACAGTGTAGTTTGGCATTAACATAAGATGTGCCACTACGAGTAAAAACCACATTCATTCGGTTGCAGCTCAATTTTGACAGGAATAAAGTATCCCTAGACTTGTTGTTCCCAACCTGTTTAGCATGTACATCTTTGAAGCTCCTCCTTGTACCCTTTTGATTGGAACAAGTTCTAAATTGGTTCCCAAACTTTTTCTACATTTTGAAGCCTGTGTCACACACTACCAGATTTCTAGTTTTTTTAAAAGGGCAACAACTACTAGGGTAGAGAGGCCGGTCATAATACACTTTATTAAGGTTAGGTTTCTCGCCATTTTTGCAAGAGAGCCCCATTGTTTACGGTGTCCAATTAGTAGATGGAACCCTCCTCTTTGTGCATTTATCACACTAAAAATCGGCAAAAATGAACTAGAGGCGAGAAAGTTACCGGCCCCCCAAATAGGGGGGTCATTTTTACAAAAAAATTCTCAATCAACACTTCATAGCTTATTTTCAAACCCCTTCAAAAATCTTTTTAAATTATTTTGTTGCCTTTAGAGTTACATGATGATTTGTAGAGCTTAAGATGGCGATTTCAAAGCATTTTAAGTCACTCCATATGAACAAAAAATGAGAAAGTTATGCATCAATGAAGCAAGAGGAGTCAAAATGAAAACAAATGATAAAAAAATGTGTTTTGCAATTCAAAAAAACATATTTTCTTTAGTGCTCTTTTTTGGTTTTTCATTTCAAAGATGATTTGTAAAGCTTGAGAAGGCGTTCCTCTAACATTTTAAGTCACTCAAAATGGAGAAGAATTGAGAAAGATTTGTCAAAGTGTTCAACGATAGGCTAATGTTTAATGATGGGTTAATTTACCCTAGTACAAAGGGAAAAAACATGATAATAATTTGTTTTTTCTGCTAGGAAACATTCAAAAGTGACTACAATCAACCAAAATGCTTAAGGATCACATTGTGGAGTTGTTAATCAAAACCTTAAACCCTATATGAACATCACCAAACTACATGTACGAAAGCTATTGGTGTCACCAAATTACCATATAAGGTTTAAACCTTTGACAATGCAAGTTTCACTTTAATGTGCATAGGATGTCATCATTGCAAATCTTTTTATGGTTTGCACTCCTCACCAATCAACCTCCTTTTGCAATGTAATGTCACCACATAGCTATAGAGATTTGTTTGTAATCACCAAAGTTGGTTTTCAATGTAGCTTGTAGGTTATGCACTTGATGTTTTCCAATGCAAGCCTTGAGGTGACAATTGATCAAAATTCAACGAGCTTCACAATGAGATCGTTCTTGTTCAAGAATCAAAAATCAACATTCAAGTTCGAATGAATATCTCTCGCTAGCAAAAGGAAGTACTTATTTGTGTTATGTTCATTGTTGTTGTTGTGTGTATTGAAGCTTCAAGGCTTTTTTCCAATTCATTATAGTGTGTGAAGTTTGTACAAATCATTGTGTGGAAAGGTTTTGTTCTTCATCGATAATTTGCCATGGTAAACTTTGAAAGTGTGATTGTTTTATTGGTCATTACTCGATAATGTGTTGAAATAACTACCTCATAGAATCTAAAAAACATCCACACCATTATGTTGGAATTTACATAAGTTCTCCATGAATGTTAGATAACTGATACATCTTGTAGAATTTTATTTTATTTTTTAATATTTTCAATTGATCTTATTAATCACAGGTCGATGGTTGTAAGGGAAGGAAGTATCTATGAATTATAACTTTGACAAGTCAACATTATGCAACCTTCCACAATTTTTTTGTTTTCCTAATTGTATTATATAATTGAATTTGTTCATGACTCTTCATATTATGTATTTGTGCATCATCTCTTTGTGTGCAAGTGAATGTGTGAATATATTTTTGCATCAAATCTAAATGCATTGATAGGTCTGAACATCTACATTATTAGTTGTTGAGTCATAGAATCTATGTCAAGTCTAAGCATTTGCCAAGAGTTGGTGTGCATCAACTCTACCTACAACTTTGTATCAATAATAGGCATAGAATCTAAGCATTTACATTGAGTTTACGCATCTATGTTGAATTTAAGCATCTATGTTCAGCTAATGTGTTTCAAGTTTGTTTATAATTCTGTATCAATCAATGTGTGTCAAGTTTGTGCATGTTGAGTCTATGTGTATGGATTTGTTTGTGTCAAGTTTATGTACCAAGTTTATTTGTTATGAATCAAATTTGTTTATACGTTTACATTATGAATTTTTTGTTTGTTGTTGTGAATATATCTATGTCTAAAATTAGGATTGTCTCACACTTTATTGTTGAATCAAGTCTTTCACAATGCCACTATAACTCACACACACAAAGTTACAAGTTCAAATATTTCTTTTCAAATAGGAACCTTGTTATGGGTGGTCCTCTTGTCATATTGGATCCTAATGTAGTTTTTTCATTTTGAGTTCTCTTCCATTTTCCCCTCACCTTTTTTCTACCTCCAATTTGGATGGATGAAATTTAAATCTAAAGCATGACGAACATCTAATGTCCTTGAATGGACCTTCTCCCACTTTTAAAGCAAATTTGCATGTTATCCCATCTAAGCCAAGAATCAAGAAGCATAATTATGGTGCCACTAAAAAAATTCAAGACTCTTAAACTACAAAACTACAATGGGCTAAATTGTGTCCAAAGGTCAAATGGTAACTTGCATACTATCAAGTGTAGGATTTGTAATGAGGTGGAAGGGAAGATAAATTGTTTGCTCCTAAATGAGATTCTCTTTGAAAGTATGCATGTTACAAAAAAGTTAACAAGAATATTGGAATTGATGTGAAGAAAAGGGATTGGTATTACTTCAAAGTTTGTAGGTATGGTAAGAACTAAAAATTGTATTATTCACACAATTGTGAAAGTGTTGTTGCCCAAGTTGCGACTAAGATTATGGGAAAGAAAACAAAAAAGGTTGTGCAACTTGCCATAGTCTTGCATTTGTTACAATAACAATGTCCCATGTTGGAAATGAAGGAATGAGGCCTTTTGTTTGAGCCCTTGGTAGTCCCAAAAAAATAGTGAAGAACATTAAATTGATAACTGTAGTTGAAAAATGGCAAAATTCATGTATTAAAAGGTTATGATGGCAATCATGGCAACAATTGGGGCTACTTGTTATGTGGTTCTCAATTGTGATGAAGTTTTTATAGTGGATAACTAATTTTGGTTGTTTATTCATTGTTACATAATGCAAAATTTGGTAAGGATTTCAATTCTCATTTTTTCAGACTAGGTAGTTGAAGGATCAAGGAATGAAAATTTGACCAAGGTGGTTATGAAGGTTTTGATGACATGTGGTGATTTGTGGAAAAACCAAATTGCCCATAAATTCACATGTTTTGGGGTAGATGGTGTTAATGTATTTCAAGGTAGCAAGAGTGGTGTATCAAAACAAATATGTAACAACTATGTTTCTCGTTTTATAAAGGTCCATTATATAGCCCATCACACTAATTTGATAGTGCCAACTTTATTGAAATTTCTTATAATGAATCGCCTTGAAAATCTATTACAAAAATTACATTCCTTTTTGCCATTCACCTAAAAGGCATTTGAAGTTCACAAGACTTACAAAGCTCATGTGCACAAAGGGAAACAAAATTCTTTGGAATGTGAAAACAATATGAATATCAATGTTGAACTTTGCAAAAAAGGTGATGGCAGAATATATAACTTTGTTTATGAAAATGGCTTTAAATAACCCTACAAACTAGCAAATCACATTGAATTTGAAAATTTTGTGTTACCTATAAATTTTGCTTCAACTAGCTTGCATCTTGCCACTCTGAGAATCTATGCATATTTTCATTAAATTTGCACAAATGAAAGATGTTTTTATATGTGACCTAGTTTATTTTTAAGGTATGTCAAAATGACATTTATAGGATGTATTGTGATCATGCTTTCAACTTCACAACAAACAACTTTTAGGCCTTCAAATCATTGATAAAGTTGAACATGAGAACATTTGAATGTAGTGGGTATTTGACTTGAATTCTAAAGTTCAACATTTCTTTTGGGGGTAACTGATTAACATATTTAGGTAATGCACCAAGTTTTGGAGACTAGCTTTTTGTTACATGTGACATAAGATGTTTTGGTTGGTGGTGAATCATTCGTGAAAAACCAATGCAATAGTAATACCTTAAAACTTTTCCATTATATCCTTCATTTTCACTTTTTAAAAAATATTTGATTATTATTTTTTCACGTTCATACAAGAACATGATATGTGTGCGATTTTAGGATTTTGTATCCCTAGTACTAATTGTAGCCAAATATTGATGCATATTTTGCCAAACAACTTGAGGTTCTTTAAGTAGTTTTTTGTTATAGCAAAACCCACAAGGTGGATGCAAAAAAGTTATGGTACAAAACCTCTTGAATGCTTGTGATCTTGACTATTAACAAAGAATGTTCAAGCTCACAATGAAATTGAATGTAGCAATATGCATGGCACCCCCATTTGACATTAATCCTTTAACCATAATGTGGTGCCTTGTGACAACATCTCAAATATTGTTTTTCAACTGCTTTGAGTATGTGAAACTAGTTGAATTGGCCATGGTGTAGATAACAGACATTGTGGAAAATGAGAAATGTTTTTCAACTTTATTTTGTATGAAATCAAAAATATGTAATAATTTCACTACCCACCTACCAATTGTTGTGCACATGTTGCACAATAGTTCTATACTTTCCCATATGTGGAATGCATTGAGCAATGGAGAGTAACACACAATCGATATTGTTTCAATGGTTAGGCTTTAATGTGCTTGGTGGAATTGTTGGCCATGTTTATCTAAAGGCAAGATTTTTTGAACTTGTGTTTTTTTTGTCTATTGAATTCAATGGTTGTTTTCCAAGCCAAACACTTTTATCTCCATGATATTTGCATGTAATTCCCATTCCACATAGCCCATTTGCAATGGCTTTTCTTTACATAAATTTTTTAAATTAGAATTGTATGCTAACTTGGTTGATTTTGTAAGTCACTTGCATTGAAATGGTTAGTTTTAGAGGTTCAATTCCCCCATAAGTCCTTGTGTTTGCTAGTGTTGTTGCAAACTTAATATGTTATTTGTGGTTTTTGTTGAGATAGTTTGCACTTTCTGATAATATGAAGTTCATAGTGATTAATCTTTTAGGTCACTTTTGTTTATGTAGCTTCTTATGGTGCATTCGAATGATTATTCATTGCTTGAAAATTTTACAATTTATCTCAAGTAGTTGCTAGATTCCAATAAGAGTATTTCACACGTTGTCATAAAAACAAAACTCCAAATGCTATTAAAGAATGGCCCAAAAATTTATAAAGTTCATTTCAATGATCACCAGCTGTTTTGATCTTGAAATTTTGAGGAGCCAGAAAATTCACCTTAGGAATTTAAGTGACAACCAGATTGAAATAAAGGCTGTGCTGCTGTGGCCAGATAGAACTCTTACATCAGCTTGCTTTTAGCCAGACCAGCACCACATGCACTTCAGATCAGTTTCCATCCTCACATAGCATGAGATATCCAATTAGGATCGAGGAGCCATGTCAACGAGTCAGCCCTTAAAAGCTGGTTATGATAACCACAACCTTTGGTTGCATGTTCTGGGTTTGGTACACAGACGTCTCCAACCGGCATGACTCAATTGTCATGAGATCAGCTTTCAGTTAGGTGACTGAAAAATAGGTCTTATAGATAGGCAGGGTTGCTTGGATAAGAGCATCTCCACTGGTGCTCAGTATATAACTCCAGACAGTAAAATTTATTGCGAAAAAGTCAAAATGTGCCGGTTTAGCTCAGGAAAATGGTTTTTCTGCACCAATTCGTGGAGATTGCCGTGGCTGGTGAAAGGCTCAACACGGTTGTGCACCTCCAAAAAAGAGTGTAATAAATTGGACCTGACTGCGGCTCAGTATTTCTGATTGGTCGATCATAATGATTGGTCCAGGTGGTTTGATATTAGTAGTTCCTACGTATATGCAGTTCGAGGTACAGTTCTATTAGTGGGGTTGTCAAAAAAAACAGCTACACTTAGACATTTAATGTTATTATCCAGAGTGACATACTGATGCCCAGGGGAGGCCACTGTACACCAGCTCCCAACAGCACACCATGAAGGATGCATGGTAAGTGGTCACAAAACAGTTTTCTGTTGGGTTCCAGTTCCCAAGCTAATCACAGTGGTTAGCTCAGTCGCTTTTTTTCCTCTACCTATTTACTAACAACCTGCTTGTGGGTTGTTAGTAGGAAGGTAGTAAAAACAGCCCCTACCTATGTATAAACCATCTAATTGCCTGGTAGTTACCTAATTTCCTACCTATCTACTACCTATATATGAGACCTACCTCCTACAGAAATGGTTACCAAGGTGAAACCAAATATTAACTCATTTGAATGAGGTTCATCCACAACTGAGTGACATTAAGTGGCGTCCAGAGGATGGTGTGCTGGTGGGGTGCTGGTTCACTGTGGCCATTATTAGGTAAGCAGATTCATGTAGGTAGTTAGCTAGGGTGAGGGCTACTGGATTGTTAGTAGGTAGGTAGGTAGGTTACCAATGACAGAAACTGACCTAACCAGACTGACCTAACCAGCAGTTAGCTAGGGAACTGGAACCCAATGGTAAGAAGTGCTTCCTATCCACCCACCATCCATCCTTTACAGCACACTTGTGTCTGTTGGTTAGCTAAATGTGAAGTGTAAGGTAATGCCCTAGGGCTGGGGCATTCATGAAATCCCCCAGAAGGGAGCTGAGGGCCAATTTGCCTGCGTAAAACTCAACTTACTTTTTTCAATTCAATTTTCTTTTTAAAACCCTGATACCCGGCAGGTACCCTCTAGGTAAAGTAATGCAAGCATTTCAAAAAGCGAAACGCCTGATAATTTGTTGACGCCCAATTTTGGCGTCTAAGGCACCCTCAAGCCCCTTAGGGTGATGCCTTACCTTACACATAAGGTCCCTCTCACTCCTAAGGGCTTAAACTTATTAAGCCTCTTAGGGCAATGCCTTACCTTACCAATAAGGTCCCTCTCACTCCTAAGGGCTTAAACTTATTAAGCCCTCTTAGGGCAATGCCTTACCTTACACATAAGGTCCCTCTTGCTCCTAAGGGCTTAAACTTAGTAAGCCTCTTAGGGCGATGCCTTACCTCACACATAAGGTGCCTCTCACTCCTACATAGTGTGTGAAAGATAAATTTTGACTCCTGTTCTACTTGTGTTTAGGGTTATGATAAGGTTCGGCTCCTGCTTTATAGTGGGTAAGGCCCATGTGTGGGGGACATTCCCAAAATGTGGAGCCAGAATTGGTTACCAGTTGCCACCTTAATCAAGTTCATTGTCAAAGCAATATCCTCCTATTATCAATTTACTTATTATTTTTTTGGGGGTAATACCCAACCACTTGTTATGCATGAGGGTCAATTCCCAAATACCCACCTTGAGAACCGCCTGATATATTGCCCAGGTAGATTTTAGGGTTTGGGAAACATTGAAACAGAAAGTGTCAGAATCATAAGCAATCATCTGTCGGTTCTGATTCTGGTTACACTGACTACTTGTAAGTCTTGCCCACATTCCTAAGCGGAACAGGCCCTACCCAGCCCATTACAAAGCACATGTTTTCTGTCAACTGGAACTACAACCACCTCAAAAGCTCTCCAACAACTCATGCATTGCCTTTGACCCATATATACAAGGCTATCTAACTTACATGAAGTCAACAAAAGATGGCATCTATCATGAAGAAAACCCATGTATATCAAAATGGCAGGGATGAAAACCCATCCACAAGAAGTACAAGGCAAATAAAAGCCCGAAAAACACATGTCATAAAAGCACATAATAATCACCACTAACACACTAATAAAATAGAACACCATAAACTAAAAAGGTGTTGCATGCCACAAATCAGCTAGTAACAAAGGTACATTAATTGTGATGTGTGGATGAGATGAGGAATGCCTCCCAAGTGCCTCAATATGATGAAAAATTGCTATAGCCTACACACATTGGAGGGCTATGGACACACATTGCCAATAATGAGAAATAAGCATTGTGAGAAGTGAAGAGGACTGCTAATGGCAAGGCTATAGTGGCCTAAGCACAAGAAGTTAAAAAAGAGTCAAAAGAAGAATGGAAACAACCATAAGTCTCTACAACAAGGGGAATGAAGTCATCTCTTGATGCGCACTTTGCATATGATCATGTTTTCTCCTAAATGACAATTGTGATTACATGTGTTATTGTGGACAATGTGCACTGTACCATATTTGGGCGAGTTGAATCAAATATGACAACATTCACTAAGGTCCAAAAGCCATCCCTAGTCATCGAATACGGCGAGGCAAAAGGTGGGAATCTTCTTTTCATATGTGTGTTCCATTTTCCAAAGCAATAGTTGCGACAATATCTTAAGAATATCATGGGTTGCAATGTGTTCATTCCCACATGGGCACCGAAGTAAATAGATACTTAAATCATCATTGATAAGTTCACACTAACAAAATGAAAGATGTGCAATTGTAGGATGTGGCAAATCAAGGCGAATACATAACATTGTAAAGAAGTGAACCAAAGACAAACTAAATGCAAGTGTGGTAGGATGGGCTAATAACCAAACACCCATAATTGGACCTACACAAGATCGAAAATGTGCTCGTGTGGTGTCTGAGAGATCATCTATTAAAAATGTGATAAATTCCTGCTTATGTAAGTGGTCCATCAAATAATCTTATAAATGAAGATACGACTATACCACAAGGTTTTCAAAAAGAGGGACATGATAACATACAACTTGGTGTAATAAAGTTCGGGTATCCCATAATGTCAATTGGAAAGGAAAAATGTCGATTCCAACATGTGCCACCACATTAAAAAAAAAATGATCATCCTATTGGAAATGAGTGACAAATGCAAAAATAATCGAAGCTCAACATACTAAGAAGGTAGGGACAATAAATCAAACCACTAAACAAAGGCCACTTGCTTTCTTGAAGAAGCATGTATAGTGACCTAACAATGAGCCAAATGACCCACTATAGTACCAAAAGATCCCACCCCCAATAATTTCTCCAATGTAATTATGGTATGTGAATCGTATTCAGTATAATGTTGTCATATACCTGAAAATAAAAATATGATATGTAGTAAATAACTTGGGCATTGGGCATAACAAAGTGAAAGCATTATAAAGGCTGCATGTGGATTTGCAAGCATAGGGAGGCTATTTACGATTTAAAAATCCTCTCAAATCACTTCTACAACAAAGTATTCCACAAATGGCACGAAACTCATTATTGCACTTAGAATATGAAAACATGCGTTAGGTGTAAGAAAGTTTAATGAAAGTGATATGGACAAGTCTAATCCTTATGGAAACCAAATCACACATTTTGTCAATTAAATGGAAAATCCTAATGGTACAAACTCCACCTATAAATGAAAAAAATGTGTGTACCACATTTTAAACATGATTAATGATATGCATATCATTGGTGAATGAAGGAAAAACACAAGTAGGGCGAGTTGTTGTAGTAGGGTGAACAAGGTTACACCCAAAGGATCATGTTGTCATGTGCCAAATTCGGATGAAGTGATTGTGAGATCTTCATGTTGAAAAGCTTACAAGAAATATAGTGCTGATGGGCACACCTAAAATCATCGAACAAATGGGAAATATTGATCCAAAATATTGGTAAAAGATTGTAACTCCTAAAAATTGGTTGTCCATGATATGGAATTGAAGGCATTATGGATGTTCATTTGTAATACCACCCAATTTGGATGCAAATCCAAAATAGCATGAACCCCATGGAGCACCATCTCATACGTGCCCTATGTAGTCACACAAAACTAGTGAGGACTAAAATGATTCACACATGTATCCCTAAACTAAATGGTGAATGTGTGGGTGACCAACCGATAGACGACCAACTCTTCAATCATGATGGGTTAGATGTTGCTAATTTATTTTTCCAAAACTAGTAATTACAAAATTAGAAATAAACACAATAGATATGGGGGAACATGAGCATAAGTAATGTGCCCACATGCTTCAAAAAAATAAAAGCAAAACCACTTGCAAAATCATCTAGTACAAAACAATTTCATAAAAGTTCATACACCATACCTAAAGGACTACCAAATGAAAGGTGTGGTGAATGTGTTAAAGTGGAAATAAATGCCTTCCAATCTAAATAACTTCTATCAAGTTGGATCAACAAAAAGGGGCACATTGACCTTTGCTAATGGGTAAAAAAAATAAAGGGCTACTTTGGTTTCATCCAATGGGACCATCAGAGTGTTTGGAACCAATGCATGCATTGTTTGAGCATATTCCCCTACATGTGCAAGTGCCCATGTGTGACATAGTTGAGCCAATGGAGGTGGAAAATTATCCAAAACCATTTCCAAAGATCTTTGAGAAGCTAAAACCTAGCCTTTAATTGTGTGTTCCTTTTTCAAAGTCTCCCAATCACATGTTATGTATTGATGGAGGTGGGGGGTGAATCTCTTGGTGGCCTTTCTCACCACCTCATGAAAGAAACTTGATAACACCAAAAAAACGGGGGGGTGGGGGGGATGCATGTCAAATGAATCAATGGCCATACTAACTATAAGGATATGCAAAGCATGATACACATCAACACAAAGAGGGTATGGAATATGGTGGTATGAACCAAGGCATGGGAAATTCAAATGGAAGGCATCGATGATATATATAGATGCAATCCATGCCCAATTGAAAAAAAGGGGGGAACTCAATAATGTCGGAGACATTGCAACCCCTATAGTTGATGACTATTTATGAACGAAACATGTTAATCAGTGACAAGCTAATCCTACCCCTATTACATAGAAATGACCACATGCAATCTACAAAACATAGGGACACGAAAAGGGGGCCCACCACATGGACATTAATGGGTGGGGAGTAGTGCATGGTTAATGTAACAAAGCAAAGGTATAATGGGTTGACATACCTTGTGAGACTTGTTGAAGCAAAGTACAAGGGATGGGAATGATAGGAAGACAAAAAAAAGTCGGATCATTGTGCTCCATTGGGGCCATTTTGACATCAGATTTCGGTTGTGATGCCCATCATCATTTCGAAGATGGTGAAAATATAAAGTTTGTTATTCCCAATGGTTCCCAAACCATTCCACTTAGTTGAAATCCTAAACCTTCATCACACTAAGCCATAACCTTAAACTTTGAACCATATGCCCAACATAAGAAAGTTCAAAGGCTAGTCCCTTAAAATGAACTACCTAGTTCCATGCTTTTACCCCATTATGTTACATTTTCAAAAGTGATGTGACATCATATATCATTAAAAAAAAAGTAGGTAGGTAAGTACCTACTTATGACCATATGTCTACCATGTACATTTACATTATACACATTAGCACAAATGAAATTTGTATATATGATTTGCCCAAGTTTGAACGTAATATCTCATGAACGCTTATCAATGCTTGCTTTTGTCATCAAGCTACACAACCTTTTGTTAGTAAAAGATGTGCAACTTTTTGTTTTATATTCTTAACTATGAAATTGTTTGGAAATTGTAGAATTGACGCACCTTTTTATTTCAAATCTTGTTCAAATGAAACGAATAAAACATAATGTTGAGTTTCATTCAAATATTTATGAAATAAAATCAATATATTTTATGAAATTTTAAATGAATTTTAAGAAATATTTTTGAAAAACATAAATCATTGATAAATTTAAACATGTTAATTTATGATTCTTTCAATTCAAATTCCATTTATTGGATGATTGAACAAAACAAGGTAGGTAGGTAGGTATGTAAATATAGGTAGGGTAAGTAAATGGGTAGGTACACATATAAATAAAGTATTAAGGGTAGAAAATTATCTTATGTTGGTTAAACACCATGGATGTTAAGAGATGGTAATGACTTTCAAATGGCAAAACAATCACATAAGAATTATAAAATGAAAGTGGTTTCTAATAGTAATACAATTATTACAATGAATTACCTTCATGGGGTAAAATAATTAGAAGTTAATTTTGGGAGGAATTACAATAAAAATAATATTATTTATTAAAAAATATCGTAGTCTAATTTATTTATAAAAGAATCCTAGTACCTATTTAATTGCTAGTGGTAAATATCCTACTTACCATTTTTTATTTATTAAGGGGTGAAGCGATCTAAGTTAATTAGTTCAAGTGGAGAAAAGATGGATGGATTACCCTTAACTAGGATGTGTGAAAGGGATTATGATACGGAGATTTAGGAAGATAAAAAAATGTAGAATGATAAAGACTCAACCATTGTATGGTGAACATCCTTTTTGGGTTATTTATTTATTTATTGGGAGGAGTGAAAGATTTCATTATATGATTAAATTCCATTATCAAAAATTGTGTAAAAATCACATTACCCTACAACTAAAACTATAAAAAAAATTCATATATAACTATTGTCCAATTATCTTTTGAGTATTACAACTAGTGTGCAACTATCCCCCTAAAAATACGGTGTATTAATAAATAAATTGTCACATTAGGAAATTAGTTAATTATATTATAGTTGTCAGTGAGTTGAAAATGGGTCTTTTATATGGTAATTTACACACATTGTACATCCATATGTAATCAATTATGTTTGATTTTTTCAAAAGTTGCATTGTAATTGCGTGTGGTAACTACTTTAGAACTGTTATAAATATGTAATTAAAGCAACAACTATGTTGCAACTAAGTACAATGTACATACATGTGATCATACCACGTGTTCACATTTCCACCACCCATTATGGGATAATTTTGCAACTAATTTTTTATTATGATTCTCATTGATACAATTAGTATGGCCATTAATGTGCCACTACTAAAATACTACTATTCAACTATGTTATGACTATAATACAAATACTTATAATTGAATATATATACATTCATTAGTTATTTATATTTTCATCATATGTGCTTCATTTTGAATGATTTAAAATGTTATGGGAGCATTACCTCAAGTTTTAAAAATCATCTTTGAAGTGCAAAGGAAAAGGAGTAATGAAAAAATAACAAGAAGAGAAATAAGCTTTCCAACTTACAAATCACATTTTTTTTCTTTTTTTCTTTTTGAACGCCCCCTACTTTCAAACCTCATAACTTTCTTATTTCTTATTCATTTAAAACAATTTAAAGTGTTATAGGATAACCACCTCAAGTTTTACAAATCATCTTTGAATTATAATAGCAATAAAGCAACATACAAGGATGTTTTAGTTGTTTAGGAACTAACCTTTGTTTCGTTTGGTGGTTTATGTTTTGAATTCTTGACCCCTTCTATTTTGGGGGCCATAACTTTCTCAATTTTATTATGTTTTTGATGATTTTTAGTGCCCTAGAGGTGCTAATAGAAGGGGTTCAAGTTTTGTTTAGACACCAGAAACAATAGAGCCTTCCCCTTGGATCTAGCCCTCCCTGAGCATTTAAATGTTATAGTTGCACTCAATTGCAACTTAATTTGTAACTAAAGAACAACTAAAATCTTTAATCCATATGCTTTGTTTTCAAATTACAAATTATATGAAGAAAGCTTATTCTTTTATATTCTCACATTAAAATACAAGTGTCATTTCAGATAGATTCAAAAAAGCTTAAATTAAAAGAAAAAAATTAAAATAAAATAATAATTCATGGCTATTTTTTAGTTCACTTAGTACTTTCCTACCTATTTACCTACTTATGTAGTAAATAAGTAGGTCCTATTTTTCGACCTACCTATGTACATAGGTAGGTCTTAGGTAAATATGTAGGTATGTACGTCTTAAGGCCTACCAACCTACTTACATGTGGTTATGTACAACCCACCTAACTATTAAAATAAATATTTATATTTATTTATTTGTTCAAAATATTATTAATATGCCATGTGACATTTAAAAACATTGTGCCATGTGTCACAATTTCAGACCATCATTAATAATCATAATGAACGATGAAAATCAATATTTTTATGTCCAAGAATCTTCATAATGCCACGTGTTAGATTTTAATAGATGGTTGATAATCAATGACGTCAACATGACATCATGGGTGTAGTTATAATGGAGTTGCATAATAGTTGAAAATGAGTTGTTTTGATAGAGTTGTAATTGAGTTACAATGAGTTGCATTGTATATATGGCAAGTTGTAACTTTGCAACTCATGCAACTTGTCCATTAACACTCACAACATACAAATATAATGAATTGTAAGTGTCTTTTGCAACTCAAACATTGAGTTACAAGGCCAATTGCAAAACACCTTTTTTTTCAATGTTCATTAGTTTTCATGAATCATTAACATTAAAAAGATGTTTGTGTGTGACACTTTTGTGTGAGAAAGAAAGAGAAGAACATGGGAGAAAGTTGTATTTGTCTTTATGTAATGAAGAATGGTTGAAAGTTGTATGGATTTTAATGTTTTAAACACATAAATGTTTAATGAGGTTAGTGAAGTTAGAAATTTCAAAATCTGTGATGTCAAATTTTTGAAAATTATTTGCTCACATGCCAATAATTGACTGGGATAATTTTTATTCAATTTGTATCAAGTGACATCGTGCATCAAATATTTGCACATCACATATTTGCCCACATAATAATTTCCAATTACACATTGCACGTTTGTTTTTTAGCATGATTTTTCAAAATTTGTGATGTTCAATTTTTTATTACCCCCAAACTCAACAAATAGTGTCAAACTTACACAAGGATAACCAAAACTTATGGTGTAATTTTCCCAATTGTGTTGGTAAAAAAAACCTTAAATTGACCTTAAAACTTGAAAAACCTTTTGTTGATTTAAAAACCCTACATTGACCTAAACATTAAAACCCTAAAAATTTAACCTTACAAAACTAATTGAACCTAAAATCAATTTATGTATATTGTTAATTCAAACCCTTAAAAGTTAATAATCAAAATCCTAAAAGATAAAGCTAAGTTATAAAATCAATCTATTTGTCTTTGGCATTGACCTAAACCATAAAAACATAAGTTTTAAACCCTAAAATCATTGTGTTTATCTTAGCATGTATTTTTCATTTATCGTAAACATGGGACCCCAAAGAGGGTCAAAGTGGGATCATGTTATCAAACTTCATGGCTATGAAGGTAGCATAGGGACTAAGCATTGGAAATGAAAATATTGCCAAAATGAATACACTGGTTTTGGAACAAAAATTAAGGCCCACCTAATAGGTGACAGAAGTAAACAAATTGTTAGATGTGTTCAAGTGCCCATTGAAATGATGAGGATGTTTTCTATTGGTCCAAGTTTTGAAAAAGAAGGTAGTAATCAACATCCCATCCCTTCACACACCTTGCACACAATGTTCAACAAACATCAGATGTAGGAGTAGTGTCCAATGTTGCATCCAATGTTTTAGGACTAAATCAAAAAATGGTGGGTTAGCTTAGTGTAGCTTGGTGGATGGCCTTGAAGCAAAAGGCGAAAAAAGAAATACAATGATGCATCTACAAATGCAACCTAACGTTTCAAGTAGTTGACACACCTGCGTGGAGATCGATGATTTGTGTAATGGCTTTGGTGAATGACATCTTTGACGGACCACGAAAAGATGCCATTTGTGTGCAAGGTTTACAAGTTGAAGTGGTTGTTGTGAAACGAGATTTGGAGCCTATTCAAGCTTCTTAGACTAAATATGGGTGTTCCATCATGACTGATGCTTGGAGTGACATGAAACAATGAAACATCATCAACATACTTGTTTCTTCTTCTAGAGGAACAATATTTTTGAGATCAATTGATACATCGGTAGAATTGTTTGGAACACTAATCATGGCTAACTATATCCATGGCCACATCAAACAAGCCATTATGGATGTAGGACTAGTTAATGTTGTCCAAGTGGTGACTAACAATGCAAGCAATTGCAAATTCATGGGTTCAATGAATATAGAGGAGTTTCCACACATTGTGTGGAGTCTGTGTGCTACACATTGCCTTGAACTCATGGTTGAGGATATTGGTAAACTCAATTGGGTGAAAAAGGTGTTAGGGGTAGTTAGAAGATTGGTGAAGTCTGTGACAAAAAAATTGAAGGTTTGGGCAATGTGTAGGATTGCAAAAGATTTGAAGTTGGTTAAGTTTTCATCCACTTGCTTTGCTACGATGTTTTTGGTTCTAGAACAACTGGTGATGGTTCATAAAAATTTAGGGCAAATGGTGGTGTCAAATGCATGGTCTGAATGGACCAATTTAGGAACCCAAGAAGCTCGTGATTTTGAGACTTATGTTTTTTCTCATGACTTTTGGAAGAATGCCCAAGTAATAGTCATAGATCTACAACCATTTTACATAGTCTTGCATTTGGTGGATAAGGAGGGTTGTACCATCAAACTATTGTATGAGTTTTTGAACAAGATTGGTGAAATTTTGTTGAATGGTAGAAACTTTTTTGCAGATCAACTCCTTGATGTAAGGCAACAATGGTTGCACCAATGGGAATGGTTCCATCGACCCATCCATGTGGTTGCTTTCATCCTGCATCCTTTATGGAGGAAAGAAGATGGTTATGTGACACCAAAATTACATGAAAGTTGGATTTCCTACATTGTCACAATCTTTCTTACTACGGTTGATCAAAATGCAATTGAAGATGAACTTTTACAATTTTTTTGAAAAGAAGGACAATTTGCTAAAAAGGTTGTTCTATTTTGGGACCCAATGTTGCAACCAATCTCTTGGTGGGAAAAGTTTAGTAGGCATGTGCTTAGGTTGCAAAGAGTAGCTTGATGTGTGCTTTCACATGATTGTAATGCTTCAATTTGTGAAAGGAATTGGTCCATATGGGATCAAGTGCAAACAAAGAAAAGGAATAGGTTATCCATCCCATAGATGGAGAGACTAGTATTTGTGCAGATGAATTTACGGGTTGTGGAAGACCTTGCCATTAGAACACCTTTGAAGCAATTCAATTCAGATCCCATTGACATTACCAAAGTTCCATCTATGCTTTTGAGAAATGAAGAAGAAGATCATTATGCCTTTTTGTGACAAGAAGCAGTTGAAAGGCAGCTTCAAAGGAGATGGGGTAGCCAAGTTTGGCCCACTCCTCTTTTGGATTTGGAGAATTTTAATGACAATGCTTCATCATCGAAATCTGATGATTCTGTAGGGAATTCTGATGGCGGTGCTAATAATCAAGGGGTTCAAATTGATTGTGAAGAATCTCAACAAGACAATGATGAGACACAAGAAGGAGAATTTGGTTTAAATGAAGATGGGCATTGGCATAGATTGGTGCCATCGGACCAACAAGATGATGAATCTGAAAGTGGTAGACATGTGTGTCAAAGGTTCACAACTCTACACCAAATACACTCTCAAGAACATTAGGTATTTTGTTTTCCTCAAACTTTTTATATTTATATTAGAGGCAACATGTTATAATTTTAAAATTCGATAATCTATTTGTAATTTTTTCTTGGATGCTTAACAATTCTTATCTTGCTCGATTCATTTACACTTGTTTAAATCAATTTTCATCGATTCTTTTTGATTTAAATAGGCATTTGCCACTTAGGTGGGTATGAATTGTTTGTGGAATTGTCTTGGGAACTAGATATATAGATGACGTTAGGATAGATTAAAAAAAAATCATCCATGTATATCAATTCCTAGTTCCTCTAGTCATGGAAATTTTATGGATGAGAATGGATGAAAAAGACCAAAAAAACATCACAGAAGTTAACCCACCGCAATTTTACAAGGGGAGTGGATGAAAAAAGGAAGAAACCACAACAGTTTACACGTTTCGCATGGGGCGGCACCGCACAGATTCTCTTCTGATGAGGTCAAATTTGAACAACAGAAACGTACCCACCCACTAGATTCCAACTGTCTCTCTTGTATCAATCCAGTTGAGGTCTCTCTCCCTCATCACAATTCTCTTGTGTAGGTTTTGTTGAAGCAATCACAACAAAACAAAACAAAACAAAACAAAACAATTCAATTATGAGTTAGTTTGTTCACAAAACAAAAGGAGTTTGTAGTTTTTTGGAGTTCACAGCAACAACAGAAATACACAACTCCTCTCCTTTGCCTTTATTTGGAAGAAACAATTTGTCTCTTCTTTTGCACTCTTGTCACCAGAAGATAGATCTCATCTTGTTCCAAACTCAGACTTCCTCCTTTTGCAATTTAGTACAAGAATTTTTTTTTTGGGGTCCCAAACTCAGACCTCCTCCTTTTGCAATTTAGCTCAAGACAGAAATTATCTTTTGGGTTCCAAACTGCCTCTTTTGGACTCTTGATGCAAGACTGATCTCTTCTTGCAAATTGCCTCTTTTTGCAATCTAGTACAACACACACACACACACACACACA
>Ga0116229_10006246_pt1 | contig 19241 bp, 11 predicted proteins | sample S1TSphgellanicum_3_FD_87313 | JGI IMG/M metagenome (GOLD analysis project Ga0116229, IMG submission 87313) | Host-associated microbial communities from peat moss isolated from Minnesota, USA - S1T2_Fc - Sphagnum magellanicum MG | ecosystem: Host-associated > Plants > Peat moss > Unclassified... | reverse complement strand
TTTTTTTTTTTTTTTTTTTTTTTTTTTTTTTTTTTTTTTTTTTTTTTTTTTTTTTTTTTTTTTTTTTTGTTTTTTTTTTTTTTTTTTTTTTTGATGTTAAAGGTTATTAGTTTTACTCTTGGATGTTCAAAGTTTTTACTTTTGGTTTTAGATGTTGAAAGTTCTTATTTTTATTCTTGGATATTGAAGGTTTTTACTTTTGTTCTTAGATGTTGAAGGTTATTGCTTTTACTCTTAAATGTTGAAGGTTTTTTGCTTTTGAATGTACATTAAAATTATGTATACAAGGTAAATGTTTTTTTAAAATACCTAAAATTGTAATTCAATTTACTTGAATGTAAGCACAATATTTGATTCTATTTGCAAGTGTATAAATTTATAGTTTAGTTTGTATCAATGTTCTATATATGTTGCATTTTAACAACAAATAAGTTGCATGTTACTGGCAGTATAGTTGTAAACTAATTTTATTCAAATTGAAGGAATTATTTTCATATTTTTGACATTACAATGTTATGATATGTTATTATTTCATTTTACATGTGGAACTGAATGTCATAACATGGTAGATTTCAAATAAATAAAGTGCATTGAAAAAATTGCATGGCTCAAGCTCAATTTTTTTTTAAAAAAAAATCAGTTATGAAACATAATGTTTTCAATGACAATATTTGATTATTGTGGGTCATCATTTTTATGATTTGACCTTTTGTTTAGATAGAAAAAAATGTTTGTTATATATAGCTTGGGCATTATGTTTAGATTCATAATTACATTTTTTTGGATATAAACATTTTCTAATTTTTTTGTAATGTATTTTCCAACATGGAATGTAAATGTATAAGTTTCAAATCCATCTCATGTTTGTAAATAATGATGTCTAATGAAATTCAACATTATTTATTATAATTAAGACAACATGATTATGGTTGTGTGAAGTTTGGATAATTCCATTGTAAATCACAATTTAATTATTTAGTACTATTAAAATCAACTACCATACAACTGTTTTGAAACCCAAATTTAAACACCTAGTTGCAAATTAGTCACTAAATCTTTTATTTTCATCTCATTTTTAGTTGTAAGTTAGTTGCAAAATATTTTTAAAAATTCATTGTTCAAATGGATGAATGAAATAATTAAAAATTATATTAGTTAGATTAATTCTAAAATAGTTGTAAATAAGTTGCAAAGATAAGGATATTTAAAGTCCATTTGTCAAATGGATGAATGAAATAATAAAGGGATATATTCGTTGAGCTAGTTTTTTAATTGTAAATAAGTTACGAAGGATTGGGATAGAATCCATTTGCATCAAATGGATGAATTTTTTTTTGAAAGGATATATTTGTCGAATTAATTATAAAATAATTATAGATAAGTTATCAAATATAAGAATAGAATTCATTCATCAAATGGATGAATGAAATAATTAAAGATTATATTCGTCAAACTAGTTTTTAAATAGTAAAGTTGGAAAAGGTATTAACATACAACATTTGTCGACAAATGGATGAAATGCCACGTTGGCATTTCTTTCACCACATTGGAATGTGTGTGGGAATTTGATGTGGATATTAGTTGTAAAGAAGTTGCATATAGTTGCATGTGAGTTGCATTGTATATACGATATTATATACGACATAGGATGTCCGTTGCAATTGTTGCAACTTGTTTGATAGCACTTAAAGCTGTATAAATACCATGAGTTGCAAGTGTTCATTGCAACTGGAAAACCTAGTTACAAGCCCAGTTGAAAAAACCTATATTTTTTCATAGTGATTTGTGATTCAAACAACTCAAATTAGGTATGCAAAGGCATTCAAAGGTGCTTGAATGGAGTGCGATTTGAAGTCTACATCCCATAAAACGATGCAACAAAGAAATTAGCCTTTTTATGCAATATAATGAGTTTCTAACAATGTCATACTCAATTTTATTTGAATTCCAAGTTTTAAATTTCATATGCAATATTTATTGTATTGTGTTGTTTATTTTAAGGTTCAAAGCACAACTAAGGAGGTGTTTGTGGCTGATGTCATGGACGTAACATTGGCCAATCATGAGGTATTTACATGATGGCATGCCCATGATGAAGAAGTTGCATCATCGCATTACAAGAGGGCCAATGGGTTCCCATCTCCTTCTAGTAGTGACATAAATAGCTCATAGTTTATCCCAATTTTGATTAAGGTGTTATTTTAATCTTCAAGATTTAGGGTATTAATTTATTTTTTAGGTATCCACATATTTACCATTATGACATGTTCCCCATTTTAAGATGAAATTGTTTTAGACTTGGTCATTTTTTGCACATATTTGTAACATGTCACCCATGTTTTTAAACTTAAGACATTTTACTTTCATTTTACACCATCTTGTGTTTTTAAATTTTTTATAGAAAACATCTTGTGTTAATAATTAAAAATACATTCTCACATATTTTTATATGTATGTTTGATGAAATTATCAAAAACATAATTATAGTTTTGCACTCAAACCAAAAAACCTTTCTTTACCCCCAAAAACAAGAAGTTCAAATGTAGAAGGAAAGCAATACCCTCATGATGGTATTCTGTAAACACCATGGATTGAATTATTTTGGTCCATGCAATTGGAAGGGTATTACTTGTGCCCATAATTATTCAATGCACATGTAATACCCCTATTAAGGTATATTATAAATATTTTGGCTCCATAACCTATCTAAAAAATCTTGGAAGGGTATTGCATTGCTTAAACAAAACCTAGAAGGAAAACAATACCCTCATGAAAGTAACATGTAAACATTATGGATTGAATGATTTTGGTTTAGACTATTGGAAAGGTATTATTTATGCCCAAAATTATTCAATGCACGTACAATAACTCTTTTAGGGTATATCAAAAATTGTTTGGGTTCCATCAAATATTTATTGAAACTTGGAGGGGTACTGCATAGCCATACCAAAACCTATAAGAAAAGCAATACACTTTTTGGGGTAATCTACAAACATTATGGGTTCAATTATTTTGGTTTGAGTTATCGGAGGGGTATTGTTAATGCCCAAAATTACTCAATTCGCATGCACTACCCCTCTTAGTGTATCCCATAAAACGTTTAAGTTCCATAACATATATTTTGGAATTTGGACATATGTTATGGAACAAAAGTGTTATGGAATTTAAATGCAATACCTGCATCATTTTAAAATATTTGCATTCACCATGAAACTTGGAGGGGTACTGCATAACTCTACCAAAACCTAAAAGCAATACAATACCCGCACCATATTGTGACAATATCCTAAACCACGGTACAAATGAGGATATTGTCAAATTAGTCACATTAATTTGCTTCAATGAACAAGACCAAGTTCCATGCAATACGTTCATTTTATTCTTTTCTCATCATTTTCAACTGTTGGGGGTCTATTGGAGTGCCAACAAGGTAGGTAGGTGTAGCCATGTAGTTGGGGTTTAGTAAGTACCTACCTAAAATGTTAGTAGGTAGATAAATAGATGGGGGGTGGGGATGAGAGTAGCACATTTTCAATTTATAGGTGAGTAGGTAGATGGGGAAGAGTCTACTTTTAATTTAAATATATAGGTGAGTAGATCGGGTGGAGGACAGTGGGGGAGTAGTAGGTGGGTGGGTGGGAAAAGTTTCAAAAGCTATTTTTTTTAAAAAAATAAATAAGAAAAGAAACTGGGTGGGGGGCTGGGAGAAAATGAAGTTCCCCGAAAAAAAAAACAGAGATCAGGAGGGGGGAAAAAAACTGGGAAGGGGGCAGGCAGAAAATAAAGTTGCCAAAAAAAAACTGGGATCAGGGCTGAGAAAGGGCAAAGAAAAAAAGTCAACCTGGGATGGCACAAGGATAGAAAAGAGAATCCTATCAGTGCACCATCCATCCACGCTGGTGCACTGGGTGGGTGCTGGTTCACTGTGGCCCATATATTATATTATATGTACAATTGTCATTTCTACTGAAATTCAAGTCGTCAGCCCAACTGTAATGAACATTGATGCAACACATTTAATGCAACACGTTTTCCCAAGTGAATTGGCATGACAACAAAGAAAAAAACACCTCCATTATTATGACATTTGAGAGATTATCTAATAATAACACCCATTGGTCAATGCTCTGTGTGTGTTTGTGTGTGTATGTGTGTGTATAGTAGCTCTCTTTAGATTTGGGAATGCGTGGGGTTGAGTTTTTTTCCACCTTACCTTGTGTCCTCTTTTGAGAATTTGGTGCATATTATTTGTTGGATCTTTTTCCTTTTGTGTCAGGGGACTCTGCTCTTAACCCATCAAGTGAAAGAAGACTATTTATTAAATGTCACCATTTGGTCTCAAATCATTATTATGGCTGGCTTATCAAAAACAGTCCATTCCTATTGCTGGCCCCCTTGGGAGGCACTGTATTATAATAATCGTAGTCGTGGTTACAATCTCAACCTCAATTTTACACTGTTTAGAGCACCTCCACCTGTAGTCAAAAACAGGTCGATACATCACATTCTGGCTCCTCTGTTAGTAGTTTAAAATGAGTCAATGTATCACATTCTGGTTCCACCGTTAGTAGTTTAAAATGAGCCAATGTATCACACTCTGGCTCCATCATTAGTCAAGAATGAGCCGATACATCACATTCTGGCTCCATTTGTAGTAAAAAATGAGTGAATATGTCACACTCTTGCTCCGTTGGTATTCTTAAACTTAAACGTGTTGGTACATCATATTCTGGATGATATTTGCACCATGATGACATGAAACTCAATTGCCTCTGCCAAGTATGATGGGGCGCATGCCGAAAGTTTGAAAACCCTAGCAAAGAACATTGCTACCTTTTCTTCTTACCCAGCAAGAATTTATTATCTCATGTTGACTTACAGTCATCTTACAGTCATCCAAAATACCCTAACACCTCTTGGCAGATTTGACACTAATTATATTATTTTCAGAAATGTTGAAAGTTTCAAATTTAATCAATTAATTTTTTTTTGAAGGAAAATATTGAAGTCTCAAGAATATTTTATATCTTTCAAATGAAATTTACACCAATTTTTTTTTTTGACAAAGATGTGTGGAAGCTGCCAAAGGTACTATGGCCATTTTGCTGTTGTGGGTGGAGCTGCTCTAAAGCATCATTTCAGAGAACTCCACTGTAAGATCTTGTAGCAGACAATGACGGTTAACAAGTGTTGGGTGGTTATTAAAAAAAAGATCAGACACCTGGTGGTTATGAGGCTGGTTTGGTTCTTAGAATTCGTACTTGCGATTCTGAAAAAACTCAAAGACTTGATTCTGGTATATAATCACGGTTCTCAAATTTTAGGGGAAAAAAATCAAATAGCCATAATACCACCAGTTCATTGCCAATTTTTTCATGAAGACCATCCATTCTTTAAGGTCTTTTTGAAATAATCAAGATTGACAAATTATTTCTAAATTCGAATAACCACCGCAAAACACACTACTGCAGATCTCATACAAAGATTGAACGCAATATAGATGGTTCAACTAGAACAGATTCAAGGAAATCATCTCTTCATGACTTTGATATGTAAAATTAAATAATGACTCGTAGTAGCAGCCAAACATAGGAACAAGTGATATTGTTAATTTCATTTTCTAAAGACATTATTACTACACTTTTAAGGAGTTCCAGCATTTGTCTTTGTTTTTAGTTTTTTTTAAATAATAAATAACAAATGGGAAAAATAAGTAGCCTTTTGGGTTTTTTAATTTTCAGATTCAGGGATCCTTTTTTAAATCACCAGATTTCTATATTAGATTCCAGGAGGTACAGAAGGTGCAGGTGCCACTGTAGGTGTTGCTTCACCTTGGTCTTAGGAAGGTAACCTAGACCTAGGTAGGTTAGGTGGGTGAACTGGCTACATAGGTTAAGGTTATTGTGTAGGTAGGTAGTGTAGGCCTAGCTAGCATGCCAAGTAAGCTAGGTAAGCTAATCTATCTAGTATGTTTGACAACTTACCTAGGTTATTTAATTAACTATTTGTTTATTTGCCTTCTTAGCTACCTTCCTACCTAACTAAACTAACTTATCTATCTACCTATGTCAGACATATTGGAAAAATAATAATTTCATTGTAATATCTTGAAAGGAAAATTCATTGAAGTTCATTATAATATGTTGACAAAAAAATTCACCTTATGAAGTTGGTGATGCAATGGTTAAATTTAACTTCTCAATGTGAAAGTGAGGAGTTCAAGTTTTCACCTTTGCAACCTAAGGTATTTTAATGGCTACCTAGGCTACCTCAATTGCCTAGCTAGCTTAATCTAAGTGGCCTAGCTTAATTTTTCTAGACCACCAAAAATATCTAGTAGTGAATTTAGTAGTTCAATCCTTGGGGGATTTGGAATTAATTATTAAAATTAAGATCTTCATGTAGAATATGTATGGCTATTTCAACCATTTGCCAAAAAGGCAGATGGAATTTCAAAGGCTTGTTTAGACTTTGGAGAAGAAGGGGAATAAGATTTTCAAGAATGTGAAAATGAAATGGATGTCCATGTTCAAACCTCTAAAAAGGATCGTGGCAGAATATCAACTTTTGCTTACAATGATGCAAGCTAATTACATTACAACCTAGGTGGCAAAGGTGAGTTTTTATACCTTTGTTTTGTAGTTTTGGATTTGAAACATGATGGTTCTCTTCTTTTTCATCTCTATTTTGCAGATTCTTGTGTTGAACCATGATGTCCAAGTTCATATTTTTAATGTGTGGTGTTTAGAATACATATATGAACACAATTGGTACTTTCTTTAAAAACTTGAATTTTGCCAATGTTGAGTGGTATTAGTAATGTTAGGACTATTGTAATGTATGTGGCAAACCAATATAAGCATATTGAATGACATACATTTGTAATTCAAGTTTGCTTGTGTTTTGCCATTTATGGAAAGCATGCAATTTCTCCTCGAATTTGCTCAAAAGGGGGATATCTTCATTTGTAATTTCATAACTACAATTGAAGTATTCTAAGGTTAGATGTGCATTCTATATTGTGATACCACCTTATTATTCCAAGGGGATGAACTATGGTCCTTTCGTAAATTATCACAAGGTGACCACCAACAAATCCATATGAATTGAATTCATGACTAGTTTAATAACATAATTGGACATGTGCATTTTCTTGAGCAAGTAGTCATGGATGTTATGGGGTTATTTATCCCCAATGTAAAGGTGATATTTCTTCAACTTTCAAAAGTGGTAAAGAATTTTTATTACAACCCATGTCCATGTGGACAAGCCAAGGAAGGGAAATTTGCCCCTATGGTTCATGTGACTCTTTCAAGTTGGGATTTGGATGTTCAACAAGGCATGTTTAAGTTGAACATGAAAAAATGCAGTTCAAACCATGGCAAAAGTCATGGCCCTTAATTTAACAAGGTTAACCTTGTCATTGTCAATCCCCCCACATTTATGTGGTGGGTGATCGATGTATCACAATGATTGTCCCATGTTTTTCTTGAGTACTTAAAGGTGATAGAAATTGATATGGTCCATGTGCTTGGTTTTATTGAGAGCAAACAATGTTTTAGTTTTGTTCTTTTCTTGATAAACAAAGTACATAATCCTTTGAACAATCATTTGCACTTGGTTGTTTCTATGTACACACATAAATTTTCACACTTGACACCTGTCCATACAAGGTTACATATAATATGTGGTCTAATGTTTAATCAACAAATGGTCGAGGACAACATACTTGAATTTTGCTAGTGTTTTTGTGCCGCTCTTTTCAATTTGCTTGTTGTTAAACAACATTTCCTTAGCTTAGATTTATTAGCAAATTCTCTATTAACATCCAATGCACATAACTAGATAATGATTTAGATGAAAGGCTTTAATAACTAAAGGATATAACTACAACAATGAAACTCATCACTGCCATGGACTATGTGGCCTTTTATTGTATCACTTAAAAGCATTATCATAAAAATGGCATGTACCAAATAAAATTTGGAAACACCTTTTTATCCTCGCCACATGTGCGCTCAATATCTTAAATGTTTTGCCACCTATACAACAACCCAGATTTGAAAATCAAGGGCTCCTTGTGAATGTATTCCATATGAAAGTCAAAACTTAAGTAAAATCTTAAAGCCCCCACATGAAAAAATATTCAAAGTTTTTCAACCTTTAAGATTTTTCTTTGACAAACTTATATCATAATCACCAAATTAACATAAATTATGAACACCAAAATTTGAACACATTCATTATTCATCATGCTCCCCAAAGTGAAACATTTTGGAAAAAATGAAAGATTGATTCAATATGTGTTTTAAATTTCAAGTCCTATAAATAAATAATGGGCATATGTCATTCCATTATGTGAATATGTTGCAAACAATGTTGGAACTCAGAAAAAATGAATGATTGTGTTCAAATTATATAATGGGTAAAAGTAGTTGGGCCCATTCACAATTGGGGTACCAAAAAAGAGTGTCTAACTGAAAAAAGATTACAAAGGACAACTTTGGATTTTTGTTTATCTTACATTATCATAATTGTAATGTATTGTTGAATGCCAATAAATAAAATGATGTCTTCTTAAATTAATAAAAATAATTTGGATACTATGTTAATGTCCTTTTGAATCCTATAAACTAAAAGAATAAAGTGTCTAAAGTACATTTTAAAAAAAAGTAGTCAAAAGGAAGGCATTAAATCATATAATTGATTTCAAATTTTTTGGACAACAAAAAACATGCCCCTTTTTATGAAAGTACGTGTTCATAGGATGAACTTGATGAAAAACCAAGTTATTAAAAAAATTCAAAATCTTAAATTTTGAAAGAAAGGGCTGCAAGGCAAAGGATTCATTTTTTAAAAAAATTTGATAGAAAAATTATGTTCAATGGGTTCAAAATGTCTAGCTTTAGATGTAGGTCACATGTGAAGGAAATAAACATGCCAAAAAAAACATGTTTGGTTGTCCATTGAAATTCATTTTGGGAATTTTTGAGATTTTTTACATTTTTTGCATTATATTAAAATACTCATACACAATTATGTATGATTGTGAAAAATCACCATTAACAAATAAATTATCTTACATTGGACTATTCAAATTTTCTCATTTAAGTTTGTTTCATGTAAATGCTATTTGTAAAAAGTAGTTCTAAAAAATTCTTAAGTCTTTTTTTCCTTTTTTGGTACCCCAACCATGAATGGACCCAGTTCCACTATTAGGAGGAAAAAAATTTAATATTAAAAATTTTAACATCCAATGTCAATAAAATTATCTACCTTTAGGGATCAATGAACAATAAGTATTAAATTATGGATTTTAAATTTGTAATTAAAAGCCATACATAAGCCATTAAGGTTGGCCGACCAATCAAAAATGGAGTCAAAATGGGATCATAAATTCTAATTGGCCAAGGAAAAGCAACAATGTTATTTGTTGAGGTTTTCAAAGCTTCACCATGCATCCCATTTTTGGTAAAGGAGATTGATTTTCATGCCATTGTGAATAAATATCATCCAAAATGTGGTGTACATGCCCAGTTTTTTTATTGTTGATGGAACTATTATAAGTGCGCAACCAATTTATTTTGTATCACCAATACTTATACTACATGTTAATAAAAGGATTCGAAAAACTTCATCTCCAAATCTTCTTACTAGCAATCATTTAAGTGGTCTTTCTAAGATGAAATGGTTGGAAACAATCAATATCGTGCATAATTCTCAAGGGGATTCTCCATAGTGAGAGAGGTAAATAAGAATCCAATTTTTCAACTAATCTGTTTGGTGACTTACACATGCTAAACTCTTTGTTATCATAACAAGCTTTTAGTGTAATCACCACTATCAACTTTGGACTATCATGCGCACATATTCCATGTTATTGCATGTTCATATCTATAATATGTTCTAGTGTGAAACATTTGAAAGTAAGTAAACTATTGAAGCCCAAACCAAATTGTCCACAAAATAACAAAAAATATGTTTATGTAACATATATGGCGAACATAAAACATATTTCCAATCAATGAGTTTTTTTTGTTGCAAAATTTTGCAACATGGCAAAAAGCTTTTACAACAAGTACAATGGTGTTTATTGGGGAAAAAATTGCCCATTGTTATGAGAGAATAAAACTTGAAATTGCCATATTTAGACAATAGGTTGTAGCATGTCACAAAAAATATAGCATGATTCCTGAACTTTTCCACTTTCCTCTTTGACATGTAACCAAATTTGGCTAAGTTTTATTGCGGGCGATAGCCAACCCATTGACCTCACAAATTTGAAAAAAAAATCATTGGTTCCAACATGTCATTTTTTTGCCATGAAAATCGCAAAAATTATGTGTTAAATTATCATTAACATAAGTTGCAAATAATGTTGGAGATCAAAGATTATGATTATGTATTTAACAAAATTGAACTTAGGGTCCACCATAAACATTATTATTACGAATCATATTTCAGACTATGGTAAAGGTTGTGTAATTAGTTGCAAGCTTGTAACTTGCACATACATTTTTTTTTAAACAAAAAAAAATTCTAAAATAAAAGCTTCAAATTTTTTAAAAGATGTTTGATTACAACATTATTATATCTCCAAGACGTTTTCCATGTTGTCCCATTTCTATTCTTTGTAGAAATTATTTAATTTATGGAAAAAATATATAAGCGCCCAAAAAAAAACAAACAACCTTTTACATATCCTTCATAAAAAACTAAATTAAAACTTCTCCAAATACTCAACAAACAATTCCATTTGAATCAAAATAACAATGATCACCGAAAGAACAAATCTAATAAACTCTAACCAAGAACAAACATTCTCTAAATGCCCACATAAATATAATTAAACTTCAAAACCAAAAGGAACATAAGCAACACGACTATTGAAATAAGTTGCAAGGGGATGAATGAACAAAACAAGGGTCTTCAAGTTGTGTGTGCAACTTGCTAATTCAAAAACAAGGTAAAATCTTATATGTTCGTTGAACAAATAACATGAATAATGAAAAGGACATTGACAAACATTAAAAAGAAGCTTTCAAATACTAACCTAGTAGGGAAGTTATATTTGTGCCCCATTTCATTGGGAAGGCTTTTTTGAATTTTATTCCATTTCTTATGATCATTGTTCTCTTCTTATATGAGTATCAAATTTAACAAATCAATTTATAATTGTCAATTCTAGTTTCCTAACAATGGGTTTTTGCATAAGCAAATTATGGTGGGCATATTTACTTTTTAAACTATGGAGATGCAATCCCTACCCCATGCAAAAAACTATTGATACTAATTTTGTTGAACACACCAATTTGAAACATAACATACAAATAAGTTTCCTTATGTATTTCAAGGGCACCTTATATTTGTGGACAAATTCAAGCTATGCGAATGTTTAAGTTTCCTAGAACAATTAATTGACAATGAAAACATTTAGTAACTTAAAGGAATAAAAGAAGGTGAATTAAAAAATTGATTTTGAACTATTGGTGTTACTTACCTTACAAAGATCCTTGTTTGAACATGAAATTTGAAGCATTCCAAAACTATTGGGAAGTTGTTTGGTGCTTACAAACTTTCTTTAAAAACACACATTGTGTTCCATAGGTGCTTTGGTGCCCCCCAAAAAAAGAGAGGTATGTTTTACATAATAAACATATGTGCAATGTGGGTGAATTTCAGATTGCATCTCCAATCTTGGAAGTGTGTTTATTATTGAATATGGTAGACCACATCCCATTATCTAATGCAAAGACTTACATAATCAAAACAAGTTAAAATAATTATTCTAAGAATAAATTATACCCATAACTTAAAAACATCATGTTCAATTGAATTTTGCGTGCAATGTGGATATACCAATGTTTTTTTATAGCAAATTATTATCATATAAATCTACTTTTAAGAAAAGGCAACTATCATTACAAACGGAAAAGAGGGGGTTAATAATTTAAAATAAACTAACAATTGTTATTTTGAGGAGGGCATCATTACATTTATGTCTATTGGTTACAATTTCAAGATCTTCTTGAAATAATGTTGTTAATTAAATTGAAAATTGCCTAGGCATGTTTGCCACCTTGGCTCCATCAAGAAATTGAATATATATATATATATATATATATATTCTAGATTAATCCAAAGTTTGCAAAGTAGTCTATTTTTGTATATATATAATGTTATAATTCAAATTATTATTATTTCAATAAATTAAAGAAAATGAAAAGACACAATAACATCTACCTTTTCATGTTCATGTTATATAATAAAATGTAAATTGAGATTGACATCATATGGAAACGCATGAGGGAAATTAAAGGGGGGGGGGGAGAGGAGGGGACATTATTAAATCGAGGAACCTCCATCTCCTTTACCCATTATTCTTACCTCTTTCTCACATTTTGAAGGTGAAACTTAAATTACAACTTAAAGATTTATTTAAACTATTAGAGTACAATCCATAAATCCAAATATCTTTCCCTAGCCATGGAGTTATGGTATATTTATATATCCAATGTTTTGCACATGTTAAAAACTATGCTTAACTTAGAAGTTGACCAACTTGCACTTGCACTATTGGGATGTTTGGTCACCAAATAATAATTTGGTGAGGGGTGTCTTCATTCTTAACACACACCTTCAGCATGTCTAGTTTGCATCATTGAACTTTGTTACATCCAAAATTGGTGAAGTTCAAAGTCCAAACTTGTTTGTTGACATGCAAATCAGAATGTAAATTGCTCTATTTTCACAATTGGACTTTGCCAATTCCACATCATAGTTATTCAACTTTGCATTAATCCCATAACAACTTTGTCTCTATGGAAGAACATACGAATTTGAGAGGGTTATATATTGAATTAGAGGTATTATTCTAGAATCTAAGCCGACAATGCTTTGACATCTTTAGGGTTTAGAGTTTGTGGTCTTAGAGGATTGTCTTGTCTAATACGATCACTTTTCTCCAACAATGAGTTTCAATTGTGCTCCAACAGATGCAAGTGTCCTCCATTGTAAGTTGATTGGTAGCAATAGATTCAGCCAACCACCTCTCAACTTCCATTTGTTGCATAACCATAGTCACTTCTAAAATGTTACTCCCTCTTGAGAGTTGAGTCATGTTTCTAATGTCAGACATCAGCCCATAGCTCCAGGATTCTATGACAAGACCTTAATAATTTCACTTTTCTTTTCAATTCCTCTTTCTTGTAGTATGTAATAGTTTTTTGGGGGGAATTATTTATAAAAATATTCAACAAAAAAATTGAAAGAAAAATGTTTTCTAGTGCTAAATTGACTAATTTTTCTAATTTTTTGGAAATTTTTAGCCAACACAAAATTTGAAAAAAAAAAGAAAAAAAAGCCTTGGTATTGTGTTATTGCAAATCAAATTTGACAATTTTTATAGTATTTATTCTAGGATTTGAACTCCTAGTTTTCAGGTACACTAACATCTCATCGAAGATCAGGTCCACCAGCAGCAATAAAATGGCCTGTACAATGTACTCTTGGATGAAGTACAGCCGTCAAACAGCATCAAATGGGGCCAAAGTGAACCAGCACCCTCAAATGCACCAGCGTGGATGGATGGTGTTTGGACGGTGTATGGACAGGACACTTTTTTTCGTTAGGTTCGTGTTCCCCCAGCTAACCTCCCAATGGCTGAGGGCTCTAAAATTGGGCTTCATCCAACTTTGGATGGCCTCAAAACAGGCAAATGGAGGTGGTGCATTCCTGCGTCCTGCGACACACACACCAGCCCCTGGGTTTGGACCAGTGTCGGGCGGATATCATCTTCTTGGGATATCCGTTGGATAAGATATCCATCTTTTTTCTTTTCTTTTCTTTTCTGTCAGATAAGGATATTATATTTTTATTATTTTTAAAATTTAGATATCCTGGTTGAATATCAGATTTTCACATTTTTAATTCGACCCAGATATTAGTGTTCCAGGATATTTGTCATTTATTTTATTAGTCAGATATTAGCAAATTCGAATATCAAAAATTCGCTTGCCAATTATGCTAGATGCTAGCCTTTTTTTTTTTGAGGCAAAAAATCTCCAAAAGCCAACATCCTTTATAAAAAAAAAAGAGAATATTTTATTACAAAAAAAATCATCAAGAAAAAAATTCAATTTTTTTTCATAAATTAAAATTTCTAAAAAATATAGCCACAATAATAATTACTACTAACTACAACTTTGAAGAGATGTTTGAAAATATGCCCCCAGAACAATTTAAAATTGTCTAGAGATTTTAATCACACTAGACGCATCAGGAAAATGAAAAAAAATAAAATAATAATAATATTACAAACCTAACCTAATTAATAACTTAACCTATTTAATAACTACTAACCTTGATATTCAACTTTGGATATATTTGAGATGCCGGATATCACCCATCATAATATTCGACACCGTAATATCCGGAAACTATGTTGGATGTCTCAAAGACGTTGATATCACTCACAATGATATTCATACCCATGGATTACAAAAATTTCAAAGAATTGGTATTATTGGTGTATGACCCCTGAATTTCTTTTAAAAAAATTAAAATGTCAAAGAACTGCCGGTTCTTTCATGAAACCCACTGAATTCTTTGAGGTTTTTGAAATAACTGTAATTAGTGGTTCTTTGATTTTGAAATTTGGTTTGTTTTTTTTCCCAAAGAACAGAAACTGACGGTTCTTATATATCCTGCAATATATAAAAAGAACCGGAACTCATGGTTCTTTTAAGATTCAAAGAACCACCCAAAAGGCTATTTGGGACCTTTCGATTAGCACGCTGTAGAGTGGGTCTCCACAAGACCCATGTAGGCCCAAGTAAGGCACCGACAGCCAATTTCTAGAGTATCGTATCTTGAGAGCACCGTTATGATGCAAAACTTTTCTTCCACCAAGGGCAGGGCATTTGGTTTGAAATAAATGTTTTCCTGTTTACATTCATATCCGCCGGGTATCAAAAGAAAACGAAAGGGGTTTTCTGCCATTGCTTTAGGTCGGTTAACATCTTCAAAGGGGGTAAGGGGGTGGGGGAGGGAGGGGGGGAAAGGGGTGAGAGAAGCCTCCTACTACTGGCACAAAAACTGACAGAATTATTGGATTCCAAGGAAGATTAAAAAAAAGGATATTTTGTTTGGGGGGTTGGGAGAGGGGTGTCATGATCTCTTCTGATTTTCGGTACTTTTGGGTTTCTTGGGCTTTGCTGATATGCATTTTCCAGAGATGTCAGAAGGTTTTTTTTTTTCTCCGGTAAGAGCTTCAATACCGTAGATGAACGAACAAATAAAGGAACGAACAAACAATCACTCACTCACGAAACTTTTGCTGGGTAGGCCAAGAGCGTGGATAAACTCCAAACATTTGTTTGGTTCAATATTGATTAACAACATGCTCGATTGATTATCGACATCTTGTTGAACGGAGCCCACCCCCAAAAAAAGAGTGAACACCTAAAGCATATGATTGGCCCTGCCACCCTGAATATAATTGCAAAACAAAGACGATCGTCAACAAAGACGACTTTCCGTTCATAGTCCACCGTGATATATCACGGTGATAGTCCTTTTTTTCATTTCGGAACAATACTTGAGGTAGTTGCTATTGCACATACGGTTGACAAAAAAAATTCACAAAAACCATGTACAAGCGGACGGAACATATGGAACACTTGCGGTAGTTGCTATACCACAAATGGTTGACAAAAAATGACAAAAACCATGTACAAGAAGCTGACGGACGGGCGAACGGATCCCATGACTATTGGGTCACCCCAGCCCCCCCCTTTCTCCCTTTCCGTCGTCTTAGCTGTGTATGACAGATTTGTTGTTGTTGGTTGAATTGTGCAGCATATCATTTTCGAATGTGGACAAAATCACACCAAGTACCAGGTGGTTCCCGGAGAGCTAAAATAGATGAAAATCGCATTGACTCTTTAAAAATTGAGTCAGTTTCAAAAATCTCCTCCCGCTGACAACCTAACCACAGGCAATGCACAGAGAGCGACCTAGCTGTTTAGGTTGACAAACACAAAACCGGACAAAAACAAACCCTAGGAAGGTATTTTTCATTTTTTAAAAAAACACACACACACACACACACACGAAAGAAAATTTGAATAAACTTGACTACACTACCATAGTACAGGCTTGAGCAGCTTCAACACTTGTCTTGCTGTGTCCGGCTTTCTTGCAAGTCCAAGTGAGTGGACATGGTTTGGTTGCGAGCAGCTTCAACACTTGTCTTGCTGTGTTTGGCTTTCTTCCAAGTCCAAGTGAGTAGGCATGGTTTGGTCGATTATGACTCATAGCAAGCCTGTGGCAGAGCCTGGAGGCTGGCACACACCCTCACACTGAATGGGTGATTCAGAGTGAGAATCTCGAGGGAGAATAAGACCTAACAATTGTTAACGATATAGAGATATTGACTACATTATGAGGGATCTCATTTCCTCCTCTCATGTGTGCAAGGGCTGTTCTTCTAGAACTTTCCATAATTGCATACAAGGATTTTTTTGGGACAAGAAATTGTTCTTTTTTTTTTTGGGGACCAAAAAAACTAAGTGTTCTTTTGCGGGGGAGAATCTTGTTTTTCAAGTGTAAATTCCACTAATTTTGCTATTTTTTGGGGAGACATCCACCAAAATTTTGATATCACACAATTGAAAATTAAAAATAAAATAAAATAAAATATTCTTTTTAAAACTCTGATTACATTACATCAGAGATAAATAAAATACAAGATGCAAATTGCATCAAGAGATAGAGAACCAAAAAAACAACTTGAACGATATTTGTTTACTTGAAGCCAAGAGGCTAGCTTATTATGGTATCCCATTACATACTATTTTCCCCACGAAAACACCAAATTTTGTATTATACTCACCACCCTTACTAAGGGAGTAGGGATGTCCTCATTGTTGCCCGGACAAAGCTTGTTGGGGGGATATTTAGCATTTTGCCATAGGAGGAGCAATCTAAACCTCAAGTGCATCGTAAACCAACCGACACTAAGGGTGGCCCCCAAAACCATGCCTTGTTTTACGGTAGCACCATGATATCAGGTCAACTTTTGGTTTGTGTCTTTGAAGCAGAAGAAGACAAGTGATGAAAACTTATTAGTCTGACCCTTTCCTCCGGAGGAGAAAGAAGCTGTTGAAAAACTGTTGAAGAAAAGGTTCAAACTTGTAAGGAAGGAGATGGCTTTTGACCTCAAGTTCCAAGGTTTCAAGTTTCAACCCCTAGCCCAACCCCCCCCTCTTTGGTAGGGTAATTTCAACCCCAACCCTAAACAAATTTGTCCCTTGGGACTAGAGAATTTGGGTGCTTTGGTTTGCAATTACCTAAACCAGTTTACAGTTTTAGTTTTGGGGTGGATTGAAGTTCAATTTATTAAAGTTATAACCATGAAGTTATCTTTTCTTTGGGCCTTAGTTTGGCCTCCCTTAATCCCTGTTTCATCCCCAATTTGATGTGTAGTCGGAAAGTGAGCTAAACCAGGTACCTCTTAATGTAAATGGGTATCAAGTTCAGAAAGATTTGCAGGATTTAATTTTGACAAGACTTGACTTGCTAAAAGAATATGTAAGGCAAATCCAAAACTGCCGGTGAAACTCTTGTGCAGTGTGAGGACCAGTTTAGGCAAGAAAAACAGTTTGGTTGTCCCTTTTTTGATTTTTCATCCCAACTTTTTATTTCATTCCCAGTTTTTTAAATTTTTTTGGGGAAACTGGGGCTTAAAAGCCACCAGTTTGGCGTACTTTATGAATGCTCTATTAATACTTATTTAGACTTTGACCCCCACAATCAATCACAAAGATTGCCATGGCTCATTAATAATGCACCTTTGAGGCTATTTTGGACACTGGATCGGGACCCCCAATTTTGGAAATAAGCAATCTTATCAAGTAGCTGAAAGGCTTTTAAATTTGGGGGCATTGGGTTTGTTGTTTTACACAGCAGACCAAAGACCATGAAACCAGGGATCAAATGGCACTTCACTTTGGTGGCATGAATTTGACCTATTGGCCACACCCTAAAAGAAATTAACTACTCTAGTTGGTTAAAAACCCCTGGTTTGATTATGTATAACTCTACCCGAAACACCATATTTGGAGATTCATTAGTGGCAACTTAATATCAACATGACTTCCATTCTAGGTTCAAATTTTATTCTCAAATTAGGCCCACTTTCAATTTATTAAAACACACCAAAAAAAATAAAATAATAAAAATTGAGTTGCTTCTAAATATTAGAAATATATCCCATACAAAGGCTAATTAGGGTCTCCAAGTTCAAATTTAATATTTCCAGGATTGGACTTGGAGGGTGCTTTGTTTACCCCAGGCCAAAAAAATTCTTGTATATTCTACTGAAGGAAAAAAAGGTTACATTCAGCCGACATCCATTGATTGGTACATCCATCCATTCATCCATCCTCCTTTCGGTTGCACCGACCTTACCAGTGTTGGGCAGTTCTTTGCTTTTGTTAATAAATTCTGGATTTAAAAACCCTAAACAACCGCTGGTTTCAGGTATTTCAAAAAACCAAATCCCAAAAACCCGCTGATTTCAGGTATTCAAAAACCTCTAAAAGAATTGTTGGGTTTCATGAAGTAACAAGACAAGAACCGGCGGTTTTCTGGGAGGTTATTTGACTTTTTCCCCCAAAAGATGATACCCGTCCAAGTCTGGTGCGTTTGCCTTACCTCTCTCTAGGTAAAACCAAATTCGGAGGTTGAATTGGCACTTGCAACCGATTCTGCAGCAGTGCCAATTCCGCCATCATTCTACCAGGTGCGTCGTCACTGGGCGAGCAGATTCTGTCAGGTGCACCCCTTGCCATGCTTGCCAATTGAGGGCTTACCCAGCAGAATCTGCATGACCCAACCCAACTAAGTGGGTTAGAGTCACCGCTCTGGTTCATTGGTACCTTACATATGTGGTAAGGTAAGGTAAGGTAAGGTAAAGCCCGTGCAAGCCACTCGTGCTTTCTTCCATGTGTGCACATTGCTATTGTGTCGGGTGTTTTGTTTGTGTGTCCTAATTCATGCGAAAGGTGTTTGTACTCCATTTTCAAAGAACATTGACAATTTGCAAGGCCGGTGCACTTCTCAATGGGCATCACGAACTTAGTGTGGGCGGTGTTGTTCTATTCTCAATGCAAATTGTTGGAATCACAAAGGATTTATTCATCTTTGGCAATGAATTCATATTAGGGTTTTCTAATCTT